>Ga0307982_1002538_pt1 | contig 14721 bp, 7 predicted proteins | sample OrgLakmetagen989_FD_201847 | JGI IMG/M metagenome (GOLD analysis project Ga0307982, IMG submission 201847) | Saline water microbial communities from Organic Lake, Antarctica - #989 | ecosystem: Environmental > Aquatic > Non-marine Saline and Alkaline > Saline | place: Antarctica: Organic Lake...
CCACCGACTTGTTTTTGGTTTGGCTTTTGTGAGTGCGCAGTGCCAGAAACTGCCCAACTTCCGGGCACAGAGCGTGGAGCACACTGCAGGCAATAGCGTTCTTATTCACAGGGGAAGCTTTTCTGTGCCCACATTCGGCTTGAGCCGCGTTGCCGCCCAGCTGCTGCCGTCGTTGAGTGGACTTGTAACTGCGCTGGCCATCCGTGCCACGACATCGGTATTTGGCGTAGACCAAAATGGAGATCGCACAGCAGCCTTGGCTGAGGGAGTGGCTGCCTGGGCCATGTCGGTAATTTTGACAGTTGCATTCACAATGGTGAATTTGAAGCCTCTTACTCTGCGTGGCAAGTTTCATGTCGCGAAATGGACTGCGTAAGTCGTATATCGATTGCGCCTGCCTGCGCATGCGCTACACTGTGTGTAACCGATTGCTGCACTGCCAGCATGATTTGTATTGCACACCTGTGCATGCGCGAATCATTCTACATTGATTGTGTGGTTTCCTTGTGTTGGTGTGCCACGAAATCCCGCAAGCATTGTCAGGTCAAGTGGCGGTGCCCCAGGCGTGCCACTGTTGTTGCGGCATCTGCCCCCGGTGGGGCCATCCTGTCGGGTCTTGCCAAAAGTGGTCGGGAGGCCCGCTCCGTGGCCAGTATGTTTCGCCGACCACAGCACCATACTGAATTTCGCAGACGAGCAACAGGAATGGTTTTGGTGCTGTCTTATTCCACAGGCGTCTTCGCGTGGACTGTCACAGATCAACAGGCGAATAGTCTGCAGGCAGCCGGCGTGATCTTGTCAGTGGTTGTTTTGCTGCAGCTATTCCTAGTCAGCCGATCCCACGAAAGTGTGAGTATCGCGTGCAAAGTGGGCCATATATGTGACCCCCCGTAATCTCCTTGCCTTCCCAGGTGACCCCCCGTGGGCATGAGCTGCAGATTGGCATGTGGATGGCTTGTGCCGTGGCGTGCATCGCAGTGACACTATTCTCGCTCCTGAACACCAGTGGCTCACCCATCCTCTTCGTGTTGATCCTTTCCCCCGCTGCCGGTGTCGCCGCGGCGCTGTGGGTGGATGCCGACGCCAAAGTGCTTCTGCAAAAAGCCCCCCACGAGCTGTCCTCCCGGCGCCAAATGTGGCGGTGGATCGCAGGTATACTGCACGGAGGGCAGTCTGGCCCTGCCCTTCGGGGGCAAATCCTGTCCCAGGTGGCTCTGTTGGACTCCCGCTGGCGCGCCCACAGGGATGAAGTGGAGGCCGACGCTGCATTGCTCTCTGCGACTGTGCGCATCGCAACGCGACAAGCACTGGTCATGGCGCGGAAATACCCCACTGCACAAGCCTTCATGCTGCTGGCTGACCTTGCACTGATCGAGACTGCGGCGCTGACCGGCAGCGAGAGCCAGGTGCAGGATGTGGCGGTGCGACGGGACGCCTCAGAAAAAGGGGAGCTGTTAACGGCTGCGCAGCTCAGCACAGCGATGGAAGCGACGTACCAAGCTCGCCGCCGCATTGTATGGTATGAGTTTGACCTGGCAGCACTGCTTGCTTTGAACACGTGGCGCCTGAGACGTGCCCTGGATGCACACCACATGCACCACTTGGCGCGGGGACGTGAGGTTGCTGCAGGGGGGCTAGATGACGGCACCAACGCCTCCAGCCTGTATGGCTCCCTGGCAGGCAGCAATGCTTTGAGCAGTGTCGGGGGCCCCTCCCTGACTTCTTCAGGGGGGGGTGATAAGTCCGGCTTTGGGGGGGGCGGAAAGGGCCGTGAGGTGTCCTCCACCCTCACCCCCTCACGCATGCACCAGTACGAGAACGCACTGCAGGCTGCAATTGAAGCAGATTTGGATGCTGTGCGTGCCGTGAGCAGTGCCTGGGGGCTGCTGGCTGAGGGTAAGGTGCCTCTGCACTCCGCCAACAAGCGTGCCGTGCTGCTGAAGCGCAGCGCGCAGCTGGCCAACACCAAATATGTGGAAGCCATCCGCACCATTCCCGACTCCGTGCGCGCTCGACGGCAATATGCGGAGTTTGTGCAAGCGGTGGCCGGTATGACCAGCGAAGCGCAGCACATGCTGCAGGTCGCACAGCGACTGGCTGCGACCTCCGACCGGTCCTCCCTGGGCGCCATTGACACGCCCCTGAGCAGTCTTCAGTTCATGGTACCACTGCAGCCCCTGCATGACCTGGCTGCCGACGTGGACGGGGAGGTGCCGTCGCTGCTGTGTTCCGGTGTTCCGGGTTCCAACTTCACCATTCGCGAAACCGGCACCAGCCTGAGCTCGCTGCTTGGCATGAGTGCCAGCGAGCTTGTGGGCCTGGAATTGGCTTCGCTTTTCCCTGAGCCCATGCGCGACGCCATGCTGCAGGCACTGCGAGAGGCGCAGAACTGCTTTAAGAATGTGCACGCCACTGCGCCGGTGCAGGCCAACAAGCAGGCGACCGAGGGGCGAGGGGGGGGCGTGTCAGCCCTAAAGGTGTTCTTGGGCCAAAGCCAGGTGTGGGTGCTGTGGAACCAGGCTCAGCAACAGCTGCTGCCTGTGCTGGCCACGGTGCATCTGGTACATGGGAACTGCCCAGACACGCTACCCCGGGCAGCGGAGCCACTGTTGAAGATTTTCTTCGCTCGTGTGCAGGACCGCAGCGCGCTGTTCTTGGTGACTGTTCCGCGAAGCAAAGCTCTGGCTGCCTCGCGCGCGGCTGAGGCCAAGCGCCAGGGGGGTGCAGGGGGCTCACACGGCGAGGCACACACACAAGTGTCGGTGCCAGCTGAGCGGGTTCAAATGGGGCTGGCGAATGCGGGAGGGGTGGCTCTCCTTGCGTGCACTTCAACCTCCTTGAATGGGCCCACTGGTGCGGCCATTTCAGCTGTCTGCGCTGCAGACATCTTCCAGCCCCTCGGCGGAGGGGGTGACGCGGGGGGCAATCTGCGCTTCAAGCTGGGCACTGTGACATCCGCAGCGATTCAAGAAGCGCCCCATGCCGGGGGTTGCAGAACACCTGCAAGTGTTTTTTTGAAGTCTCTGCTCGTGGGCGACGGTGTGGCGACACGGGAGTGGGCATTCATGCTGGTGTCGCAGGGGGGGGGTCAGCGCGAGCACCTCCCCCCTCGCTCCAGTGTGGCATTCAACACCAGCACCGTTGACACTATCCAGGGGACTACGGACAGCTCTGGGCAATCCCGGCCCATTTCAGCGCAGAGCAGTGAATCATACCCCCCTGCTCCCCACAGCAGGCACCCGGGGGGGACACACACCACTGCAGCACAATTCAACGCTGCACCAGCTTATCGTGCTGTGTCGAACCCGAACACGGGACGTGCTGTTCGCAATGAGAGTCTGGTGGAGCCTGACATGCCCTACACGCAGGGGGGTGCAGGGGGGGGGTCTGCCTCCGGTCAGGGGCAATTCGAGTCTGCAGATGAGTCCGTATCGGAGACATTGAGTCGTGAAAGTAATACGACCCCTCCCAGTGGCGCTGTGGCGGTGAAAGCAGCCCCCAGTGCGCTGGGGGCTGGGAACGCTGTCCACGTGAAGCTTGTTCCAAGTGAAACCGACGAGCCAGCCAAGGGCAGCACAGCCGCAGTGCAACAAAGAGATTCAAAGGCAGATGCTCGTGCCGGCATTGTAGCAGAGCCTGTCCGAGGGGGTGCAGGGGGTGTCTCCCCCATGCCTGACCCAGCTGCTGTGGCAAACCCTCACGAGTCAGCTCTTGGCCGCGCTGCGCACAGGGGAGCCAGCTTCGGCCTGCCACCCACCAGCCCCATGCCCTCAGGCAGGACAGCGGAACCAAAGATGGGCGGAAGTGGCGGAATTGCGTACGCGGCTGCCAACACTGGGCTCCGCAGTGAGCTGCAGCCGGCAGTGTCCAAGACCTTCGACGGCGATTCAGAACACGGGCGCAGTGGTGCTGTGGTTCCGCGAAGATCTGCTTCGTATGGAGCAGGGGGGGGCACTGGCACTAGTGTGAGAATGGGTGCCGGCGGTCAGCCTCGCATTGAGTCTAACCTTTCAAGCCAGAACGGCAGTGACTCGCAGCTCTTCGGGGTGCAGGGGGGGTACGAAAGCGAGGCATCTGGACAAATGTTCCGGCACATTTCTGACATCATGCCCATGCCTGCAGACGGGGCAGGGGGTGCAAGGGGGCTCGATGGGCGCAGCATGGCCTCGACTGGGGGGGGTATCACAAAGGTGCGGCAGGGGCGTATGTTGCTACAGCGGCAGCTACTGGGTATCGGGAAGGACAACGCAAGCCAACATGCTCTGGCGCTGTGGGGGGTGCCTCACAGCGGCGATGGGCGCACCTTCAAATCCGCTCCCATTTCCTGGACAATGCTGGCGCTGGCCATCATTGTGCCGGTGCTGTGCTGCGGAGTGATGCTGCCCACGTTTCTGCTGTTCGACCCTGTGCTGACCAATCTATCGGAAATGAACCGGGGTCTGTGGATTGCAGGCGTGCGCATTCAGTACGCCCAGTGGATGGAGGCTTCCATTCAACGTATGCTGGTGAGAGGCCTGGGGCTGAACATTGAGCCAGTGGCCTTGACACTGAAAGAACTCAAAGTGCTGGAGTCTGAGTTCGCTGTGCTGATTGATGACTTGCAGCGCATTGATTTCAACACACACAGCATAATGGCTGATGCAGCCCTGGAGTTTGGCGTGGATATTGATGGCCCCTACACCCCCCCCGCCAATGTAACACCCAGTGTGCTGGATGCTCAATTCCAAAAAGACATCGACAGCAACACATACTGGTCTGACCGACAGCGCTGGGTGCCCATCGCCGACGATGCAGTGAGCGCCGAGCGCATTTTGAGCTTATTTGAGGTGAGCCAGTGGATTCAGACCAACATGCGCAGTGTCATTGACTTGAAACAGCCCGAATTTTTTGGTGCTGCGACTGACCCCAGCGTCACTGCGCTCTTCGGAAGTGGCATGATGCCTCGGCGTGTGTGGCCTGCGTACAACCGCTCTGTGCAAGCCCGCATACAAACACTGAAACACTACTCAGACTCCAGCACAGGGGACACCAGCGCAGTGACCACCATTGCGGCTGCTGTGTTGGCAGGCGTCATCACCGTGGTGGCTGTGCTGATGTCCTATTCCATCACTCGCAGCTTGCATGCCCCCCTGAGGTTTGGTGCTTCCCTGCGGGAATCAGTCACAAAGAACATCCAGGTCCGACTGGCTCCCCGCATGTCGGAGCTGGCGGGCCTAGGGAAAAGCACGGCCAGCGCAACCCTAGACTTCGGAGTTGACATGGGGGGTGCAGGGGGGGGTGGCGCAGGCGGCAGCGATGATGACGGTGCGTCCCGTGACAGCATAGACTCGGAAAAGCAGCCACTGATCCGCATTCCTGTGGACGGTGTTGACTACCAAGGGGGGGCAACCGACCCTGCATCATTCGAAGCACCCGCGACCCCCCTCCAGGGTAGTAAGGGGCCCACTCATGTGCCGTCGCTCCGCGCGCTGGACAGCCGTGCTAACCCCATTGCAACGACAAACACCCTCGTGGTACAGTTTGATGACTCGGGGCGGAAGGCTGGCACCCCGGCTGTGCGTGTGAACACAAACAGCTCTGAGGCCACAGGGCGACGCCGGCGCAAGAGCGGAAATAGCCCCTCCCTTGCCCGCAAGTGGCGAGAGGCCCCCTCTAAGTGGGCCAGCTTGCCTGTGAATGCCATGCACTGCTGCTGCATCTTGCTGGGGCCGCTGATATCCATTGTGTTTGCAGCTGCAGTGACGACACTGCTGGTTGAAGAAGCACTGCCCTCGGTGTTCCACGGTGTGGCCAGAACCATCTGGATGCTTGAGCTGAGTTTCCATCAGTACAACCAGCGTGACGCACTGGGCAATCTCGCGTTGGGCGCCCCCAATCAAGCAGATGCCATACGCGACCAAGGCTCCCTCATGATGCAACGCATCAGCGATGTGCTGCAGGGGGCCCCTACCGGGCCAATGGGGGGGGCAGTGCCGGCCCTGCCAGTGGACGCTGAGTTGCACCAGCTGCTGCTGGAAGATGGTTGCGTGCCGCATGCGCCCTGGCAGATCAACTGTACCACAGCGTACAACGGCGTGGCGAAGAATGGGGGGCTGGTGCAGCCGCTGCTGCGCATTGTATCTCTGGGGGAAACAATTATACGGCTGGAGCGCGATGCCAACCTGGCCCCTGGGCAGGCACTGCTGTTTGTTGTGCCAGCGGCGCAGCAGATTGCGTTTGACGTGATTTCGATTGAGCGGTTTTTGACGCGTGACACTGTGTCGGCCGCGCTGAAGTTGATTTTGAGCGAGGTGACAGACGAGGTGGCGCGGTATCGGGATTTGATGTATATCAGCTCCTATGGAAACCTCGCGTTTTTGCTGGTGTGTGTGGCGCTGACCGTTCTGTTCTTCCACCATATGCATGAGTGGGTGTTGGCTTCTCGCCTGCTGCTGCTGTACGTGCCTGAGCGGGAGGTGACAGGCCCGGCAGGCGCCCGAGTGAATAAGCAGTATGGCGACATACTGCAGCTGCACATCTCAGAGAGCACCTGATGGTGGTGCATGCGGCACACATATTTTAGAGAAAATGCACTCAAACATGACACACTGAAGGTCCAGCGACCAGTTTTTGGCCAGGCTTGCAATTGGCCTCCATATGATGCATCGCAATCGCACATGCCCCCAGGTGGCGGGCTGATCATGACTCCGCCTACTCAGATTTGTGGTTTCCAGGCCTGCACCAGGTTATGACCATGTGCACCAGAGACAAGGCCATGCCATGGTGCACGACTCTGTCACGCCCAGGCCAGGTACCAGGCAGGAGCCCACACAACGCCAACCACAGCCCCCAAGAGCGCAGGGTGAGCTTGCGGGGGACCCTCCTGTTGCAGTCAGCAGTGCAGGCCTGGTCAAGGGTCCCCGACGTACATCCCCTCGTTTTTCGGGCAAATTTGGCCAAATCGACGTAAACCAAAACAGGCCCAAGGAGGGCTCAAATGAACAAATAAATTATACTAGCTGATAATATATAATTTTATGATCAGGTAGACAAAGTTTCAGCTTTATAGCTCGTAGTAGAGGCAAGTTAGGGAGTGATCACTAATCAGCCCAGTATTATCGTCCACTTATTAGGGGGGGGTCCTTTGCCCACCATTGCGAGATGGCTTGTTGCACGAATCTGGTGGCGCACAACTGCAGTGCGCAGGATTGATACATTCTAAAAATGTTTGAGTATCAGTGCTACGGTTCTTTGCACTGCATAATTTGCTTTGCACGTTTGCAAAACAGCGTACACAACTGTTGCAGCCCAAGTCGACGCGAAAGGCCGAAGATTAACACAGCTATGGCAGCTCAGCTTGCTCTTTCGTTAGCACATACACATGGTGCTGCAGTGGATCAGCTAGTATCTGCAGATGCCTCCATCAATGCCTCAATAGACCCTGTGAGTTCGCCGTTTCGGACGCGTTTCACAGTCTCATTTTCACGGCGTTGCTCAGGTCAATGGAGGTTGGGCCCCACTGCATTATGCTTGCGCGATTGGAAACATCGCAGCATGCAAGAGTATGCTTGACAATGGTGCCAGTGTCCGAAAAGAGGCTGTGAGTGGGTGCATTGCGCATCATGTAGCCCAACTTGATTTGCATTGCTCCTCTGCAGCACGATGGCCAGAACTGCCTCCACTTGGCTGCAAGATTCGGGCATGCAGCAGTTGCTGAGCTGATATTGGTAGCAGGAGCTGATATTGATTGTGCTGACCAGGTACGAGCCGAGCTTTGCTGTCTCAGCTCAGCCGTTGTTGGCTACCGTAACGGCACCGTAGCAATTTTAAATCTGTTCTTACAGCACGGTTTCACCCCATTGCACTATGCAAGTGCATTTGGGCACTTAGCTGCAGCACAAATGTTTGTCAAGTACGGTGCCAAGGTGGACATTCAAGACAAGCAGGGCAAAACGCCCGAGAGCCTTGCCACGGAGGGGCGGCAGGTGCACGTGGCGGAGTACTTAGCGACGGTGGCGCAGGGGCGCACCAGCTGTGCCCGCCTACGAGACTGGCTGCATGCCATTGGCTTGGCTGCGTACTACAACGGCTTTTTGGCGCAGGGGTTTGACGACATTGACTTCCTGTCGTCAGCAGGGCTGACGGAGGGCGACCTGGATGCCGTGGGGGTGGTGCTTGCGGGGCACCGCTCCAAGCTGCTGCAAGTGTACCGCATCCACGAATTCGCCCAGCCCCCCGCAGGCGGCCAGGACGCCGCTTCTGAAGCTTCAGGTGACGGCAGCGGCAGCGGCAGCAGTGGCAGTGGCAGTGGCAGTGATAGTGATGAGGATAGTGATGAGTCGGACTGATGCTGTGTTGGTGATACGTGAGCATGATGACAGCATGCAAACAGAAGGTCGGTGCGCCGGGTCCGCGCAGCGGCCGTGCTCCACAGACTTCTGTGATGTCAAAAATGACAGATGCAGGGGGCCTGTCAACTAGACCAAAAAGCTACCTGCTCAATCAGATGTGGTACTCCCTGTGGTACTCCCTTCGCGTCATTGCTATAACGCATTTTCTGTATACTCGTTCTCAGTATCTCGTGCATCACGCCACAGGGCTCCCACATTCAGTTGCAGATTCCGCAAGCCAACAGAATGGCATCCACTACAGCTGCTGCCAGCAGTATACTTGACACTGTTAAAACCAAAATCACAGCGTAAGAAGTATTTGTCGATGTGTATCGCCTCTTAATCATTTGTTTGTGCTTTGTGCAGGGTGTTTGAGCCGGACTTTCTCACAGCAGAAGATTTGTCTGGTGGGTGCGGGGACAAGATTGACGTCGTAGTCGTCTCAAAGCACTTCGAAGGTATGCAGCCACGCGCAAATTTCATGGAGGGGTACACCATGTGTCATGCTCAATACATATTTCGTTGCCATCCACAGGAATGAAGTTGCTGGCTCGGCAGCGTGCTGTGAACGAAGCCCTTGCGGAGGAGATGCCTGCGATTCACGCTTTCACCATGAAGACGTGGACGCCCGAGCAGTTTGCAAAGAAGCAGGCCGAAGGCAAGGCATGATGCATTGGGGTCCTTGCCGTGTGAACACTCAGCCAGGCCCTGGCTCTTGCCCAGCAGGGGCCCGCTGCAGGTGCACGTGCCCAGCGGGTGCACCAGGGGCCCGCTGCACACCCCAGCTGCTTGACGCCAGCTCAGAGCAATGGCAATACATTTGAAATTTTAACAAGAGATAGGCATAATACAGGGCCGTGCGCCCGCACGCGTGTTTCGAGTCGGCTGTGAAACTGCCGGGGGGGGGGGGGGGCATCCCCGAACTGAGGCACAAACTCACGCTGCCACCTGGGCAAGGCAGCACGTGGAGTGCATCGCCATAGGGAGTGGCTGCTAGGCACTGTCGCTGTCGCGGTCAATGGCAGCCACTGGCGGATCCACTTTGGGTCTGAAGCTAATAGAGCCAGACAACACCCGCTGTGGCACGGCGCGTATTTGGAGCGCAAAGGCAGACGCAGCAGCGGAAGCAGCTTCGGCCGTATCACCAGGCGCCGTGGTGCCTTGCTGTGTGCCTTGCATGTACGCCAGGTCTTGCAGGCTGCTGGGACGCCAGCCTTTTTCTCGTAAAGGCTGTCCGCTTGCATCCAACCCAGCCAGGAAGTTCGCATCGTAGCCGAACTGCTCCTTGTACACTGGATGGTGCAAAATGTTATATGTCAACAGGCCATCCACAACAGGTGGCTCGCCACCGTTACCCGGGCATGAAAGCTCTTCGAACGTGCTCAAGTACAAGTGCTGCTTGTGTGGCCTGGGGGGCTCGTAAGCTGCACAGCACAGGCCACATGACGCCACTCGACAGCAGGTCATCATGCTGGACTCCACAATACGCATCATGGCGGCAGTAGCGGTGGCCGAGAGAACGGTCAAAAGCAGCGCCCACAGTGGCACCAAGCTGGGGTTGCACGTACGCAGGACCAGGCCGGCCCACACATTTGACACTGACACAAAGCCAGTGCCACTTTCAATCCCATCATTAGCCCTTTGACCGCCTGACAAAGATATTGCAAGTTGACAAACCCCTGCGAATGCACTGCCCTCAGCTGGCTCCGCTGGGGGGGTGTCGAAGATGTAGGGAGACCCAAACACCCAAATGGCAAAGCAGAGACGCATGACAACCATGGCAAAAAGAGTTTGGCTCAATCTCACTGTGGATGAGTTGTACCTCGGAGGGGCTCGAAGGATATGCACAAACGCAATGACCTCCACCCAGTAAAAGACGACCATGGCAACAAAGCCCACAAATACCAAAATGGGCATGCTGGGACCAAGAATAATGCAGATCGCGCACGTGTTCATGAGTTGGGCGATGCGCTTGGCAGGCTTCCACTTTGGCCCAACAAAGCGCCTGTTCATGTCATCTTGGCACCTGGCAGCTACTGCTTTTCGCCTGCAATGTAGCCGCAATCCCTTGAGCAAGAGCTTAAAGTGCTGTGTAAAAGCGTTGAGTATTGTTGTAAATACCAAAGCTGCACCCACAACCGCCAGCCAGTCAGGCGTGATGTCCACGAAGGTGACCCCCTGGAGAGGATTGAAAGCTGGCGGAAGGCGGATGGCAGCATATACCAGAACAGGAACACCAACCATGTTAATGAACTGCATGATTTGCAGTCGCTGGGAATACGCCATATTTGCACTGTCTGCGCTCTTGTGAGCCTCCCACGCAATGAGGCGATCCATGCCCATGATGATTGCATAGTTCAGCACAACGCTCGTCAGCGATGACATAACAAGCAGTGCATTGAGCGTGCCGTACGTGCTGAGCCAATCGGAGCAGGTGCCTTGCTTTTTGAAAAGCGCAGTTTGTGCATCATGTGACTTTGCACTTGCAATCAGCAGAGCCTTGCAAACATCGTCAATGCACTGGCGACTATCGAGACGCTGCTGCAGCTCGGGCACTGTCAGAGTATGCCACTGCTGGTCGTTGCATGCTGAGCATCCAGATGATGTTTCATTGCTTGTTTGGGCTGTTTGGCTCCCTCGCAATGCGCCCGAGGACTGTTCCGCGCGCAGCAGACCACTTGAAGTCAGCAGACGCACCCCAATTGTCGAACCGCCCGTTTGACAAAAGGACTCAGCGGGCTGCAAGTTCTTTTGAACTGTGCTCACAGCAATGGTCAATGCAAAGCTGGCCGCAACCACAACGCTAGTTGCTAGGATGGCAGCCGCCCGACGAAGCACCACCACTTTTCTCGGAACAGAGAACGATGGCCAGTTGACCACATCTGGCGGGGGGGCTGTTCTTGCTGTGGGAACTCTGTACTGTCGCTCACCTTTTGTAATGAACTCCATTCGCAAGTGCCGCTGTCGGCAACAGTCGGGTTGCAGGGATGGTGCGAATATGTGCAATGCGGCCTCATTACTGGCAAGGCTTTCGAATGTCACGAATGCGCCTTGTGTTGTGGTGTTCGCGCTAGTACTGGATGCCAACACTGTTGCTCGTTGCTTTTCGTGTTGCTTTGCAATTCTCTGGAGCTGTTCGTCAAGTTTGTTCAGTTCATGCTGCACCGAAACTTTGCGACGGCAAACCACGGTATTCGGCGTTGAATTGCTTCCGAGCGTGTAGTCAGGGTCGTCGCGGAAACTCAGGCTGGAGTTTGCTGCATGTTTATCATACTGGCTCAAGTCCCCATTTTTCCATTTGTCGCCGCGCTGCCACCTCAACAACGCGTGCTTCGCTTTGAGGCGCTGGACCCTCAAGCCGAGCTTTCGCAGTCTACTCAGCTTGCTCATGGCAGCAGGGTTGCTTCGTATGAGTGAAATCTCTCGAATCTCGTGATCGTAGCCGTCGTTGTGCTTCAGACAGGCTTTGATGAACGCTTTAAGCTGAAGCGCATTTTCTTGAGTTTCTGGCGGCACCCACGGGAAGTACGAAGTGAAAGCAGATGCGCCAATGTGCACAGCGCTCACTGCACGATCCTCAGCACGAATGAAGCGCGATAACCACATATAAGCAGCCAGGATAACAATTGCGGTCACAAACTCAAGTGCCACCAGGAGTCGAACGGTTTGTGATGCCGACATTGAGCACTTGTCGTTGCTGGACAGCAGTTCAACTGCTTCAAGGGCGCGGCACATTGTGGCAGCCACCGTAAAATTACCGTTTACTCCTTTAATAGACACTTCAGCCAGAGCGGAGGTTGCAGTCGGCAGGATGGAGTTTAGTGAGGCGCTTTGTCCCACAACCAACACTGCAGGAATGGCGAGCAGGCTCAAAATCCCAAACAGACCCACGAGCAGCTTTATCAACTTGAACCATGCACTAATTCCCGATCCATACTTTGTCAGCTCTCCCTGCCGCCCCTCACAACAGCAATCGCAAAGCACACCAAGCCTTTCGCATGTGGCCGGCACAAATCGTCCAGTCTTCACACAAATGCTCATGGAGACTTTTTGGCCACCTTCTCTAATTAAATGAGGGTGGGCAGCGATTGCATGCTGGAGTGCCAGGCCCCTCTCCGCAGCCTGAAATCCGTTTTGCTTTAATTTCCCTAAGTTTGCTTTCATCAGCGGGTTCCTGACGCTGGGAATTCTTCCGAGCGTTGCTTGCTCCATGAAATTCCGCAATTGGCATTGGCTTATGACAAGCAGTGCCTACAATATTATGACACAAAACTAATGGAGTTTTTGTTGGGCGGATTAGCATTTGTTTTGTACGGATTTAGTTGTCCGGTAATAGCAATTTCAGACGCAACTTGTAACTTGACGGCAACTACCTGGCTACCAGAGTCCCCTGCCCCAAGAGCATGGGAAAACACACAAAAACAGCTCCCCAAATTGTAATGATTTCAGCTGCTGGGTATCATTCAATTGCACTCGTCAGTTTGCGAATCATGTCTCGGCTTCAGTATAATGCCGACTGCAGTCTCACAGCCTCGACAAATGCTGAGAGGTTGCGTTCATGGCTTGCAGGCCCCTTATAGTCATCGCAACCACGCCAAATGATGTCCGCTTTCTAAGCGTACACATGTCAAACAACTTCCTGAGAGTACCTAGGTAGAAGCTCATGCATCCCAAGGTTCAAGGTCAACCCACCTGCACGCTCAAAAGGGCATGCTGTACAGCTGCCTCTGCCGGCAGCAGCAGCTCCGGACCACCGCTGCTTTGGGTGTGCACAGACTGGGAGCGCACATCACCACTTGTGCTGTCCAGGGCATTTGCAATGCTCTCACTGCCGCGTGCAGAGATCGCTTCTGCTGCTCGCTCGCTTCCATCCAGCGTCTTGAGCCGCCTTGAATCCGCCTGGTCACTGATGGCCCCTTCACTATACTGCAAGCTGTCCTGGTCACCCCCCCCTTCACCCCCCTGCGCACGGCGGGCCACTGGAGTGGAGCTGGCCCCAGGCGAAGCGGTGTGCCGCAGCGCAAGTGCTCCTGTTCCGGGGCCCAGGCTGTCTGGTGGGGGCCTGTCCGCCTCACTGAAACCGCCATCGCTGCCTGCTGTGCTGTCCATGTGCAGAACACGGGTCATTGAGTGCAATTCCATGAGAATATTCTCAGCTGCCAATGGCTTGGTGAGCACTGTGTCGGCTCCGGCATCCAAAAACACACGCATGTCTTCTTCAAGGGCGTTCCCCGTAAGACCAATCACAGGCAAGCGGGAGGGCTTCCAGCCCAGCCGCCGCCCCCCTGGGCCCATCCTGGGGGCTGACTCCACCCTTCCCGACCCAGCCATTCCCCGGGTAGGATGCTGCAGGCGGCTCATGGGCAGAGTGCCTTCTGTGTCGTGGAAGTGGTGAGGCTGCCATAGCGGTGCTCCGCCCCGAGAGATGGGCAGGCCCTTCCAGCCTCCGCTGGGGGGGTTGATCGGGCCACTGCCCCCCCCCTGCTTCTCACTTGGGGCCATGCTCGCCAGAATCGCCTCCACTTGTTGCGCCACCCCTGGGCACATGGTTGCGGAGACATGCTCTGGAAGCAGACTAGGCTGCACCAAACTGTCCCCGCTGTGTGCACTTTGCCCACCCTGGTCGCTGTGCGACGAGCCGCTGCCTGCGCTGCCCAGTCGCTGAGCGCTGGGCTGGCGGGGGGCGCTGCTGCTTGGTGAATTTGTAGCATCGCTTGGCAGCGACACCACAGCGTGGTGGGAGCTCGAGGTGGGCAGGTTTGAGTATCGTTCCGTGAGGCGCACAGGATGACTGGCCCTGGCGGCCGGATCCGTGTCGGTGGTGCCCCCCCCTGTCTTGCCAAGCCCCCCCCCCTGCTGCTCAGGAGAGGTTGCCAGGGACACCCCTGAGGCAGCCAGGGAGTGACTTGCCATCATGGGCCCATGTGCGATGGCAGCGTCTGGCCCCGACACTTCACTCACAGCACTAGTTTGGCGCAGTGTGATGGGGTGTCGTTGTCCCGAGCCATCCACGGCGCGTGCTGGGCTTACAAGAGGAGACCCCCCGCTCACTCGCCATGTGGAGGGGGGGGGGGCAGTGGATGCGAAGGGGGCTGCAATGCCCCCCCCCGAGCTGCCCGCATATGACCCTGTCCTCACAGCCTGCAAGGACTGAGGCCCGAAGCTGTCTCCCCGCCACATGACCCCCCCTTCACCCCCCAAGCGTGCCCCGCTGCCTGCCGACAGCACAGAGCCCCCCCCCCCCTCAGTGGGCCGCCCTCTTGTGAAGCGGGCGCCAGCTGGATCAACGGGGGAAGCAGCAGTGTCGCCCTGGTATCGGATGGACTGCGATGCAGACACAATGGAATCCGGC
>Ga0307982_1002539_pt1 | contig 14716 bp, 9 predicted proteins | sample OrgLakmetagen989_FD_201847 | JGI IMG/M metagenome (GOLD analysis project Ga0307982, IMG submission 201847) | Saline water microbial communities from Organic Lake, Antarctica - #989 | ecosystem: Environmental > Aquatic > Non-marine Saline and Alkaline > Saline | place: Antarctica: Organic Lake...
CCCTGTGTTAGCTAGCACCATTACTCCGTTGTTTGGTTGATGGAACTTTACAAGCAACGCGCTTGTTGGGTGCGGAGAGATCTTCTCCCGGAGAAAACGAGATTTCTTCCATGGCCACTCGGGCATGTGTATCTAACCAGCATCATATTTCTTTCTCCTTTGCTTTTTATCTCTCATTATTGGCCTTCTAAATGCGGTCCCTCGGGGCCTGTGTCGTGCGTCGTACACGAGAACTCCGTGCACCATACGCCCATTCAAGATTCACAACGCACAATCACAACGCAGACCACACGCACAATCGCACAATAAAAGGCACAAATAGGGGCATTGGGGGTTGTTGGGGGTCTGCGCAGCGCAAGTCGCACGTCGAGGGCCTTTTAGTGTCTATATATACGCATGCTTGCTGTGCATTTGGCAGCTGCTGCGCTTTTGTCGTCATCTACCATCTCCTTTGGCCTTTGGTCTTCGGCGAATTTTACACCAAAGTGGCAATTTAGGGTTTAAGTCGAAGGCCAAATGGCCTTGATGTTATCGCTACATATATAGGCGAATATCGAAGACAAAAAAACGGCCCGTGCTAGGAGTTCATGCACCATCCAACAAGGCGACGAATTTACTCGAATTCCAACCAGAAATCAATTCAAGCAAGCAACAAAGGCCAGTCAAATGTTTCCTCCAGACATCGTGAAGTAAGCGACGAGAGGAGCCATCATAGCCATTCTAAGAGCACGGCCACTTCTTAATGCTTTCAGCCAACGGGGCTGGTCGTCTGAAGAACGACTTTGGGCCAGCTTCTTGCCATTCTCGTAGAAATCATCGTCAGTTTCGTCGTCAACTTTCTCCTGATATTGCCGCGGCCGTTTTCCGCCTTGCATCGGCCGTTGATCATTCGGCTGTTTCCGCCTTGGCTGTGCAAGAGGTACCTCCTGTGGTGCTGGTGGAGGCTCCTCGATCGCCGCTGCCACTTCCGCACGGGCTTTCTCCAGCTGACTCTTGAGACCCTTGACCTCCAATTCCAGTTTTGCTCTCTTCTCGCTCGCTTCGGTTTCTGCGATGGAAAATTCTTTTCGAAGGTCCTCCATCGCTAAAGTGGTGCCTGCGGCGACGTTGCTATTCATACTCGCTTGCTCCAAACTGCCTCGGAGCTCAAGCATTTCGGTGTGCAGCGATTGGGCGTTTTGAAGGAACTTGTTCATTTCTGCGTTGATGTTCTGGCCCTTCAGTGAACCACTTTTGGCGTCTTGAGCTTTGATGATGGCGTCCCTGGATTGCAGCAGCTCCTTTCGGAGTTCCGAGATCTCCGCATGCACAGCCATAGATGCAGACGCTGTGGCTGCTTCCGCTGCTTGTGCTTCGCTAACTTTCTCGAGCGCGATTGCCAAGTCTTTCTTGAGTTGTGCCACTTCAGCCATTAGATCGGAGACCGTGCTGGCTGCTTCCGATGCCTGCAGACGCACTGCATGAACCTCTAAAGTGTCCTCATTTTCTGATGCTTCTGACAGGGCAGCCTGTAGTTCAGCTACGGTAGCCTCCAGCGCCGCAATGCGCTGAGCAGCTTGTTCCGCTCCAGTAGTAACCTGTGCTTGAGCAGCATCACGAGCTTCCTCTGCATAACCCAGTGCCCTTTCCGTAAGCTGAAGCTTTTCTTGAAGCTCATTGGCCAATGCTTCAGCGGAAGCAGCTTTGCCTTGAAATATGGTAAGCTGTTCTTGAAGTGAAGAAACGCGCGCATCCACCACGTCACTACTGGTGCCTACATTCGCGAGTTGGGCGCGCAGCTTCTTTTCCTTCTCCTGTAAATCAGCCAATTCGCACGTTTTCTCCCATGTTTGCTGTTCCAGAGCCGCTATGGAGGCCGAATTGAGAGCTTTCGTCTTTTCAGAGGCTTGGGCCTGTGCAAGAAGACGAGCTTCAAGTGATGCTACTGCTTTGTCTGACGCAGCTTTGGCTTCATTGTACTGATGATAAATGGACTCGACTTCTCGTTTCAAGTCTGCGGATTGGGCACGCTCCTTGTCGAGTTCTTGCTCTAAGCTCGTGACACGCGCAGCTGCCTTGGCGGCCTGTGCCAACGCTTCACTCGATTGGGCTACCGTTAACTCGTGGCCTTGCGTAATCGTCGCCAAGGTGGACTCAGCCTCTGAAAGCTTCATGCGCAATTCAGACACTTCCGCAGTCGCATTCGCTGCAGTTGCCTCTGCCACGCTCAATGCTTCCTGCAACACCTCCAGCCGGTGTTCTGCTTCGCTCGCTTTGGCGTTTACCGCCACGAGCTCCGCCTGAAGGTCCTTTTCCCGGGCCTGCGCCGTGGCTAGCGCCGCCTCTTGTTCCTTAGCACGGGCTTCCAAAGCCGACACCGTTTTCGCTTGAGCTGTCGCTGACTCCTCCAAGGCTTGGGCTTGAGCTGCGAGCCGTGCCTCTAAGGAGTCGACGGCCTCGTCAGAAGCAGCTTGAGCTACTGCAAACTTTTCAACCGCATCGTCTAGTTGCGCTTTCAAGAGTTCGGTGCTGGCATGTGCAGCGCTGAGCTCTTCTTGCAGCTTCGACACCTGCTCTTCTGCGAGAGACGCCCGCGTGAGAACTGCTTCCGACTGTGCTTCCATAGCCGCACGGCTTTCCGCGTTCGCGAGCTGCTCGCTTTCAGCCGAAGCCAACTTTTCGCGCAGCTGCGCTTCCGACGTCTCTGCTGCAGTTGCTGCTGCTTCTGCTTTGTTGAGAGCGTCTTGGAGGTCTAGCACGCGTTTTTGGGCCTGGTCGCTCCATGCATTCAGATCGGCTAAGGATTCCTTCAGTTCAACCTCTTGTTTCTGGGCAGCCGCCAACAGTGCTTCCTGTTCCTGGTTGCGGGCCTCTAAACTCGCTAGCTTAGTAGCTTGAGACTTAGTTGTCGCTTGGACCTCTTGAACAGATGTTTGTGCACTCCGAGCAGCTTGTTGTTTAGCAGCAGCTTCTCGAGCAGCCTCAGCTTTGGCCATCTCCACCTTGGTGGTCACGGAGGCCATAGCCGCCTCTTTGATTTGAGCGGCTCTCTCCGCGGCGGCGGCTGCTTTTGCAAAACTCGGCGGCGGTGCTCCTCCACCTCGAAGAGCCAAAACGTTGTGCCAGTTGGTAATCCGGGCTGAGCTCGTAGCTAGAAGTAGTCCCACGGCTAGTAAGAAACGCGAGAACAACATCGCGCAACGTTACAATGCTCTAGCAAATGCTGTCCTACAAATTTAAGCAATCCACAGTGAAATTAAGTTCATCGGTGCTTTTAACTAAGGCAACGAGCGCATCTAGTACAATGGTCCGTGGCGTAATGGGATGTCATCGTCTCATCTGCATCTTCATCTTGATCATCAAAACCACGCCGATGCTTTGTTCATGAACCACCCCCGACGGGATCCCTCGTTATTACGTACGCTTTCAGTACTTTCAGTCGACAAGCTAGTACCTAAGCAGCTCTTTCCCTCTTAGCCTGACTGCAGTTGAGAGATAGCACAAATACAGAAGGCTCTCTTGTGATTTCAATAATACCCACCAGTGGCCTGTTGCTTCTAACAGCTACGAAGCTAGCTCGGCTAGTGGCTACAGATAGCTGACAGTTAAGTCCGTACGTATTGTGATTCGGAATTTAGCTTCAAAGACGCGCCCTTCTACCTCAAGAGCACTGCATGAAAATGTATAGGGGCTTGATTTTCTTCATGGTGATGGTTGCGAAGTTATTCACTAATACTCTTGGCAAATTACAGCTAGATTGCACGCGCTGGGTTGCGCCTGCCCTCCCCCCTTCTCAACATCGCTCCACGCTTCGTTTGCGTGGTGGTGAAACTCAGTCTGAAAAAGAGGCTCAAATTAGGCAAGCAGTCAAAGCCGCAGTCGCTGCCAGAATGGATGCTGCAAATCATGGAGATACTTATCAAGATGACGGTCCTCGGCCCGAGCAGGATCACAGAAAAAACGTACATTCACAGACTGGCCATTCCGATGGAGAAAAAAACTCCAATGGTTACGATACTCAGAAAGAAAACAGTCATAGTGGCGGTGATACAGATAATCATAAGAGGGAACACAAGCAAGGTAGCAATGATGCTCCAAAGAAGGAACACAAGGAAGGTGGTGACATTGGTCAAAAGAAGGAAAAGAAGGACGATAGCCACGATGGTCCGAAGGATGAACAGAAGAACGGTGGTCATGATGCTCCAAAGAAGGAACAAAAAGATGGCGGCCATGATGCTCCGAAAAATGAAAAGAAGGAAGGTGGCCACGATGCTCCGAAGAAGGATCAGAAAGATGGTAGTAATGAAGCTCCGAAGAAGATGGAGCACAAGGAAGATGGCGATCATGACGGTGGTCATGATGCTCCGAAGAAGGAACAAAAAGATGGTGGCCATGATGCTCCGAAAAATGAAAAGAAGGAAGGTGGCCACGATGCTCCGAAGAAGGAACAAAAAGATGGTGGCCATGATGCTCCGAAAAATGAAAAGAAGGAAGGTGGCCACGATGCTCCGAAGAAGGAACAAAAAGAAAGCAGTAATGAAGCTCCGAAGAAGAAGGAGCACAAGGAAGGTGGCGATCATGATGCTCCGAAGAAGGAACTGAAAGATAGCAGTAATGAAGCTCCGAAGAAGAAGGAACGCAAGGAAGGTGGCGATCATGATGCTCCGAAGAAAGAAAACAAGGAAGGTGACCACAAAGCTCCCAAGAACGACCAGAAGGATGGTGATCATGATGCCCCAAAGAAGGAACAGAAAGACCATGATGCTCCGAAGAAGGAACAGAAAAACGATAGCGTTGATGGCCCAAAGAAAGAACAGAAGAACGCTGACCAGAAAGCTCCCAAGTTGGAAAAGAAGGAAGGTGGCCATGGCAAAAATGGCGGAGACCAAGAAACAAAACATTCATCAGAGGGCCCTGCTGCTGCTGTGGCTAAGCAGCACAGCAAAACCTCCGATGTAAATGCGACGAAAAATTCAGTGATTCAAGCGGCGATATGGGCCCCCTTGGCGTTTATGATGGTCGCCCGACCACTTGGTATTGACTTGAGCGAAATCATGGACACCTTAGCTGACTTATATGCCTCAATTTCGAAACGGAAGAAGCCGAGAGATGAGATTCCAAGAGGGCCCATTTTGGGGGCTATAGCCGCGATTGGAGTGGCTCTTTTTGGTTGGATAATGTAGAAAATGCATCTTGCTTCTACTGCCATGGCTTCAAGCAATTTCCAATATTTGATTCTGTGCTATCGATATATCGAATTAATTAAATTTAGTGCTCATAACTGCCGCCTGCTAGACCAAGGTATATACCACATACCACATACCACGTGAGTGGAAGTGGAAGCTAAACAACGACACAGCCCGAACTGGGCGGTATAACGAGGAGAGCTCATTGCTGCTTTTGGGGCCGCCGGCACACGAAACATATCGACATAGCACTGCACGCATCCTATTATTTCACATAAGTTCATAAGCAACAAGGAACAACTACCAAGATCAAGCACAAGAACCTCCAGTTCCAGAGTGGGCTGGAAATATAATACTTTGCGCTCCCTACGCACTTCTTCTACCTTTATACGATAGTAACTTGCGCGCAACACACGAATGGGCACTTCACCTCGCTACATTGTCTTCTGTGTCATTTGACGCAGGTCCCGAAAAGCCGGAATTTGAAAGCTAACAGGAAAATATGCAAAGCAACAAAGCTTGGGGTAAATCGCCGAGCTTGGACTGCTTAATGAATAGACGGCCTGCTCAATAGGAAAGCTCTCTAGCCCGCTGTTTCTGGAAATAAGTAAGCGAAAGCATGCATGAGTTATGAGCGGGTTCAACTCAAAGGCGAAAATGTTAAGTTCGCATCTTCCACAGTCTAAATCGAATTATGGATTTAAGGTCACCGCGGTGTAACCGTTGGAATAGCTGATTCAGGTGATTTTCTGCCTTGCACGAACAACACAGAGGCACCAATATACAGCGAAAGATCGCAAAGATTCGCATATCCAGATGAAGCATGAGCAGCAGTAAGGTTTTTATTATACCTCTACCTGTTAGCCTTCTATTTCCTCCCCCTCGGGGCCTGTGTCAAAGCAATAACCATCCGCAGGGTCACTTCACAGGAAGAACAACCGAGCTTTCGAACTCGAATTCAGTAACCAAGAAAACCCACGAGGCTTCTGTTTTTTTCTTCAGAACTCGAACTCAAACTAATACAAACCCACATGACACAGAAGTCAATGCTGCGGGCAGAAGCGTACGCGCGTGCGTTGCGCGCAAGTCAAACTCGTAAAAAAAAAAAAAAAAAAGAGTCTAGAGGGCGGGAAGCACAATACCTCCATCCCATTTAAAGAGGAGACTTCTCATGAAATAATTTTGAAACCAGACTTAAGTCGTTTTCCTTGAGCGAAGTTAGTAATTGCCGGATTTCCTGCTTAGCCGAAGTGGGTAAAAACCCGGAAAACTCGCGGTATGCCGATTCGAATCGAATTGCAGTTGCACAACCCGAAATATTTTCAGTTCCCCTCGGGGGGGGGGCTTAGTAAAAAACAAACAGTGTGTCACCTTGCCAGCTTCTACAGAGTATGGATAATGGAGTATGGAGTATACCGGTTTAGACTGGCTTACGTGACACACGAACGAGCACTCAGTCCCGCCGACTTGTTCGGAGGAAAGGCGCCAGTTGGACCCTTAATTGGCCTTCTGGAGCGAATTTGCTAACGCATGCGCAGCTCAAGTGCATTCTTCATGTGCCTCGGTGACTGCTGTGTACGTGCCTTTCTTTGTTTTTGGGAGAGTGTTAAATAGACTACAGTAGTAGTAGGCTAGTAGTAGACGACTACCTGTAACCTGTAGAACGACTGAAAGCCAGGTATTTTTTTTACTGAGAACCACATTAGTACATACCCCAGCCACCAGCTGCATCTCCTCAAACGGTTGACCGGGACTTCGGGACACGTCGTCAACTTCTTTGTTTGGCAGTTGAATATCTTTCGTCTTCTCCAATGCCGAACATGCGGCATTGCCTCCTCCTGACCTTAGGTCTAGTTTCCACCGGATCTGCTAGTCCACGGCTCGGGAGTAGAACGTGGTTAAAAGCGAAACTAACTCCTGGAAAGCTCGGCCAAGTGCTTCGATTGCATGGCGGCGCGGACGTTCAGACGCCTTTTCCATCTCTGAACACGACCACTTCGCATGACGACAAAGCAGCCCAGATCAAGCAAGCAGTGAAAGCTGCGGTCACCGCGAGGGTAGAAGCCGCAAAGTCATCCGCAGTGAACGTCGCTAAAGCTGAAGCTGCGGAACGAGAGCTGCGCGCGGCGCTGACCACTGCCAAGAGCAGCTTGTCGGACATGACTCATGGACGCGCTGCTGCGGACGCAAAGGTGCAGGAATTACAGCAAGAGCTCAACGCTGTGAAGAATGAAATCGATGGCTTGAAGAGTGGTTGCGACAATAGTCAAGCCGCCGTGCAAGCGCTGGAGACGCAACTAGCAGACGCCCATGCCCACGACCGCCGCCAAGGCGAACGCATCGAGGCGCTCCAGACCGAGCTCAACAGCACTCAAACGACGGCACTGCGCTTGCAGGAAGCGCTTGAAGCCTCCGCTGCGAGCGAAGAAGAATTGAAGAGTGTGCGTGCACAGGCGGAAGCAGCTATGAACACGGTGCACGACTTGTCGTTAGAAGTGGAACACTTGAAGGATAGCTTGAAGCTTGCTCTTGCTGAAGCCGCTAAAGACAAAACACCACAAACTGCCAACAATACGACCGCGAAAGCAGTTAGCAGTGAAGCTAGCAAAGCGGTGCAAGAAGTCGACGAAGACGAGCCAGTCGACAATGTGTTTCAAAAGGCCATCCAAATAGCAGCTTGGGGACCGGTGGTGCTGCTCCTAGTGAGGCGGCCCATCGATTTTGACAAGCTTTTCTCTGGTTTTACCCAACCATCGAGGAACCTTGAGACCACGACAAGGAGACAAACCCATGCGAGCTTCAAAGAGAAGGTTGCTAGTATCCTCATCACATCTCTATCGGGCGCCATCGTTTGTATGGCTGCCGTTGGCTGCGTGATTTGAATGTGCTTTTGCGCGTTTTGTCACCGAATAGTTTACAGCGCATTCGAGCAATTCGGATTCTGAAGACTGAAGGCAAGGCGGAAAGACATAACACCTCTATCGAGCCGACTTCGATTCGGGCGTCTGTTTTTGTCGTTACGTTTGAGGGCGATCGGCGCGTCTCCATAGACACTTTAAACTGATAACTGATAAACATCAAAATCGAGTAGAAATAACCATATAACATAACCGATAGCAAATAATATGCACATGCACAATGCAGAGTCCTAGCACATTTCGAGAAATATATTTGGAAAACTAATTTTCCTATGTCGGATTTGGCTGTCTTTTTAGGTTCTTGACCTACAATCAGAAAAGAAAGGACAGTAACAAACAATGGTCAAAATTCAACCCCGATGACAAGCACGCAACCAAGCAAATCAAGCAATTGGCCGTGAATGTGCAGCCCAGCCTGTGAGAAGAAATTGCAGCTGCTTTCGGCCCATGGGCATGCGCGTAAAGTGGCCAGCCTAACGGAAGACCCCTGGAGGGAGCTCGAGGGATATGTTAGGTGCAAATTTGGTGAAATAGAAAAAGAAAATAAGTTTTTGGATCAAAGTTGAAAAATCAAGCAGAGCACCTGGTCGTCTGCAACTGGCATCGTTCGGAACCCGATTTGCACTACCTTTGGGTAAGCTACCAAGAAAGAATTCCTGTTCATTTGCAGGGGTCACAGTGTACTTAAGCGAAACAAAACTCCAATCAATTCAATCAGAGAAAATAGAAGCATTTTCGATTTCGGCAGCTTCCCAAGGTTCAACTAGCTACCAGAAGCATAGACAGAAAGGCATCTCACCGTCAGGTCAAAAAGTCATACATTCGCGATATTTTTGCCCAATGCCATCCATGACCTATGCTTGATGCTCGATATGCTAATTCATATCCAACTCAACAGATCCAGACAAGCCAAGGAGGATAGCTGCCAGGAGGGCCAGCATGTTGGAAGAAATCATACCGTAGTATAAGTCATGACACGGGTCAGAATGGCCAAGCACGACAACACCACGCGGTCGCATCGATGAAATCTCTATGCGCGGCCATCGATTCAATATCATTAAATAGAATGAAATCATATATTTTCTTGGTGTGCTACGCAAGCGTTGCTCTGTAGCGCTCAAGGACCGAGAAACGAATGGTCGGTGCAGTTCAGACAAGCAAGTAATCATAAATACAACGACTTGCCGTAGTTAAGAGGCAACGATTCAGATATCCAATTGCTCATGGATATAAAACTAGTAAAGGCCTTCAAATCGAGCAACTACGCAATGGCAGGGCGAAATTATTGTCACTCTTGGGCTCCTGGAAGGTAAATGAAGCTGTGTGGCGAGGACGAGGCTTGAAACAGTTGATGTGGGTCTCAGGGAGAATGCTAAGTAATAATGAGTACGGTTTTAGCTCTAGGTTGCAATAAACTAAGGGCTCTGGATTTTTTGGTTGGACAGCGTCCATATCGGCTACGCTATCTGGCTTTACCCCGCCGATAATGCTACCACCATTTGTGTGAAAAAGTGGACAGAAAGACAGAAATCATTTCGCGAGACATTCTCGAGAGGATTGGGTAAAAATAGGGATTTCACAAAAGGCCTGCTGCTTTAATCTTTTATCTTTTTTATAGACGCTCCAGATCCAGATCTCCAGATAGACTCCTACTACTACTGTAAGAGCTTAGGGCTAATCTTTGTGCAAGAGAATTCCAACAGGCTCATCTGAAATCTAACATTCAAACGCACTCAAAGAACAACCATAGCTGTAGGCTCAAGTTTCCCATACTTATCATCTTCTAGCAAGAATTTTCAAGAGACTGACAACGTAGCAGTCTAGCGTATCTTCTAGAACGCAGCCGACTCACAATCCTATTAGAAAATGCGAGTATGCGTTGTCATCGGTCTACTTATCTCTTTGGTTGCGTTAAACAGTGGTGTAAATGCTGAAGACATCCGAGCCAAGAAGCGAAAACGCAAATCGAAAGCTGGTGCACCTAGTAGTGGAGCCTTTTCAGATGTCACCGTAGATTCAGCTGGGGGCCTCTCATCAGGCCAACCTGCTCAAGGTAGCGCCACCGCTACTTCTCGGCGCGCTGCTAGTGCCAATAACGTCGACCCATCCTCCGATATCGCGGCTGCTTCAAAACTAACGGACAAAGCGATGGAGCTAGTGCGTTCCGGCAGGCATGCTGCGGCTCTGTCCCCTTTCCAGCAAGCATGCCTCCTCGAACCTGACAACGCTGGCCGCTGGTGGGTGCTCAATTTCAAATCTTTGGTTGTGAATGCAGGGAATAGAATTATTTAAATGTTGCCGTTTTAAACGTTGGTTTCTCTTTCGCTTTGGTTGTAGTTTTTTGGCTGAAAATGCGTCTCGTTTACGATTTGAGGACTCATGTGTACAGTATCTCCTATGACAGCTAAAAAACATCCTGAGATGAAGTAAAGTGCGAATGCACCGCCACTCTCTAAATTTCTTCGTCATGCTTTTAAAATGTGTTTGACAGGGCAAATTTGGGAAGTGTGCTACGGGACTTAGGGCGTTCTAAAGATGCACTAGCTGCCTATGAGCGAGGACTTGTGATGAGCCCGGACGATCCTCTTTTGAAAGAACAACACCTTGCTCTACTTGAACTCCTCGGAAAGACTTCCACGCACGAGTCGTCTGCAGCAAATCCTAGCCTTTCAAACGATGGCTCTGTGGCAAACAGTGCTCCTGTGAGTGGTTCGGGGAGCCAAACGACTAGTCAGCTCAAAACTGCACCACCGGCTACTGCTACCGCTGCTCAGGGAGCATCGACTCAGGAAGCAGCAGCTAGTCCTGCCAGCCATATTACCGCTGCCGTCAGCAGCAGTGACAGCGACATCATCACCACTAGTAGGACCGCCACCACCAGCACCACCACCACCACCAGTGCCGTTGCCAGCAGTAAGAAGGGCAAGCTGCGGCCTCCGCTGAAGTTGCCCGTGAAACCAGCCCAAGCCCCTCCTGCGGGGACCTCGTCCTTGGTGCACTGCGCAACCTCCAAGGTGGGCAATGAATGCTACTAAATTAGGAAAGGGCAGATCAAGTGAACAGAAGGGAGAGGTCTGTATCTTTACGCTATTTTTGAAAGAGAATTGGGGAACTCCAGCCATTTTTATGTGAAGTTACAAGTATTCATTCGGTATATATCGTTGTCGTTTGTTACTAAAGTTTCATTCGTATTTTTTTTCACTGGCGGCTCTCTACGGCACATGCACATACATGCTATATACAGGGGGATTTGGATATCGTAGTGCATGGAGGCTGGGCGCCTCACGGAACTGCGCGCTTCCTAGAACTGGTGGAAAGCGGTTTTTTCAGCAGTGGGCAGCGGGGATTACCACTCTATCGCGCGGTCTCAGGGTACGTCATAAGTATACACGTAGTTTTATCATGCACCACTTCACTCGTAATCATTGTCTTTTCTCATGAGATTGTTCATACGTATGCAAAGTATCTCTTTAAATCAAATCTATGATCACGGATTGAATTCAATTTCTCATTGTTTTACGTGAATGTATCTGCGTTTATGATTCCTCTTCTTCCTTCTTTTTTCTATGTTTTCACACATTCCTGTGATTATACACGTGTAGATTTATGGTGCAGTTCGGCGCGAGCACCGACCCTAATATAACATCTGCTTGGCACTCTAAGGGCCCCATTCCTGATGACAAGCAATGGCTTCCAAAAGGGGCCAAGCGCTTTCGCCGAGGCATGGTAGGATGAGGTAAAAAGAGAGATAGAGAAAGAGAGTCAAAATAGGGAGACGGTGACGAGGCTAACGAATGAATGAGAAAATTGGAAGGAAGTTGAATACCCAAGAAAGATAGATTGTCCTCGTTTCATTTCGTTCTTTTTCTTTCTCTTCTCTTCAACTTCGACGTTTGCTCCATTGGCATCTACCCATCGGTGTGTTTCTCTTGTCTTATCATGTATATTTAGATAAGCTTCGCGGGCAGCGGTCCGAACACGCGCAGCACGCAGCTCTTCGTGTCGTACGCGGGCATTGGCCTCGGGGACGCTCCCCACGAGGTAGGGGGGAAATGAGAGGAGATGGGGGGGAGTGAAAGGAATGTCGGGATGTCAAGTTTTCAGTAAAGCATGCCTTTCTTTTCATTGTCTCTGCTTCCATAGCCTACTTGAGTACATACTTGACAGCACACACACACAACAATTATGAAGCATGTCAATACTCACCTCACATTCTATTAAAACATGGCGGGACCCATCTACTACATGTACACACACAGGTCCCGTTTGGTACTTTGGTCGGGGAACACTCGTTCCAAACCCTCGACGCGTTCTACACGGGCTACGGAGAGATCGGCGCGTTTGGCGGCCAAGCGCCTGACCCAATTAGAATATCGGCATTCTCGGGAGAAGAAGAAAGCAGCGGCGAGGACTACTTGTTCGCTAATTTCCCAGAATTGGACTACATTCAGTCGTGTGCGCTGACCTGGCAGTCGAATTGGACTACCAGCGATCACAAGCCGTCTCCTTCATCTCCTTCGAGCACAGCTTTTAATTCAAATGGTGATTCAGTTACACCTATCACATTAGTAACAACCACACCAGCAACAACGTCTACGGCGAATGCAGCATCACCTGCTGTCGCGCCGCCGCCGCCGTTGCCATTGCCTCGTTACCACCCGAGCCTCCCGTGGCCGCCTCCCATGAGCCACGCGCGCGAAGCGTCCTTCTTCTGGTGGCTAGACCCGCTCAAGCGAGAGATACTGCGGCTGCAAGACGAAGAAGAAATTGCAGAATTGAAGGAAGCAAGTAACAAGGACAACAAAGGAAACCAAGAGCCCGAAGAAGGAGCTTCAGAAAAGGAGGAAAACGGGCACCGTGAGATTTTGAGACCTGGCGAAGTGCACTCGGTAAAAACGCTCATGTGTTTACTTAATGTTTTATGCCACCTCAATCCCTCTTTTATTTTGAATTGCTTTATTGCAAGCTCGTGCATGTTTAGTTCATTGTAATCCATAAGGTGTGGCGGCAACCGTGTTTGCAGCGACCAACAGTACCATGAATCCCTTACTACATGTGCATATTCGATGATTTTTGTGCGGTGTGCTCTCCTTCCAGGTGGACAAGTTCATCAATCTCCAGGAGCGCAACGCCCTGAGGTCCATGATCCTTCGCTTGAAACGCCAACAGGGGCAAGGGAAAGTCGTCAACGACAAGGTAAAATGCTTCCTTGCCTCCTTCTTCTTGGTGGGCTGCGTGACTTTGAGTTGGCTCTGCGTTCTGCCACTAGTAATCGTGTGATAATTTCGTTACTCTACCAGTGCCGACTGAATAGGTGTTCTTCTTCTTGCATCTTTCCTTGCAGTAACTGTCTTTTATCTCTGAACCTGCTATCGATGGTGATACTTTTGCAGACCAATGAACCGGACATGGTGCATCGCACCAGCACCAACGGCGCCAGCAACGTTGCGGCATTTCCCCCTGTATGGGTGACGGAGGCGGCTACCGAGGAGGATCGAAACCTAGTGGTGCAGACCCTCGCCAAGGTACTAAAGCCTATTGAAAAGAGAGTGAATTTATATATACTGGGATGTTATTCAAAGCGAAAGTGGATCTTTCAAGTGACTGGAAGGGATATAGAATTATTTCTGTGCAGAAAGAAAAAGGGGAAAAGAAAGTTGATTGTTTTTTTAACCAATTTCCTTCCTTTCCTCATGATAGCCGACAACTTCACCTATTCCTCCTTTGATCTACGTAGGTAGCGGTGTACGCAAATCGTCGCGTGCTGATGGAAGGCACTTTACAGGGAGACCACAAACAAGACGACGCCATCGGCGCGCACCTCGGCATTTTCGCCATGTAATGAGAATTGGATGTAGTACAGTTGTGATAGAATTATAGTCCTCTTTGCGTACTATTCCTTGCAAAGAGACTCCCCTGTGTATATTTTTCAAATGCAGTTTTTGAAACCGTTTTACAATTCCTTATTATTATTACATTACTGACGTGCGCACATTGCACTTCGCTTATTGTCACATGTAATCCTATATGACCATAGGTACGACTACCAGCCAGACCCTCTTGGGAAAGCTTCTGAAGTGGTTCCACACACCGACTCCGACTACCAGGGGCGGTGCCTGAGCGCAGCGCTGCATTTGGACAATTGGGATCTAGACGAGGAAGAAGAAACTGATAAGGGTGAAAGTGCGAATACCTCTCCAGCCACTGTCCCTACCGGCGGTGGTGCCTTTCAAACGTTCTCCTGTAAACCTGGCAATTGGCTCAACCAAGTCTCTAAGGGCAAAGGCATAGGGAAAAGAGGCAAGCCAAAGATGATGAAGGAGAATTGCGAAGGAGCAGCCGGCGCCAAGCTCGAAGCCCTCATTGAAGCTGGCATCTTTCACCACCGCAACGACACCCTGCAGGTTAAGATGGTTACAGAGAAAATACCGCGCACGCATGTTCTTTTGGTGCCTTGAACTTCAAATAGGCCCCACTGCTCGTTTAACGGTATCGTAATGCATCAGTCAAGATGTGCCATGTTCGCTAAAATATCACCATCCTTGCTTTACATTCATTTCTGGGTAATATAAATATTCCAGGTGGAGGCAGAAATTCCGTATCAACCCGGCCGTTTAGCGATGTTTCTGCCGG
>Ga0307982_1002540_pt1 | contig 14715 bp, 16 predicted proteins | sample OrgLakmetagen989_FD_201847 | JGI IMG/M metagenome (GOLD analysis project Ga0307982, IMG submission 201847) | Saline water microbial communities from Organic Lake, Antarctica - #989 | ecosystem: Environmental > Aquatic > Non-marine Saline and Alkaline > Saline | place: Antarctica: Organic Lake...
CCCCCCCACCATCCACGTTGATATTCAGCACCAGCTCGACTGTTCCTACTAATCAATAAAAGTTAAAAGGTCGGTGATTCCACTTCAAATGCGCAAAATAGAATAATTTTGTTGCCCTTAAACTCGCCGGCAGTTTCGCTGAGCCCTTTGTTTAACGAAGCTCAACGCTGAGTTTGCCAGCTGCGTCGTCCCGGAGCGTGTCCTGCAGCACGTTGATTTCGTCGTCGGTGAGGGACCGCTCCATCGACCGGTAGGTCACGCGGTAGCAGTTGGACTGCTTGTTTGTCTTCGGGTGCGTGAACGAGTCGATTTCTGAGTAAAATAAAACAACAGTCATATGTGGCGCTAAGAGCAAGATGGCAAAAACACGTTTCAAAGCCAGCGTAAACGGTTGAACTAACTAAAGTTATAATCAAGTAAGCCGCATTAGCAATACAACAACGGCAAAAAACGAAGCGTGAGCAAAGCACGCGAATGGAATTACCAATGGTACCTTCGATCTGTTCAATGAGGTCGCCTCCGATGCCGCGCGCGAGCTCAAAGAAGTCGTTGGCCACGAAGCTGCCGTCTTCGGGGAGCCAAAAGGCAATGTCCTTGTAGCAGGGGGGGTACTTGCTGTACGGCTTGAACGTGGTCACTTCGCCCTTGGCGAACTGCTTGGTGAACCGGGAGTCGTTGGACCAAAACAGGCGAATGTCAGGGATTTTGAAGAGGACCATGGCAAGGCGCTCAAGCCCGAGGCCAAAGGCCCACCCATGGCGCTCTTCGAGGCCGCACTTCGACAACACTTCAGTGTGCACCACGCCGCAGCCCAGCACCTTGGCAAGACAACAAAAGAAAAGAGAAGAGTGTGGGTATTTTATTCTTTCAAAGAGTAGCAGCTCTCGCAGTAGCAGCAGGGAAATAGGCGGAAGTACCCTCAGTGTGTCGCTGGTATCTTATCAGCACGGCTGTGAAACCAAGAGCAATGGAAGCACTTCTTAACTACGCATTTACCTCCAGCCAGGCGCCTTCGTAGAAGACTTCCAGTTCAAAGGAAGGTTCGGTGAAGGGGAAGTAGTCCTCGTTCCAGCGTTTCTCGACACCGGGAAAGAGCACATCCACCATTCCCTCCAAGGTTTGCTTCAGGTCCTCTTTACAGAACAAAGATGTGCAAATAGAAAAAAACGTGTTTAAGGATACTATCCCTATCGCCTCTCTCCCCCATTCTAGCCATCCAAAAGAGAAAAAAAATGTTTGATTCACACGTCTTACCGCCAATCATCTTGCACGAATCGGTCTTGACCCATTCTTCGCGGTCGATGACGCCCGGTAATCCTGGAGTGTCCTTGGGCCAAAGCTTCACGCCTTCCATTTGGTGAAACGCTGGGAAGTGTGACCTGCAAAGCCGTACAATTAATTGAGAAAAGAGCGAATCGGTGTTTCAAGACACGGCGCTATCGCGAAGGACGTGCCACGCGACTAGAAATGTACCGAAGCAATCATATGTAAATCAGCCAGTCAACGTGAACGCGGAAAAACAGTAGCAAACTCACCGGTCAATTTCGTCGCGGCGGTACACGTCGCCCGTGCACAGGAAAGCTTCGCAGCCGGCGCGGAGGTGCTGCGACTGGTGGGCCGAAGTGTGGGTGCGCAGCAGGGTGGTGTCGGTCACGTAGTACGTGTCCGACGGCTGGCGGCCGGGGTGGTCGGGTGGAATCCGTAAGTCGTCGAAGCATTGTTCAGCCGTCACAATCGGGTCCTAGGAAAAGGCGAGCACATGGCGGTTAGGACGTACGGAGTAAAGAAGGCAACTTCTTATGACACCTATCCTCATTGGCGAGGGCGCTTACAACACCGGGAGACAAAACGGGCCCTTTGCTCATTCCTAGGTCAAAGGTTGATCATTTGCACACTCAAGCAATTTCATATTTGATCTATTACCTCCCCGTTGAAGATTTCGAACTTGGTGTCCAGCGTCGTGAAGTAATCTTGAATTTTCTTGCGCACAATGCCGATAGGGTGGTTGGGCTGCAAATGTAAGTCCCGGCCGACTAGCTCTGCGATGTGCGTAGGCACGTTGTTGTTCGGGTGGTCGATGCAGAGCTTAGCAACCATAGCAGCTGCAGTCTCTTCGGGCGACGAAGTACTTTCTGGCGCGGCGGTAGAGGCAAGGCGCGACAGCACTGGCGACGAAGCGGAGGCTGCGCCCCATCGTGACACTGCTGCAGGCCGCACGAACCCTGCAGCATGGCGAATACCCAAACTAGCTACCGTTAAACGAACCATAGCCAATTGATAGTTCATCAATGTGCGGTGCCCAGGAAGAGTCTGGTGGAGGGAAGGCTGGCAAAGTTAAACAAATTGTTCAACGTGCGTGGCGCCTCGTGATCACATCATCAAACACAACATCATCATCTCGAAGATGTGTTTTACTGGTCCCAGAAGGGGGAAGTCGTGACAAAAAAAATCTGTTTCGTTTGTTCGCAGAAAAAGTTTTGTGGACGGTGTTAGTCCCTACAATAAAACATCTGACGTATTTTCTCCAGAATATAAGGCAAATACGTCGCGACGTATCGGCTTTTCTGCTGACGTCATCACCAAGACGTCATCAAATATACGCCTTTATACGGCGTTTGCCATGCATATAGTGGAAATATGCCCTAATATAACGCAATTTACGGTACTGACGTATTGATTGACGTATTTGGGTCAAATATTTGACGTATTTTTGTAAGGCCTAGACGGTGTTGTCTTGTCGAGCTCTGGCTGGCTAGAGCTGTAGAGCTTTTGGAAGAGTTGACGCCAAAGACTTGCTTGCCCCCACCACTGTCCACTCAACTAGTAGTAGACACGATTATAAGCTCACCTTACGCTTGAATATAGCACTTAGACATCATGGGGCGATACACTACGATCCAAGCGTTCGCCGACAACAATCCGGGGATGGCGAAGCTCCCTTACGACGAGGCCGCCCTGGCAAGCAGCAAAACGACAGACGAAAAGACTGGAAACTTTGGCACGGGCGTCACTGTAGAAAAGGTCAACAATGTGATGGGCTCCACTGCGGGTGCGGGCTCAGGCGAGTACCACATGTACCGGCACGGGCGGCGGCGCGAGCGGGAGCGCATCGCAGCGATGGAAAGGGGAGCAGAAGAGTTACAAAAACACGAAGAGTTTGAAAGCCGAGTGGATGCGAAGCGCAAGGAATGCGAAGACCGAACGCGCAAAAATGCGCAGGTAAATTATTTATTCACCTGCCTGAGAAATAGAAAAGGCGATTCACTGCCCACTTCTCTTACGGTCGTGTGTAGTACTGTTCTATACTTGAAACAACATAGCCATTAGGGGTGTAGGACAACATTGCGCCCGCTAGTATTGTAGGTCTCCGCGTAACGCGCCTCTTTCGTCTTGCCATTTTTGCCTCGTAGAAACGGAAGAAGAGGAGAGCCAAGCAAGCAGGCGCCAACGGCAACGCTTTCACCAAAATGGCCGCAGAAGGCACCAAAGCTGCAGAAGACTCTGAGAGTGACGTCAGCGACTCTGAGTTCAAAAAGTATGAGCCCGCGTCCAAGGCGGCTGCCGCAGCTGAGGTCACTGATGCGACCAAGGACTTGGCAGCTTCAACGGCGAAAACGGTGATCACAGTGGAAGAAGTGTTGGACGCGGTGGTGGAGAACGACGGGTCCTTTTTGGCACGGGCAAAAGCGCTCCTGGCAAGCAACTCGGCCTGATTCCGCCGAGTCGTAGATGACAAGCGCGACAACGTACGTACGTTTTACGACCATCCGACCTGGGTGTGCATTGAAAAACTTTTGAGTTTGAGCTATAGTAGTAGAGAGCACTAGCACTAGAGTTCCAAGTCATAAAAGAATTTTAAATTTTTGTTCTTGTGTTTGTGTTTAATTCCAAGATACTTGGAATCCGAACTCGAACTCGAACTAATACAAACCCAAATGGCACAGAAGCCAATGCTGCGGGCAGAAGTGGGAATGCGAGTGCGTTGCGCAAACAAAGCAAGTGCGGAATGATTCAGGAGGGAGAGGGGCATTGGCCAAATTCCTCGAAAAAATTGCAAAAATCGAGGAATTTGTGGGTGTTGCGCACTCCGCAGAACAATAAAGAGGAAGGCGCGCGAGCAAAGAAGCTCGTGACATGCGGAACACGAGGTCCACTCGGCAGAGGTCAAAGTGTGCCTTTCAGCGCGCAAGGCGCCTATTGTTCTGCCCCTGAGCCATAAAAGGCTTTGACGGGACAGGAACTCCTTCCTCGTTCGCGGAGTGGCAGTGAATAGAAAAGCCCCCCCCTCAAAAATGCAAACAACAACATGCAAGCGGGCCGCTTGTGGCCTAGCGGTCCCTCCCTATCAAAGAGCTAAACCCATAAATCTTCCATCAAACGCCACGGACGCTAGTCGTGGTCGTCCTCCAGCGTTTTTCGAAACCCTCGCAAGGCCCTCCACCCTGAGAGCAAGTCGTCTGCGTATACCCCGAAAAAAAATAGCCTTTCGTGCAGACGGCAGGTCTGCGTTCTTACTCTATGGTCTCATATGTTTGACATGTGACATGGCGATAGCGCTTTACACGTACTGTTATGGATAATGATATTCGCAGCGCAGTGCTCAATGGCACGCACAATGGAGGATTGATTTATTTTTGCGGCGGCTACAAGCACTGTCAGCACTATCTTGCTGATCACTAGCGCGGAACCTGCTCTCTTCGGGGTATACGCAGTCGACTTGCTCTCAAGGTGGAGGGCCTTGCGAGGGTTTCGAAAAACGCTGGAGGACGACCGCGACTAGCGTCCGTGTCGTTTAATGGAAGATGTATGGGTTAAGCACTATGATAGGGAGGGACCGCTAGGCCACAAGCGGCCCGCTTGCATGTTGTTGTTTGCATTTTTTGGAGGGGGGCTTTTCTATTCACTGCCTCTCCGCGAACGAGGAAGGAGTTCCTGCCCCGTCAAAGCCTCTTATGGCTCAGGGGCAGAACAATAGGCGCCTTGCGCGCTGAAAGGCACACTTTGACCTCTGCTGAGTGGACCTCGTGTTCCGCATGTCACGAGCTTCTTTGCTCGCGCGCCTTCCTCTTTATTGTTCTGCGGAGTGCGCAACACCCACAAATACCTCGCTTTTTGCAAATTTTCCGAGGAATTTGGCCAATGCCCCTCTCCCTCCTGAATCATTCCGCACTTGCTTTGTTTGCGCAACGCACGCGCATTCCCACTTCTGCCCGCAGCATTGGCTTCTGTGCCATTTGGGTTTGTATTAGTTCGAGTTCGAGTTAAAGAACTGAGAATAAAACCGTAGAAGTTCGTTCGTGCCGTTTACTACTCTTCGGCTGCTAGAACTCAAGGTTTAGAAGAGAAGTGGGTAAACTGAGTGTAAACTTCGTGTTGTGAGCTGCGTGGGTGTGGGCTGTCAGCTGTAAGCGCACGCGTGGGCGGAAGCTACCGCACTGTGTGACTGGGGGATGCCGCTGTATCTGTATCGGGCAGTAACCAGTAGAATTCAAGGGCATCTGGGTTTTCCATTGGCCCTCTTAATGATCTACCGGTTTTATAGCAAACCAAAGTGGGTTAAAACCTGGAAAACCCTTGGGAAAACCCGCAGTTTTCTTGGTCTGTACTACTGTAGTACGAGCATGAGGCACGAAAGATTATTACATGTCCTCCTTTATGGGGGTATTTTAAAAAGTGCGCGAAAGATGGGAGATTTGTAGCGAGTTGCAAACAAAGGAGCTAATGCTTGCTGAAACTACCACTAGCTAGCAGTATAGTACATCTCTCATAGAAGCACGAATATTTTTAACAGGATTTGAGCGGCAAGGTCAGCATCGGATTCTTCCACGAGGAAGAACCGCCCATGATCCGTGTCCTAAACGCTCGCGAGAATGCTTTGGCATTGCGCCGGGCATTGTCCACATTTCAGTCTAAGCACAATTCTATCAGCGTCGAGGAAGTACGAGCGTACTTGCAACAGATTCCTGGAATAGAAATGCGCGAGTCACGAGGCCAAATTACCGTTAAGGACTGTTCCGTCATGCCTAAAGGATTGTGCCGTAACCCTAGGGGGACAGACAAATCGAGTAACCAGGTTCGAGCACACACGCACATCACTATAAAGCAAAGTCTTAAACGGATCTGATTGCTGCATTTGTTATTACGTGTTGAAACTTATTCTTTTCTTCTTTCTTTTTGCTGGGCAGTTTAAATTAGGATTCGCGACTGGAGCCGAAGGCCCAGGTGGAGATGTTGTTGGAGGTGGCACTTGGAACTGCTTTCGATGCCAATCCTCGGGAAGTTGGTACGATTTGAAGAACCTTACCAATGGAGTTCAATACAGTAGTACTGCAGATATTATGTTACCGCAGAATACGAAGTCAGAATCTGCCCAGTCGCGCGTGCGGCCGAAATTAAAATTACCAAATCAAGAAACAGCGCGCAGATTTACTCCTACACTGATGAACGAAAGCAAATTTCCAGAAGTAGCTGACATTAGGAAGTACTTGACAGAAGAGCGCAAGCTTTCAATGGAAGTATTGTCTAAATACGGTGTAGGCATTGGTGTCTACGAATTTCCCGATGAAAACGTGTACGTCAAAACATTTTGCGTTACTTTTCCATGGGTCATGACGCTTGCTCAGTTGAAGAGTCAAGACAAAGAGCTTGGTACGGCGACTGATTTGACGAGCATCGACAAAGCAGCCGATGAGAGTGTTTTCCGAAGGGTGAAAGCAAGGGCATGGAATCGCAAAGGGTGGCAAAAGCTCGATCCTGCAGGAGGTAAAGCCATGAGGCACCTAATTTGCATCGTGTTCTCGCCGTTATTGCAAGATTACTCGCTTTTGTGTAAGACTTCTTCGTTTTTAGCTTTGAGTGGCCAAACATTTTCTTTGAATACAAGAGGAGGTACCTGTGGGTGTATGTAACTATCCTCCAATTGGCAGGTTGTATATCTGTGAGCACTCACACCTTCTCGTTCTCAGGTGGCTGGGGGCTGTTTGGCCTCCACACGGTTCCCCAGGACGCGAAAAGCGTGGTGCTGACTGAAGGCGAATACGACGCCATGGCTGTATGGCAGGCTACGAAAATGCCTGCAGTTAGTTTACCGAACGGCGCTGGCAGCTTGCCGCTGGACGTCTTGCCGCTTCTCGAGCGGTTCGATCGGATTTACTTGTGGTTAGACAACGACGCGCCAGGGCAAGCTGGTGCCGATAAGTTTGCGCGCAAACTCGGCCTCGACCGATGCTTCATTGTCAAACCATTGAAGGACGATGTCGAGAAATTTGGCTCAATAAAAGATGCAAACGATGCACTGCGGCTGGGTGTAGACATTCAGGTGCGCAGAACTCCTTAGAGATTTATGTGTCCTTTTGTACGACAATCTAAAGGCTCCACGACTTCCATGAAGCGCAAACTTTGCACGGTATTCCTTCTTTTATTTGTGTTTGTTCCTACTATCGTTTCTCAGGCTATGATTAATGGTGCGTCACAGCCCGAGCACGACCAAATTGTGCATTTCAAAAGCTTACGCGAGCAAGTGCTGCACGAGATCCGCCATCCCAACGAATACAACGGCACGCCATTACAGTCGTTGCCACTCCTTACCAAAGGTAATTTTTTTCCCCGTTCACCACGTGAAAATATTGATAGGCGTACATAACTGCCGCGTTATGCATTTCAACTTTCAGCAAAGAACGTTCCTTGGTTCAACTGACTAAATGACTTGCGTCCTTCATCTGTGTGGGTTGCTTTTCCAGTCATGAAAGGGTTTCGAAGGGGAGAATTGGGCCTTATCACGGGCGCAACAGGCGCAGGCAAGACAACAATTTTGTCTCAAATGAGTTTAGATTTAGCACAACAAGGTGTCAATATGCTTTGGGGCTCCTTCGAGGTCAAGAACACGCGCCTCGTGAAGAAGATGCTCCAGGTGAGCTACACTTTGCCCAAACAGCCCTCTTTATAGTGACTGTCATAAGTCCATCTTTGTTCACGAGTTTCCATCGACATTCAAATTGTTTTTTTCTCTATCTCTTTGTCGGTGTATGTACAGCAATATTATGGCCAGCCTCTGAACAAGCCTGGTTCAAATGAAGTTGTAGACAGCCTCGAAAGCGTTCTCGACCGGTAAGTTGCTGATATAAGATCTCATATTTGTCTTCAAAGGAGTGCTACCTATCTCTGATTGCTAGCATGAGTCATTCGACGGTTTAGCGTCAAAAGTTTTGATCCTTCTGCTCTATTGTTTGTCTCGTCAACTCCCTCATTGATTTCAAGGTTTGAAACGCTCCCGATGCACTTCATGACGTTTCATGGAGGTAGCGAGCTTGAACGTGTGATTGACGCTATGGACTTTGCAGTTTACACTTATGATGTAGAGCACGTGATCATCGATAACTTACAGTTCATGATGTCTCGGCAGGGCAAAAAATGGTAAGAGTGCACAATTATGATTGTTGTAAGGCGTGCCATGCCACTAAATGTAGTGATTCCACGGTCTGAGTGCGCTGTTCATCATGCCATGTTGCTCATACGCCACATTCTCTGCACTGTCTCATGCTCACAGGGGTGATCGATTCGAGCAGCAAGACGTAGCTATAGAGCGGTTTCGCCGCTTCGCTTCAGAGAAAAACATCCACATCACTCTCGTTGTGCACCCGCGTAAAGAAGACGAGGGAATTCGGTTAGGTCTCTCGTCCATCTTTGGGAGTGCAAAAGCCACCCAGGAAGCTGACCTCGTCACGATTCTCCAGAACGATGGTGAAGTGAAGTACTTGGACGTGCGTAAAAATCGCTACGACGGCGAATTAGGTATTGTGCCGCTGAGTTTTTCTCAGCACACCTCGGCTTTTTACGAGGATCCAGACCTGATGGCGACCATCAAGCAGCGCATGGCGAATGCGGCCTCTAATAAGGGCAGCTTTGGCCGCTGAAGGCTGTGTTGCTTGGTACATAGACCAAGTAAAAGGGTGCTCCATGGCGGCTAGACCGACCGAAAGAATTTTCATGTGCACGAAAGTTCGCCACGATCGCCACTTCGAGCCACAAGGGATTCAATTGCCGCTTAACTAATCACTAAAAGATAGAGAATAGAAATGCACTTTAAATTAGGACCGTGGCCGTGAAACGCAAAAAAAGTAGAAACGTGATAGCGAAAGAGCCCAATTCACCTAGCATCTAGTTCAGTAACAGCAAGTAGACATAGCGAGGATTTGCTGTATTGGCTATGTAGCTGCACCTTATATTCGCAATAGCGAAGTAAAGAATAGGACCTCTCAAGCGCAAATTACTGTAGCACGTGCACATCACTTAGCACCAGCACTCATCAGTCATCAGCACATCAGCATTTGCATCAGCATCAGCACATCCGCACTTCCGCACTTCCGCACATCAGACATCAGCGTTTTACAACGAAGACCTTTCCCTGTATTTCACCTCTTCTCTCATCTCTCAGCATTTCGCCAACAAGCTACTCCCCACAGACAAACAAGCTGTCCAGCAGCACGCACGTGCACCAAAGCCACTAACCCACCAAAGTATTTCTTTAGAGGAACATTACCTGCAAAAATATCATATAAAGTAGAGAGTCTGCGGCAGCTGCACGCACCGCAACTCTTATCTTCGTATCATCCATTCTAGCCAGTTAGGGCCACAGAGCTGAGTTGTAACACGTGAGCTTCATCACCTGATTTTCGCGCGATTTGGCGAGCTCATATCTTGATAAGCTACAGCCGTATTTAAGGAAAGTGCAGCATGCCAAAGTCCTCTCCACCTTCGACGCCATCACCATGCCTAGAACTTTCTTCCAAGGGTGATGATCCACGCGAGCTCAGCGAAGAGACAGCCAACTTGGCAGCTTGGGCGTGGCCTATGAGCGAAGATGCGTTCTTGCGAGACGTCTTTCGGCAACAAGCACTGTGTGTGCACAGTAGTGCTACTAATGACGAGAGCAGGCGCGCTGACAGGCTCATTCGCGAATCCTTGGGCGGCCTTGAGGTGCAACGGCTCTTTGAAGCGACCGCGTCTGAGAAAGTGTTCATTTGGGTAGGTGATGGCACTACCCAGAGCCATACGGCGGGAACTAGCAGCAGTAGCAATGGCAGTAGCAGCAGCAATGAGTCTAGCCGTGCAGTGCATTCTAGGCCTGGCCCACCGCAAGGTTGCTTGAACGCATCGCTCAATGACCTTCCAGCGGCGCCACGGCCGCTGCAATCGGTAGAGCTCGAAGATCCTAGCGCCGCAGCTGCATTGCACAGGGCAGGCCACAGCGCATACTGCCGCGCGCCACCGGGCGTTGAACAAAGCCTCGTGAACCATTTGCTTGCTGACACAGGGCTCGGTTGCTTGAGTGCGTTGGAGACAGCGCCCCAGGAGGGCACAGCAAGCAATGAAAGTGCGCTGGCGCGAGGCGAAGTGGAGATGTTTTTCGGCACTGCAGGACACGTGACTGATTGGCACTTTGACTTCCAGGAAAATTTTACTGTGCAGCTCAGCGGCTCTAAGCGCTGGCTCTTGGCTCGTTCGCCCATTGCGCACCCTCTGCGCGGCCATACGCCTCACTATGCTAGGCAAACCAAGTTTGATTTGTCTCTATCAATACATACTTTTGCACAGCTCCCGTCATACAGTACGACCTGCTATGTTAAACTAAGATTTGTAGTTTGCTTGTTTAAGATCCCATGCACTCACCTTTCGTCCCCCTAGATTCACTTAACCATCCAATTCACGCATTGTGCTTTCTGGGCTCTATGGATGCAGTTCTCCAGATGTTGTCGAGAACCAACTGCTCGCTGGCCGCTTCGCTGCGCCCAACTTCGCCTTTGCTCCACCTCCGCACTTGAGGGCAGCCACAGTGACGGCTGCAACGACTGCTGTGGCGGGAGAATCCAAAACTGGAAAGAAGAAAAGTTCTGGCTCTAGCGTCAGCAGCTCTGTGGAAAGCAGTTCCTCTTCTTCAACTGGTGATGACGAAGTGCAAGTGGTGGTGCTGCACCCTGGTGACGTGCTTTACTTTCCCGCTGGCATGTGGCACCGCGTCGAAACTTTGGAGCCGGGCATTTCTCTCAACGTGTCTCTTATGGGCACGCCTTGGGCCGACCTGGCAGCCAGCGCTGTGCGCCACGCGCTTTGCCACGCTCCCGCGGCCCGAGCCGCCCTTGCTCGTGGGACCACTCCTCTCGCAGGTGCTGCTTCCACCGCCGCCGCTACCAACAGTAGTGGTAGTAAAAACAGCATTGATAACAACAACAGTAGTGATGGCAACAGTAAGAGCAGCACGGGCGAAAATATCGGCAAGTTGGCCTCATCTACCAATGAGACGACCGACGAACCAACCGCAAAAGGGAGCAAGCGCAAGCGAGGTAGCACCACCACAGGCAGCAGCAGCAGCAGCAGCAGTACTAGCAGCATGGACCAAAGAGGCTCTAATGCGAGGGCTTCTGCAGCAGCTGTGCTAGCGGAATTGAAACGAGTGACCGAAGCGCTTACAGTGGATGATTTGCTGCCGCTTGTGCTCAGCCATCCTGAAAGCGACAAAAGCATAAAGAGCAACAAGGAAGACGACGACGGGAATGAAAGTGACGGAGGATCTGCGGAAGACAGTAACAGCAGTAACAGCAGTAGCAGAAGTGATGAGGAGGGAGAAGGACCCACAATGCCGCCAGCAGTGGCTGTGCTTGCGTGGCAACCGCCCCCTGGCGATGCAGCGCGCCTCGTGGCCCAGGTGCTGGACAAGGGCTCTTTGCGCTGGAACCCGCTGGCCGAATTGGTGAGTGCAACAATTCTGATGAAGACAATAATGAAAGATGGCAACAAGTAAAGGAGATACGTAATCACATCTCATCGTGTTCTTTGTTCTGGCGTGTTTGCATTTTCTAACTGTACTTCAATCAATTCACGAAAGGTTCGAGAAGGCGAATGCTCGGAATATTACCAAGAAATGGAAGCATTACGGCAAAAAGAAGCGAGTGCGAAAGTTAAAGCCGGTGGCCGTGCCAGCAATGGCGACGAAGAAGGCGAAGATGAAAACGACGATGACGATGAAGTGTGGGCTGTGCACGTCAATTACGGCAACGATTCATTGCACGCAGCCTTACCCAAGCAACGGCTGTTAGTGCCCAAGCGGCTTCAGTTGGCGTCCCTCTGGGAAAGCGTGCGTAGCAAAGGCAATTACTTGAGAGCTGCGAGTTCTTCCAATGGGCCTGAAAGACGAGCGCTGCTCGGCACGCTGCTGTATTATGGAGCATTGAGCCCGGCGTGAATCGCCTGTCTGTTGTGTGGTGTCGTGTGTCAGAACGTGCAATGGCCAATGAGGAAGTCCGAACTGCCACTTTCCGACTATCTCATATACTAAAAGCAGGCCAGATGGCGAATCCAGCTCTCGGCGTTTTGGTGGAAATAGGCAATGAGTAGGCAATAGCTATGGCTATGGCTACTGATTTACCTTTCCGCCTTACTGCTTTGTACTTTTCACTTTTGTATTTGAAATGTTTAATTTCGAAGTCCGCACGGATCACTCGGTTCAAATTCAAGTTCAAAGTTATCTATTTTTGAATGCTAAATGCGAAGTTCTGAAACCCGAAACCCTATTAAGTCTTTTTTATGACCTCCTCGCAGAATCCAAATGCATTTGAGACAAGCGATGTGCTTTTTTCCATGTGAATAGTAGCGGGAAATGTGAATGCTCGCGAGAGCTTTAGAGTTACAGGGGGGAAATATAGACTGGGTTTATCCAGGGAGAAATGAACTGACTTCTTACACCATTGATTAGACAAACTTACTGCCCCAGAGTAGTAGCGGGATTAGCAAGGGTTTAGATCGAAAGACAGGGAGTCTTTATAGCTTGGGAAAGGTAGTATTAACAAGCCCCCCTATTGGCATAGAAGTAACTTATGTCAAAAGTGGTAAAGAATAAAAAAAAGACAGACCAAGTCCCAGCATAGGATGGTACAACCAGGCCCTTTTCAAGCACGAGCCCTCACGCGCTTTGCGCGATTTTAAGGCGGCCTACTCGCCGGCATCGCACCAGTCGTCAATGATTTAAATTGAAGTCCGCGTAGTCGGCTCCTGAAGCTCATGTTGTTGAATGTGCGATTTCGTAACCACGGCAGGAAACAGGTAGTAAACTACAGATAGTAGCTTCCAAACAGAGCAGGAGGCGCCGGCAGCAGGAAAGGAGTAAATGGCGCACGAGGCGGGCTACGAAGAATTGGCCACTGATTTGGCCGCTGCCACGCTATCGAATCACAACCACGGACTCCCCGCAAAAGTTAAGAGGGAGCAGTGTGTTTGAAAGCAGCGACATGTGCTGGGTGCCACAGCCAAAGGCGCCGCAGCCAACGAAGGAGCCAAAGGCGCCGCAGCCAACGAAGGAGCCAAAGGCGCCGCAGCCAACGAAGGAGCCAAAGGCGCGACGTGCGTCGAAAGGATACAGACGCCACCATTGGCGTACGGATACTCAGAGCCTTGATAACACCCTACTCCTTCAGATGTGGACGCTAGCCCAAAAAGTCTTCCACTCGTCTCTCGGGGAAGCCGTCGGCACCGAGAATGATTCAAAACGTAGCAGGCCCATATGGTGCTCTCCTTGCGCGCGATATTGTACATCGTGAAGAAAAGTTCGGCGTTGTCAGTCGGATGGTGAGTTGGCAAAGGGCGGATGGTAACCAACTGCAGGAATTCAAAGAAATAGATCTCGTATAACAATCATGCTCACGTGTGGATGCGCGCCCATCGGCAACGCCATCGGAGAGCAATTGCTGCTTTGAGTCGGCTCGTTGCTCCCCGTTGTAGCAGGTGATGTATGGAATGGAACCTATATAATTTGCAAACGAAAACTCACCCCACGTCAATTAGGGACCCAATAAATACAATGGCATCTGTGGTCACTCTTTTCTCTCCGCATACATGAATACATCAGGTAGAAGCATTCCATCACCCATCCATCGAAGTGCCTGCGATGCTTGGTATTAATCTTGATTTTCTGCAGAGTCGCCGCTACCAGAAGCCACCATAGTCATCACCGATGCAATCGCATTAGCCTGAGCTATTGCACATCTCTGTCAATTGAGCTAGCATGGATGAAGTTACCAGTGCAGCTATACTACTCTCGCTTGGGCCCCGTTCTGGCTAACAACTCCATCCGTAGCCATCGCAGGGGCGAACGCAATATCAACCACAGCTGCTAAGAATAGCAATGACATGACATCAAGCTCCTCGACAAGCGGTAATATGCCCTACTAGACAAATTCAAATGCTCAGAAAGAAATGCAACCGAGAGCGTCGCACAAAAATTTCAAGCGGCAGTGAAAATAGCCGTGAACGATGGACGCCTTCGTCTGCGTCTAGGCTAGTTTACGGCTACAGGCGAGCCTTGACTACAGCCTCTGTGCTCAAGACTAATAATTACAAGCTAAAAAGCAATAATAGGTTCAGTTTTGCAGCTTATAGATAAGGTTTTGCTTGCCTCGAGCTCCTTAACTACCCTTCGAAAGCTAAGTAGCAAAAGCAAGCACCAAGCGGCATTTGAGCACTCTTATTGTTGGTTGGATGTGTATGTTTTGCGCCTCCCCCGGGGGGAGGACTGGTATTTATAATTACAGAGGGGGGGGAATCGAAAAAAAACGTTTTACTAGCTTGCTTATAAATCCGTTTTGCCTAGTGCCATCGATCCAGAAATAGGCCTGGCTTGAACCCGAGAATTCTCCTCAGGTCCAAGTCTCACCACGGTCGCGTTCC
>Ga0307982_1002541_pt1 | contig 14713 bp, 12 predicted proteins | sample OrgLakmetagen989_FD_201847 | JGI IMG/M metagenome (GOLD analysis project Ga0307982, IMG submission 201847) | Saline water microbial communities from Organic Lake, Antarctica - #989 | ecosystem: Environmental > Aquatic > Non-marine Saline and Alkaline > Saline | place: Antarctica: Organic Lake...
AGATGTAAACTACGATGTATTGGTTTTCTTTAGCCCTGCAGGAATAGCATCTTTGTATGAAAACTTTCCAGGTTTTAAGCAAAACGATACTAAAATTGCTGTCTTTGGCGCAACTACTGCGAAAGCAGCAGAAAGTGCTGGTTTGGAAATTAACATTGCCGCTCCAAAGCCTGAAGCCCCATCCATGACGATGGCTCTTGAACAATATATCAAAAAGCAAAGTAAGAAATAGAAAAATATATTTTTATTAAAAGGCATTGCTCCCTAGAGTCAATGCCTTTTTTTATTTTTAGCCTCCATGAAGAATGAACGTTTTACCTTGAAAAAAGAAGAGATCCTCTCTAAAAGAGACGATATAAACTTCCTTTTTTCTGAGGGAAGACACTTTAAGGAATTCCCCTTCAAGGTCGTTCACCGGAAGGTCCAAAAGTCAGAAGCAAGCCCGCTACAATTTGCCGCTACTATACCAAAACGACTTTTTAAAAAAGCAGTAGATCGAAATTTGCTAAAGCGAAGGTGCAAAGAAGCCTATCGGTTAAACAGAAATAGCCTAAAGTTAACCTGTGAAAAACAAGACATTGAACTCCATTTCATGTTGATTTACATTTCTAAAGAGGCCATGAATTACGAAATAATTGAGCAGAAAATAATCTTAACTTTACAACGTTTGCAGGCAATATATGCAGAAGATACTCAGTAAATTTCTAATCTTATTGGTAAACATTTATCAAGTTGTTTTGTCTCCGTTTTTAGGAGCAAATTGCAGGTACATGCCAACTTGTTCTGCATACAGTATTGAAGCCATTCAGGTTCACGGACCTTTTAAAGGCTTTTGGTTAGCACTTAAACGAATTTTATCTTGTCACCCTTGGGGTGGCAGCGGAATAGATCCCGTTCCAAAAAAGAAATAAATGAAAAGGACAAAAAAATTAATCATTGCAGCAAGCATTTCCCTCTCGGCATTCCTCTCATACGGTTTTGCAGACAACTACTTTGAGCTTTCAAAGAATCTTGACATTTTTAGCACCTTACTGAAAGAGCTAAATACCTACTACGTAGACGAGACAAAGCCGGGAGAGTTAATGAAAACAGGTATTGACGCAATGCTTCTTTCGTTAGACCCTTACACCAACTATATCCCGGAGTCGGCTATCGAAGACTATCGTTTCATGACAACTGGACAGTATGGAGGAATAGGTGCATTGATTCACAAAGACAGTAACGAAATAATTATTTCTGAACCATACGAGGGCTTTCCAGCATTTAAAGCTGGATTAATAGCAGGGGATGTTATCCTGCAAGTAGACGAAAACAAAGTGGAGGGAAAAAACTCTAGTGACATTTCGAAGTTACTGAGAGGACAGTCAGGAAGTGCTTTAAATGTCACCATTAAAAGGCCAAATGTGGCTGAGCCTATGGTGAAGGAAATTGTACGGGAGAATATTAAGATTAACGATGTTCCTTATTTTAAAATGTTGGATAAGGAAGTTGGCTACATCAAATTATCGTCTTTCACGCAAACTGCTTCAACGGAATTTATAGCAGCCTTTGATGAATTGAAGGGTAAAGGCATGAAAGAGTTAGTTTTTGATTTACGCGGAAATGGCGGAGGATTGCTTATTGAAGCCGTTGATATTGTTAACATATTTATACCAAAAGGAAAAGTCGTTGTAGAAACGAGAGGTAAACTCAAAAAGTGGGATGCTACCTACGTTACCAGAAAAGAACCTTTGGACATCAGCATTCCAATGGTGGTGTTAGTAGATGAGGGATCTGCCTCCGCCTCTGAAATTGTTTCAGGAACTCTGCAAGATTACGATCGAGCGGTAATTGTTGGTCGGCAAACATTTGGAAAAGGCTTAGTACAGCAAACAAGACCTTTGAGTTACAACGCACAGCTAAAAGTTACTGTTGCAAAGTATTACATTCCCAGTGGAAGATGTATTCAACGCATTGATTATTCAACAAAAGACAAACTTGGAAAAGCTCAAACTGTTCCTGATTCTTTAATCAATTCTTTTAAAACTGTTTTGAACAAACGACCAGTCAGCGACGGGAAAGGAATTAAACCAGATCTCTTTACAAAAGAAGAAACCATGAGTACGATCACTGCGACACTCATGCGCAGTTACAACATATTCAATTATGCTACTCAATATCACCTCAGCCACCCAACTATTGCTTTGGCTAAAGAATTCGAATTAAGTGACAAGGAATACAACGACTTCATAGAATTCTTGGCGAATAAACAATACAACTACACCACTCAAAGCGAAGAAATTTTAAAAGACTTGAAAGAGGTCGCTGAAAATGAAAAATACTTTAGCGGCGCAGAAGAAGAATACGCAGCATTATTAGAGAAGTTAACACCAAGCAAAAAAACGGATTTAATGAAGTTCAAGTCGGAAATCAAGATGATTCTTGAAAATGAAATAATTTCCAGGTATTACTACCAAGACGGAAGAATTGAGCAATCGTTGAACAGCGATCCTGACGTTATGGAAGCACAACAATTACTGAAAAACAAGAAAAAATACAATGAAATCCTTGCAGGTACATTTGTTCCCAACAAATAGCGACACTTGGGCTTATTAAACATTTTCTTAAAACCAGGTCACCCTGTGGCAATGTGGTTAAACCACAGACACTTGTATTTACTCGGTTTAGCTACAATACTTTGTGGATTAGGATGGTCTAACATTCTAATGAGCATTGGCCAATTCATCATTATCGGCAATTGGATCATTGAATTTGAGTTTAAACGCAAGCTATCTAAATTAAAAAAGAGTCCTCTTATTTGGATTGTTTTAGCGCTATTTTTGGTGCACGTGCTTGGCTTACTTTGGACGACAGACTTCAACTATGCGATTAAAGACATCACTACCAAACTTCCATTACTCGCTTTTCCTATTATAATTGGAACCACAAAAAAATTAAGATTTGTTGAATGGAAATTACTACTTGGCATTTACGTTACTACACTCTTTATTTTAACCATTGCTAGTTTAGGGAAATACCTTAGTTGGTGGGGAGCTGAAATTCATGACAAAAGGGAACTTTCCATTTATATTTCACACATTCGATACGGCTTAAACTTGGCATTTGCAGCCATCCTATTGCTTTGGTACAAACCACTTCCATCAAAAGCTATCAATATTGCATTGGCTTTTTGGTTTGCAGCGTGCCTCGTCTTGTTTCAGCTCTATACCGGTCTAATTATTTTAGGAACAGTACTATTTGTCATCTCTATCGTAAAAAGGAAGGCAATTTTTAAATACTCCTACTTGATTGGATTGTACTATTTGTTCTTCCTAACGACTGTCGCTTTTTTGGGTTACGAGGCTCGCCAAGTCTACCTCGACTTTAATCGCTCCTTCAAGCTCGCCTACGATCAAGATGACATGAGTTATTCTGAAACCGTAAATGGAGAGATTTATAGCCATGAAGGCTCTGACGTGAGAAAAGAAAATGGCGTTTATACCCGAAGGTTTATTGCTAGAAACGAAATAGAAAAAGAGTGGGAAAAAGTAAGTTTATTCCCGTTCAAAAATGAAAAAGGAACCGATAATCCTATTGCTCAAAGGCTATACAGGTACATGTCCTCTAAGGGTCTAAAAAAAGACTCATCGAACTTTTCCACACTCAACTTGGAAGAAATTAAAGCCATAGAAGAAGGAGTAGCCAACTACTATTATTTAACACATAATAGCCTTCAAAACCGCCTTCACAAGATTTTTTATGAGCTCAAAGAATACCAACGAACAGATAACGCCAGTGGCTATTCTATCGCCATGCGACTGGAGTATTGGAAAACTGGGTTAGCCATTTTTCAAAAAAATAAAACGTTGGGTGTTGGAACCGGAGACATTAAAATTGCTTTTAAAGAGGAGTACGAATTAACCAATTCAAAACTCGACTTGGAATACCGCAACAGGGCTCATAACCAATACCTCACTTTTTTGGCCTGTTTTGGAATCATTGGTTTTATCATCCTCCTTTTCGCCATCTATTATCCTTTTCTTGTGCTGCGCTCCAATCCTGTTTTGGGAATGACTTTCATACTCCTAATGAGCCTTTCGTTTTTAACAGAAGACACCTTGGAAACTCAGGCAGGAGTATCGCTTTACGCCTTTTTCTACAGCATCATCATTTTCGGAATAAACGATTACCGAGAAAGGAGATTCAAATAATGCTGTAACGTATTTTTAGCTGTTTCTTCCTTAGAAAACAATTGAACTTTCTTTCGAGCTCCTTCAGCACATTTTTCTCTTACAGCAGGTTCCGAAATCATCCGTTCAACTGCTACCGTAATCTGCTCTGCGTTTTTCACTTCACAAAGTAGTCCTGTTTTTTCATTTTCAATCAACTCCGTTATTCCACCTCCTGCAGCACCAACTACTGGAACGTTGCACGCAAAAGCATCCAGTATAGAAGTTCCTAAACCTTCTGTTTTAGAAGTGATTAAAAACAAATCTAAATCGGCGAGCACTTTGGGAATGTCATTTCGAAAGCCGGTAAAAGTAAACTGGTTTTTCAATTTCTTCGATTGTGCATATGCCTGAATCTCTTCCTTCATTGGGCCATCACCCATCACCACAAAATGGCAGTGATCGTGCTTTTGAATAATCTTTTCGGCCACATCAATAAACGTAAAGTAGTCTTTGTGATCTGCCAATGCAGAAGTATTCCCAATTAAAAAAGCACCTTCCTTCATTCCAAGTTCTTTTCTCAAAACTCCAGAAGAAGTAGCAAATTTGTTCAAGTCAATACCTGAATAAACGGTTGCTAATTTTGATGCATCCTTAATTCCTGCAGCGGTAATTCTTTTAATGGTATCGCTAACGCAAAGTATTTTTTTAATGTTAGAATGATTATACTTATAGTATGAGAACACATTCTTTTTTATGGGAAAGTCGACCCGCCTGCTAAGTATAATGGGCGTTTCGTTACCAAAAACACTAGCTGCCAAAATAGAAAAAGTATGTGCATGAGCATCGTGAACGTGAACCAAATCTATCTTGTTCTCCGTGCAAATTTTCTTCAATCGTTTTGCATAGAACAAATCAAAACCTCCCCTTTTTGCTTGAGTAAAGTAAGTGATTCCATTTTCTTTACAGAAACTTTCCATTTTGGAAGTCTCAGAGCAGAGCACAAAAATTTCTACATCTTCCTTTAATTCCTCTATTAAATAAGCAGCCTGCTGCTCTCCACCTCTCCAACTTAATGCCGTTGCAACTTGTAACACTCTCTTCTTCATGCCGACTTGTTCTTATTTAACTCTCGAAGCTTAGAATATCTCAAATAGGTAGCATAAGCCGAATACCTGCTAACATCAAACCCGGCCTTTCCATCTAAAAAGCCACGTTTCAAAAGATAGTTTTTTACAAATCTAGCCACCACTTTCGAATACAAACCCGCCTTCCCAATAGACCTACTTTTTAGATGTAAATCGTTGGCCGCAATGCTACTAAATTTTTCAATTTGAGCTAAATGCTGTTCCCGTGTGTAAAATGAATAGTGCAGCAAGTCTCCTTTTATGTGAGTTAGATTTTCATTCTTACAAACGAGCTCTTCGTGAATACTTCCGCTCCAATGGCAGGTCTTTCTATTAAAAATTCGAACCTTGGCATCGGGGTACCAAGAGGTGTGGCGCACCCAAGTTCCGCAATAGTTCGTCAAACGATTGAATCTATAAACGCCACTAAATCCGTTCTTTTTTAGCGTTAGCAATTCTGCTTCGAGCTCTGCAGAAAGAGCCTCATCCGCATCTAAAGATAAAATGTAATCGTTGCTCGCGTGTTTGTTGGCCAAGTTCTTTTGGTCTGCATAACCCAACCATTTATGCTGGTACACTTTTACGTTCAAGGCTTCACAAATAGCTATGGTTTTGTCCGTAGAAAAGCTATCCAATACAATCACCTCATCCGCTACTTTTTGAGCAGAAAGCACGCAGCGTTCAATGTTCTTTTCTTCATTGAACGTAATAATGACAGCTGATAGTTGAACCTGCATGGTGCAAAATAACGGTAATTTATTTCAATCTATTCAGAAAAGCAATTTGCTTTTAAAGAATTACTTTTGGCTAAACTTTAAGTGAATGTCCAAGCTATACATCGTTCCTACACCAATTGGCAATTTAGCCGACATGACATTTCGATCTGTAGAAGTGTTGAAGGGCGTAGATACGATTCTCTGCGAAGACACCAGAACAAGTGGCAAATTATTGAAACATTACGAAATCAAAAAGCCACTATTTTCCTACCACCAGCACAATGAACACAAAGTAACTGCCGCTTTAATTGAGCGCTTGCAATCGGGTGAAAGCATGGCTTGCATTACCGATGCGGGAACTCCTGCTATTTCTGACCCCGCTTTTTTACTCGTTCGTGCGTGTGCAGAAAATAACATTGAGGTGGACACGCTTCCAGGAGCAACTGCCTTCGTACCGGCTTTGGTTAACTCTGCATTGCCTTGCGATAAGTTTGTTTTTGAAGGATTTCTGCCGCACAAAAAAGGCCGGCAAACTCGATTGAAGTTTTTGGCAGAAGAAACTCGAACCATTGTATTCTATGAGTCTCCACACAGACTAATCAAGACACTGAAACAATTGTTGAAATTTTTCGAAGAAGAACGTAGGGCCAGCGTTAGCCGAGAAATTAGCAAAATGCACGAAGAAACGGTACGGGGTAACTTTTCGGAATTGATTCAGTACTACGAAACACATACCTTGAAGGGAGAAATTGTATTAATCGTAGAGGGTAAAGTCCAAAGTAAATAAGATTCATGATGTTGGAAAAAATCTTAAAATCCAATGCTCAAGTATTTTTGGTCTTTGTTGCAGCATCTATTCTTCTGCGGTTCCTATCTTTTCATTATTCCGTAATCGATCACGATGAATCTACCTATTTAATCATTGCAGATGCAGTGCTAAACGGCTCCTATTTATATGCGGATGTAATCGACACAAAACCTCCTGGTATCTTTCTCGCTTTTGGACTCATTCAAGTGCTTTTTGGCAAAAGTATAGTCGCCCTGCGAATCGTGGGTAGCATCTTTTTAGCAGGCTCTGCTTGGTTGCTTTACAAAACCAGCAAACTCCTTTCGGGCGAAAAGTATCCTTCCTTCTTTGCAGGGATTACCTACTTGGTTTTATTCTCCTTATACCGCTTTGGTTTATCGGTTAACACAGAACTTTTCTTTTCGTTCTTCACGCTTGTAGGGTTGTACTACTTTTTAAAAAAAGAATCCAGCACAAAGCTTTACAGTTGGTTTCTAGCAGGTCTGTTTATTGGCATCGCATTTATTTTCAAGTACACCGTTTTAGCCGGATTTGGAGCTTTCTGCATTTACTTTTTGATACAAAGCGTTCAAAGAAAAGAAGACGTTGTGCGGCTCATCTTTAAACTTTTTATTGCAACTATAGGTTTGCTACTCCCTTTCTTTTTAGTCAACGTTTACTTTTTCTCCGTAGGTCGATTCGGTGATTTTTATGAGATTATTTACATGGTCACCAGCAGGTACTCTTCCACCTTCAGTTGGACGGAAAGTTTCCTTTTCTTTCTCAAATTCATCCTTGCTTATATACCGTTTGTGGTATTTTATCTTTTTTCTTTTAGAAACAGTAAACTGCCGAAGAACATCCTATTAATTAGCCTGCTTTGGTTTTCCTTTGCATGGGTTATGGTGATTCTTCCGGGCAAACCATTCCGACATTACTTCCTGCAACTGTTACCTGCATTTTCCTTGCTGATTCCCTATGGTTTTGAAAAGCTAATCCTAACTCGTATTCAATTCCCGAATAAAAAAATAATCGCATTTTGCCTTGGAATTATTCTTGTAATAGGATTTGTTAACCAGAGTTACTTTTTAGTCAGCAAAGACATACCTCGAGAAATAGCAAAAGAGCTAGAGTCTGTAGTAAATAGTAACGACCTAATTTTAGCAGACAAACACCTCCATGCGACTTACTATCTTCTAGATTTAAAACATCCTAGTCCTTATGTTCATCCAACTTTGATACATGACCACGCAAAAGCTTTTGACATTAATACAGAAGAAGAAATGGATAAAATTTTAGACAAAGAACCAAAGTTTATCGTCTATCACAAATTTGCTTCCTACTTTGAGTCTCACCCTAGAATTCAAGAGAGTTATCACTTTTATAGTAAAATTGGCAAGGTCACTATTCTTGAAATTAATTCTTAGCAATCTTACTTTAATTAGCTATTTCCGGCACATATAAGTATTTCCTTTAATACGAAAAGCTATTGCGAAACCCTTCTAATTCCTCTTGTAAACTAATAGATTCTTGAAAGAGCGAGTCCAAATCGTTAGATGGAATCGCTTGAAGTTCTCTCATTTTCATGTGCTGGTTTACAAATAGCATTTCTAAGTGGGGGTACACTTTTCTTAAATTCTCTACTACCTGACCAATTGCCCAATTGCTTCCAACCAAATTGTACGTTCCACACTTTACAGAGTTAGCAACAAGTGCAGTTAAGGTATGCGAGACTTTTTCAATAGAAACAAACGGCCTTTTCTGCTCTCCTGAGCCGTTAATTGTTATTTGATTGGTAAAGTGTGCATCAAACATAAACTTGTTAATCACCGCATCAAAGCGCATGCTTTTGCTATAACCGTAAACGTTACCGCACCTGATGATGTAGGTATCCATTTTTTTTGCCAATCTTCTCACATGCTCCTCTGCCCGCATTTTAGAAATTCCGTAAAAGGTCTTTGGGTTTAGTGGCGAATCCACCTCTAGCTTTTCTGAAGAAGTACCGTAAACAGAAACACTACTAACGTGTATAAATTTCTTCACGTCACTTTCTTCTAATGCATAAACCAGCTCTGCAGTTCCCCAATGATTTACCTGCTCAAACAAGTGCGCATTTTGATCGGCAAATGGAGTGGTTACCTTAGCTGCTAAATGGTAAACCACGTCAATACCAACTAACGCTTTTTTTAGGTTTCGGGAATCTAACAAGTCGCCCAAAACAAAGCTCACTTTCCCACTGAAATTGCTATTTCCTAAAAAGAAATTACGATTGCCACGACTCAAATTATCATAAATCACGATGCTCTTTACTTCTTCTGCATTCGCAAGCTTTTCTACCAACCCGGTTCCTAAATAACCCGCTCCACCAGTAACTAATACTTTCATTTATTTTGAAATTAAATCTGTGTGCAAACCACACTCTACTTTATTCATACCAAACCAACGAGCTGTTCTTTCCTCGTCGTTTACACTCATTTTTCTGGTGCAAGGTTCACAGCCAATGCTTAAATATCCCTCCTTCTCTTTTGGGTGGGCAGGCAAATTGTGCGCTTTCCGGTAATCGAAGATATCTTTGGCGGTCCACTCCAACATTGGGTGGAACCGAATGGCTCCTTGCGGTGTTCCTTCTTCTTCATTCATTTCAGCACGGTTGGTATTTTGATCTTTCCGAATACCGTTAATCCAGATATCATGGGAAGAGAGTATTGGTTCTAGTGGTTTCGTTTTATTCAAGTAACAACAATAATCAGGATTAGAGGTGAAGAAAAACTGACCGTTAGCATCTCGTTGCTGGCTCTTCGGCACTCCTGAGCTAACTGCAATAAAGTTCAAGCCTAAAACACTAGACAAGTCATCTTTAAATTGTATGGTTTCCGGAAACAAAAAACCCGTTTGTAAATAATAAACAGGTATGGTTTTATCTATTTCAGACAAAATATGCAACAGGGGAATGCTATGAGACTGGAAGCTAGAAGTGGCGAACATTCTTTTGCCCTCCGCATTGTACTCCTCAATCTTAGCTTTAATTTGTGCAATGTTCTTCATTTTTCAAAGGTAGCCAGCCAATTCTCAGAATAAAATAAAATTGACATAATTGTCTCGTTTTTTACTTCAAGCCTACTTAACTTAGAGCTATGGAAAAACGTTGGACCCTCTTGCCGCAAGCTGAAGAAAAAACCATTCAAAAACTATCTTCTTCGCTGAACAACCTCCACGAAGCACTTTGCAATATTCTAATTAATAGAGGAATAGACGATTTTGATAAAGCCAAGTTATTTTTTCGCCCGTCTTTAGATCAGTTGCACGATCCATTCTTAATGAAAAACATGGACAAGGCCGTTCAACGATTGCAAAAAGCCATTCTTAACGAAGAGAATATTTTGGTTTACGGCGATTATGATGTAGATGGGACCACCTCAGTTGCCTTGGTCTACTCCTACTTATCAAACCATTATAAAAACATTAGCTATTATATCCCAAACCGGTACACGGAAGGTTATGGAATTTCTTACCAAGGAATCGATTTTGCCGATGAAAACGACATTAGCCTCATCATTGCTTTAGATTGTGGAATTAAGGCCGTTGAAAAAATTGACTACGCCAACAAGAAAAACATTGATTTCATCATCTGCGACCACCACTTACCGGGTGACACCGTGCCCAATGCCGTTGCGGTTCTAGACCCAAAGCAAGTAAATTGCAAATACCCGTTTAAAGAGCTGTCAGGTTGTGGCGTAGGGTTTAAATTTATGCAGGCTTGGGCAGAAGAGGAACAGCACGAAGTAGATCCATTGTTCTCCTTAATAGACATTTTAGCCGTTAGTATTTGCGCAGATATTGTTCCCATTACTGGCGAAAACAGAGTGCTTTGCCATTTTGGAGTGAAGAAATTAAACAAGAACCCGCAACCCGGGTTTAAGGCCATGTTGGAAATTGCCAACAACAAAAAGAAAGAGCTAACCGTGACGGACATTGTCTTTACACTTGCGCCAAGAATTAATGCGGCAGGCAGAATTGAAAGTGGAAACAAGGCGGTAGAAGTAATGCTTTCGCAAAACCCACAATTGGCAGACGAGGGAGGAAATTACATCGACCTGCAAAACACAGATCGCAAGGAATTAGACAAAACGATTACCAGAGAGGCGTTGGCGATGATCGAATCCGATGAAACCTTAAAGATGCAAAAGACGACTGTTTTGTTTAAAAAAGATTGGCACAAAGGGGTCATTGGAATTGTAGCTTCACGCTGTATTGAGAACTATTATCGGCCTACCATTATTTTAACCGAAAGCAAAGGCATGGCAGCCGGCTCTGCTCGATCGGTAAAAGGATTCAGCGTTTACAATGCCATTGAAGCTTGTTCCGATTTACTCGAACAGTTTGGCGGTCACAAATATGCTGCAGGAATGACCATGCCCATTGAAAATATACCAGCTTTTCAGAAAAAGTTTGAAGAGGTAGTTGCCAAGAGCATAGACCCAGAGATGCTCATTCCCGAAATTGAGATTGATGCAGAATTGGATTTAGCGGCTATTGAGCCCAAATTTTATAAGGTTTTGAAACAGTTCGCTCCATTTGGTCCGGTGAACATGAAGCCAACGTTTATTAGTAAACGAGTGTATGCAAAAGCCAATGCAAGAATTGTTGGCAACGATCACCTGAAGCTGGAAGTTATTGCCAACCAAAACGATTTTCAAGGAATTGCAGGCATAGGTTTTAACCTAGGAAACAAGATGGACTTAATTAGAAGTGGGAAACCTTTTGACGTAGCGTATCACATAGAAGAAAACGAATGGCAAGGAAGAACCACTTTGCAATTGATGGTGCAGGATATTAAGCCAAGTGAATAAAAAAAGGAGTCTCTCCTTACAATTTCACGATCTTATGCACTTCTCTGGTTGCTCCTTCTCCAATTTCAACAAAGTAAATACCGCTTTCCACTTCTAGGCTAACTCTCAATTGTGACTTTGCCACAATCGAATCAGAATACACAATGGCTCCATTAATACTTCTGACCACAATTCTAGTTGCTGAAGGCTGTTTGAAACTTACAATAAATTCTTGATCAAATGGATTGGGAGAAATCGACGTTATAATACTTTCCCTTTCAACATCAGATATACTGACAAGGTTACCTAGGTTATACACTCGTGCATGACCAGAAGTGCCTGCAGCATTTAAATTTTCAGGCGCGCCCAATGCCACTCTATTACCCAAAGAGTCTAAAGCTACAGCAGTACCAGACTCTCCGAACTGCCCTTCTCCATCAATGTCTGTTCCTTTCTGCGTCCACATTCCGTTTTCCCAGCGGTAAATGCGCACATGCCCTGCATCTGTGCCGTTGCCTGCATTTAATGGGGCTCCAACAGCTATAATGTTTCCTTCTGCGTTTATACTCAAATCGCCTCCGAAAAAATCACCCACTGCTTCGCCATTCATATCCAAGCCCAATTGATTCCAATTTGTTCCGTCCCAACGAAAAACCCGCACATGACCGGAAAAAGTTACAGGACGAGCAACACTTACTGCTAGTACATTACCGCTATCATTTAGTGCTACCGTCCCACCCAAGCCCAGGCTTGTAGCTGAATCACCAGCTATATCGGGTCCAATTTGGGTCCAATTTGTTCCAACCAATTGAAAAACCCTGCAGACCCCTACACGAGTTGAACTTGTAGAACCCTTATTCCCAGGAACACCAATTGCTAAAATAGAACTTGAACCAGAGAACGACATTGAAGAACCAAATACATCTCCAGCAACATCATCTTCCAGTGTATTGCCTATTTGAATCCAATTTATTCCATTCCAATCGTATACCTTAACTTGGTGCTTAATGTTAAACCGATTACCCAAAGAAGCTATTGCAATACGATTACCATCTGGTGAAAGACTTATTTCAACTCCAGAACGTAATTGTGGTGCTGCTCCAAATATAGGTGTTCCCTTATCCTGCCAAGCTAAACCGTTCCACTCAAAAATTTTAACCATTCCATATGAAGCGCCGCCTATTGGTGCAGGACTATTTGTAATTGCCGCGAATGGCACGCCAACAGCCACAACCATTCCACTAGCATTCATGTCTACTGAATAACCGAAGGCATCATCTATACTATCACCTAATAAACTTGCTCCGCGCTGCGCCCAAGCTGTGCCATTCCAATTAAAAACTCGAACCATGCCTGCATCGTAACCGTTGGCATTGTTAAAAAAGCTGCTCACGGCTAAAATATTTCCTGAATTGCTTAAAGCTAATTCATGCCCGCATTGATCCCTAACCGTGAACCCATCAATATCTTGACCGAGTTGAATTTGGCCGGTAGAGTTAAAAACTGAAAAAAGGAAAATGGTTAAATATAGGAGGGTCGTTTTCATCGTTTATTTTTTATGCTGTTAAAATTCTGATTTTTAATTCATAGGTCTTGTTTTAATAATCCTTTTTAAGCTAACCGCACATTGCAATCATTCGGAAGCGGCAAGCTAGAATTGACTTTGTCGTGAGTGAAATTAAGGCAATAATAAATATAATTTTCATCATGGTACAAATGAATTTGTGCTATCAGGCTTAGGACTAAATTGCCTAAAGTAAAACATTCTGTTTTCCTCTCTAAAATCTGTTACCTTTCCGTCTTGGTTTCGATAGCTGCCTTGAATTAAAAATGTCGTATCACTAAGTATAACACCTTGGGAGACGTAAGCATTAATTGGACCACCTGAGCTTGGGTAAAAGAGTTCAAATTTAACTGATGTGTTTTCAATTAATAATATACCCCAAAAAAAACTAGATTCTTTAAAGCCCTGCTCATCGACAAACTCCTTTTTAATATAACTATCCATTGCCTCAATGCTGTCTTTTGCGCCTCCTGAATAAAGGAGCACCCCATTTCTATAAAAGAAACTAGATGAGAACACATCCCCATTGGCCTCCGTATAATAATAACCGTCTACTCTCAATTGCGTCCCGAGATAATTGCTTCTTAACAAAGTTAAATTGTCATTTTCAAACAACCCTTTATCTTTTCTACAATTAGTTAGTATAAATGTCAATAATAATAATAATATTCTATTCATCTTTGTTACCACAATGAATTTCCTGTACCTGTTCCAAAATTCCAATACCATTTAGGTTTTTTCGATTTATCAACTGCGAAATGGGGTGATTTTTCCCCGGTGAACCAATAAATCAAACGATCATGAGCTATTTCATTTTGAATTAAATTTCTATTTCTCTCTGAATTACGACCAATTCTAATACCACCTACTCCAACATATAATGCCCCAAAACGATATTTATCCGGATCATCTCCTTTTTCATTTCTCACATAAGTTAATTGACCATTTATTGATTCGCGTTGTCTGTCTCTGTTATCATCTAGCCCAGGATCTCCAGTATATAAATTGAATCCAGCATTAACATAACCCATTGTTAACTTTAACGCCGCTGTTCTATATCTATCTCCGCCATCAGCAGGTAAACCGAACATATAATCATTCTCGTATTTAACATTAAATATAGGACTTCCAATTGATATCTGATTAGTTCTTTGATCAAATTTACTACCTTCAAAATCATTATAATTAGCAGCAGACCTAAATTTTCCAACTCCGAGTTCGTATCCATAACGACCTTCCCATCCAGAGTAGTTATTGTAGTTATTCCCAAAATGATATGTTAAACCTCCTTGAACCCTAGCGCTTATTCCGGAGCCTTGTGGTAAACCAACGGATACATCAAACCCTGTACTTAAGCCAGCCGGGCCTCCGTTAATATTAACCTTTAAAGCAACAGGTGAAACTGCTTTTTGAATGTCATACCCAATGTCTGTAAAAACTAAGACTCCAGCCGCTAATAAAAATAGCTCCCCGCTCGGGTCAGTATATTTTAGCGGATTGTTCAATACATAACTGTAGCGATTGTAATTCTGAGAGCTTGTA
>Ga0307982_1002543_pt1 | contig 14701 bp, 13 predicted proteins | sample OrgLakmetagen989_FD_201847 | JGI IMG/M metagenome (GOLD analysis project Ga0307982, IMG submission 201847) | Saline water microbial communities from Organic Lake, Antarctica - #989 | ecosystem: Environmental > Aquatic > Non-marine Saline and Alkaline > Saline | place: Antarctica: Organic Lake...
TTATCATTGTTAACATTGCATAATTGATATTTATAATTCGAACGCGAAAGTCCTTGGCTCTCATTATCATCATCATAATTATAAGCAAAAACAGATTTCATATTCAACGAATTATTTTTGTTTGAGTGTTCACCCATTTGTTTTATATTATTTCTGTACGATTCTTGATATTTGTTAAACGACATTTAAATAATATTATTGAGTGTTATAGGTCAATAATATAAGGTAAAATAAATCTTTATTATTGATATTTAAATTCAATTTTTATAATTTTTTTAATATAATATATAGAGTTAATATATACTGGTTAATATAATGAACGGAAATAATAGTAGGACACGTACGGACGATATGAAATACAAATATCCCCCTGGAGGAGTTGTTGTCAGCAAGCAAAATGATAAAGAATTTGTACAAATGCCATCTTGGCTTTTTATTGTAATGTTAATGGTGTTTTTTGTAATTACCGTTTTGTCCCTCTATGTTACATTTACTAGAGTTAGATTAGCTGGAACAAGCGATAGCGTCGCTACATCTGGAATTTTGATGTCTCCGGAAATCATGCAAGGTCTATCTGATTTGATGAAATAATTTAAACTATTTGCTTGTTTCATTATTTTTCACTTGTTTAATTATTTTTTTTTTGCTTAAATCAAAGGCATTTTATATTTTTATTTTCAGTAAAATGATATATTATTGGCCAAACAAGCTTTCACTTCTTTATGAAAATTTCGTTAATAATTTGAACATCATTATCTATTTTTCACTTATTTACTATAATTTAAATTTTCATCTTTAATATTATAAATATTGTAAAACAATGGGAATTGAAAGATTTTTTAAAAATTTACCCAAAATAAAAATTATAAATTATGAAAAAAACGTTGTTACAAATGCAGAAGATAAAATTAAAACTGATAATTTATATATTGATTTTAATTCAATTATACATGGAGTAAGTTTTAAGGTTCAATATGATATTAATTATTACATTTATTGGAAATTAAAAAATATTTTAAATAACTCTAACGAAAACCACCATAAGATTAATGATATCTGTAAAAAATATAATTTCAATGATGTTTGTTATTACGAGAATAATTTAACAAGTGCAAATAAAATAATTGAAAATATTTTGTTTTTTTCTAAAAGTCTTAAAGCAAATAATTTTATTAAAATAGATAAAATTATTATTAATGAGGTGGTTAATTATTTTTTTAATCTTTTAGAAACTCATTTTGAATGCGATAAAGTTAAACATTTATATGTTGCAGTTGACGGTACTCCTTATAAATCAAAAATTAGTGAACAAAAAAAAAGAAGATACTTAGGTGGGATTATGAAAGAAGTCAAAGACAGATTATATATTGAACATTCTGAAGAGATTAAAAAAACAGGAGAATTAAGATTTTTTTATGAAGAAAATAAAATTGAATGGAATAAAAGTAAAATTGGAGTTGGGACTGAATTTATGAACATATTGGATGATAATTTTTCAGGAAAACTATTTTTAAGTAAACTTAACAAAATATGCAACAATTTGAATCAATATGTATATTCTGGATCAACTGAATATGGTGAAGGTGAAAATAAAATAATTAACAATATTAGAAATATAAGTGGAACTTTAGATTCGTGCACTATATTTAGTCCTGATGGAGACGTTATATTGTGGAGCTTATCTTTAACTTGTAAAATGGGAGATAATAATGTGAACAATGTTAAAATTTTAAGATTGGATCCTCAAGAACAAATCTATAATATCATCGATTTAGATGCATTATCTAATAATTTATACAGTTATGTTAATGATAAAATTAAAAAAAATATTGACCATATAACAAAGGATAACATTGTTGATGATTTTATATTTCTTATGACATTTTTTGGGAATGATTTTGTCTCCAAAGTTGAAACATTTGATATTAGGTACGATTTAGATTTTGTTATGGACAAATATATCGAAGCCATTATTAAACATAATAAGGCTTTATCTTCAAATATATTCGATCCCAACAGCAAGTATGATATTTTTAAAATGCCGAATAAAAAAAAAATTAATTTTGAAGTGTTAAAAACTTTAATCACAGAACTCCAAGAAAAAGAAAAAGAAAATTTAAATAAATTATTTATGTCTAATAATTTCCATAATTACGACAAAATTAAAAATATTTTAGATGTTGATCATTCAAAATTTATAATTGAACTTAACCATTTTTTAATTGACTTGGATAAATTAGAATATTTAATTTACTCTAAACACAATTATGCATCAAAAGAAGTAGAGTGGAAAAGTAATAAATTTATTAAAACTATCAAAAATTATGTAAAAGATTCAAAAAATAAAATATTTTTTGATGATAAGTATGTCATGAACAAAAGCAATTTAAAAGTTGTTTTTGAACTAAAAAAAAAATTAATATTATCAAAAAAAGAAAAAAGTATCAATTCTCCTTTTTTAAAAAAAAAATTTGAGAATAGCATGTCGCATATTGATAAGAATATTAAATTAACAAAATTTGACGAAGAAATATTTAAAATGGATAACATGTTAGACGAATATTCTTACATATTTAATCATTCTAATTTTAAATTTGGGGATATTGAATATCATAACAAACTTAAATATAAAATGACTGATGCAAATCAAAGTGTTAATCATTTTTATAAAAATTTTAAAATTGAAAAGTTAGTGGACGATTATATGGACAGTTTAATTTGGATATTTAACAATTATTTTAATTATATTAATGATCAAAATTACTCCAGTCAAAGCAACTTATGGTTTTATCCGCATTCGGAATCACCATTGTTAAAACACATCGTCGAGCATATGGATAGATATGATCAAGATTATATGGATATGAGGGCAAATTATCTTTATAATTTAAGAATTGAAAATAATTTATATTTGAACCCAACACATCATTTACTATACACGCTCCCTATTCAATTCTCAAAAAAAATACTACCCGAAGAATTTAAACCATTAATAAAAAATAAAACTTTCAATGAAAATGTATTTCCCCATGAACTAAAATATTTCTTTGAAAATCTTAACCCAATCATCGACAAAATCATTGATAAAAAAAATTCCGATAAAATTAATTGTGCTGGAAAATTATTCATCAGTAAATGTGAAGTTGATGTTAAAATGATGTTTTCCAATGAAGATGACATAAAGTTTAAAAAAATTATTGATGAATTTAAATTAACGACCAACGCTGAATAAATAATAAATTTTATTTACGCAACTATTTTAAGAAAAGTTATTGATAAAAAAAATTCCGATAAAATTAATTGTGCTGGAAAATTATTCATCAGTAAATGTGAAGTTGATGTTAAAATGATGTTTTCCAATGAAGATGACATAAAGTTTAAAAAAATTATTGATGAATTTAAATTAACGACCAACGCTGAATAAATAATAAATTTTATTTACGCAACTATTTTAAGAAAAGTTATTGATATTATTTTTTTCATTATAAATAATAAATTTTATTTACGCAACTATTTTAAGAAAAGTTATTGATATTATTTTTTTCATTAGTTGCCATTTTTCGGAAACTAAAGTAGAAATCCCTCCGGAATTTCTTTTTTCTTGACGCGACGTTATTTTTATTTTTTTTCGGAAGCTAAAGTAGAAATCCCTCTGGGATTTTTCGACGCGACGTTATTTTTATTATTTTTTCCATCGTTGTCTTTATTGTAAGAATATATCAGTACGTACAAAAATGAAGATCCAAAAACAAATAATTTTAACTCTTGTCTTACATCTTCCCAATTTGCAACCATTGCAGTTAATACCAATGCACTACCACCATATTTTAACCCTCTTGATATTATTTCTTTTTTATCCTTGAAAAATATAGATACTGAAACGCATATTATTCCGGTTATGACCAATAACGATGTTGTTTTTTTAATTTTTTCATCTAAATTTAAATCTTTGTATGACCAATTAGCAAAAGTATGAACAAATAAATTTAAAAAAATAGCAATGAGCAAGTACAAAAATATATCAAATACTTCCATTCTTTTTTATTATATATAATATTTATATTAAAATGGTGAAAGTTAAATTTTTATTTTTTGCATAAAATTTTCTTATTTGCGCTAAATTGCCATTTTTACATTGAATCATCTGCAGTTAATCCTGACTTTAATTCAGGAGATGAATTATCTATCACATAGTCAACTTTTTTTTCCATTGTGCTTATTAACTCTTTTACTGTCATGGTATTCATTCCCATTCTTGTTATTATTTCTATAAATTTATGTTTATGATCCATAAAATGTTCATAAGATTTTTGAAGTCCAAGTGAAAAAATATAATTTATATAATGAGTGTTATAATTGTTATCATCTTCTTGCAAACATAAATTTTCCAATTCTTCAAAATCTAAAGATATTTTATACATTTTTGATAAGTGTTTAGAAGCGCTATTTAATAATTTTAAATCATCAATTGTCTCGTTTTTATCGTTCCCTAATTGATATCCTATGTTAAAAGCAAGTATTGATATGGACTCGTATCTTTGATGAGTATATCTATCTATGTCACTTATTATCGCATTATTTAATGAATTATAATAATTTTTAAAATTACTATCTTGAATGTACCATTTTTTAACATCATTTATCTTAGGATTATTCTTTGCGATATCCAACATATTTATATATTCGTAATTATTTATTTCAACTGTTTTATTTTTTTCACCAATGTAACAATTCAAAATTTTCAACATCCTTTCCGTCATCCTTAACTTGCTATCCACTTTTTCTGATTTATCTAACATCTTTAAAGATACCTCATTTTTTTGGGACTCTAAACTATTTTTAAAACTATCATCTCTCATTTTTTCGTAAAATAATATTTTATTAAAATTCATTGCGTTTACGACTCCTTCATCATTAATTAAATTTAAATCGAAGATTGCAGATAAATACAAGTTTTGTGATTCTATCATAGCAGCCGCATCGTAACATTTTATTATTTTTTTATTTTTTTTTATTAAACTATTTACAATGGTCAGCAACATAATGGAAAAAATATGTTCTGATTTATTCATTTCTTCCTCTATTTTTTCGACTATGCATTTTGAATTTTTGCAATTTAAATTTTTATTGATATACTCATTATTTAAATAATTTTCTTTAATAAAATTGTTGATTGATTCTTCATATTTTTCAATTCTATTATTCATAACTATTAATTATAATTTTATTAGAGTCAAGATGAATAAGGCGCACAATTTTAATTATCATTGTTTTTTTAGATTGTTAAATTTACTTTGGGGCTAATTATATATACGTGTTTTTTTATATGTCCTTAAAGCCTAAAGATATAAGTAGTATTATAAGGAATAAATGTAAATTTTATAAAAATCAACACAGAATACCCTTTTATAATAAAGATCTTATTATAAGACCATTGGCCACGTATAATAATCGAACTCCTTCGCAGAATAAAGGATTATGTGATGCAATTTTAGGATTAAATGTTAATAAAAAATTAGGTTTTAGAAATGGGAGACAAAATATGAGAATATCCAGAGGAAATATCTATGAGTTTTATCAAAATGTTAATGATAATAAAAACAACTATAGAAATATAAATGTATCCGTGTTAATAATTATCGCAGTTTTTATTTTTTTTATGACCCAAATATATAATAAACTAAAATAATGAGTTGCAAAAAATTTAATCAATGTAAAAATAAAGAAATGAAAGAAATGGCTTTGCCTCATAACAATGATTCACTTTATAATCAAAGAATTTATGATAATCACGATGCCAACAGATTTTGCTATCAAAATAACCCCGTCGACATCATTGAAGGATTCGATCATAAAAATAAAAAAAATAAAAAAAATAATAGCACTAAAAATTTTGTTAAATTTTTTGCATTTTTCTTACTTTTGGCACTTTTAGTCAAATTAATTATGGATGTTATGCCAAAATTAAATTCACCGTCTTCTTTTTATTCAGATAGCTGCGTTCATTTAAATTTTGACACTACAACTGGAAAATTATATCCAATGAAATTTTAACTTGAGCTAAAAAATTTTAGGTCCAATGATATTTATCACACTGATTAAAATTAAAGACAAAAACAAAAACGTCGCGTCAAGCTGCCTAAAAACAAATATTCACTATTGAAATTGGTAATTAAAATAAATATAAAGATAAAGATAAAGATAAAGATAAATATAAAGATAAAGATAAAGATATGTGATTAAAATAAAAAATTTGAAACCTAAAATATAAAATCTAATAAAATCCATGAATATTTATTGATGTTCATCTACTTTAACTTTTTTCATCAATTTACTATTATTTTTTTTTTTTGTTGAACCATCATCCGTTTCTAAGTCTGTTTCAGTTTCTGAATGTTTCTTCTTCCCTTCTTTGGGTTTCTTTTTTTCTTTTTTCTGAGTATTTTCTTTATTTTCTTCTTTCTTTTCTTCTTTATTTTCTTCTTTATTTTCTTCTTTATTTTCTTCTTTCTTTTCTTCTTTATTTTCTTCTTTATTTTCTTCTTTATTTTCTTCTTTATTTTCTTCTTTATTTTCTTCTTTATTTTCTTCATCTTTTAACGTTATTTCTTTTTCTCCTTCTCCTTCTCCTTTATCTTTGATTTCGGGGTAGTTTCCATCTGCATTATTATCATCAACGTCTACTTCTTCACCTTCACCTTGATCTTCACCTTCACCTTCACCTTCACCTTCACCTTCACCTTCACCTTCTTCTTTCTTAGTTTTCACTTTCATTCTTAATTTCTCTTCAATTCTTCTATAAGTTAATTTTTTGAAAACTTCATTGGTTACTAAAACATCAACTGCTGTGTAAACTAAAGTACTCTTTAATTTTTTATTTTTCATCAGCGCTAAAGTTCTATAAAAATATCTGCAAAATCTCGACACTGTGTACTTCATTAGGAAGAAAATTAGATTCATAGCTTCATTATCAAATTTTAATTTATCATTTACACATTTAGCATATTCCACTATAAAATTTTGAGTTTTATTTTTCAATAAGGCTGTTCTTTTTGTTTTCTTCGTCATCGTTTGTTCACCATTATCTGTTTCTTGCAATGTTGACGTTTCTCCTAATTTTGAAGCATTGTTATTTTCTTCATTGATCACTTTCAAATTATCTTTTCTAGACCTTTTAAAATAATTCATGTCAACATAGTCAACGTCAGAATATTTATAAATGCATCCTGAATAAAAATCATGTAGAGGTGAACAAGGATTGCTTATAATGCTTTTTAAAGTGTCTAATTTTACATCAATTGTTTGTTTTAAATTTTTCTCGTCAACTACTTTTTCATTTGATTCACTTATAACAGTTAAACATAATTGTTCGAGAACAGCAGTCAAAGCAATATGTCCATCTGCATACAATAATCTTTTATTAATTTCTGGATTGTTAGGTTCATACTCTACAACCATATTATTTCTTTCACCATAATCTACAATCATTGACTTAATGACATTTGAGTTAATTTCAAGTGTTTCTTTTCTGTGTTCTGCCATTTTATTTTGTATGTTATTGGTCTTTGTTTTTTCGCTTTTGAATTTATTTGTATTGTGATATTTATCTATTATACTCATTTTTTTAAGTCTATTTATTTTTTATTTTTTATTTTTCTATTTTTAATTTTTTTAATACTCAATGCTTTCTGAATCATCAGAATTTTCGAAAAAACTCAAAGATGTCATCATATTTGTTCCGTCTGATTTACTTATATTTTCATCATATAATGATTCGTCCCCTAAATTTACAGGTGCTACTTTTCCATTTTGAGAAGTTGACGACTCTATGCTAAACTGACTTATATTATCTACGTTTGGGACACTGTTTCGACTTTTGTTTTTTTTTTTATTAATTTTCTTTTTTTTATTTTTGACGTTGCTAACAAACGGCTCATTTTGATATTGACAATACCCCACAAATGCTAATATAAATATCGCCACCAAAAGAATGTGATTTATATTCATTTTGTTATAATTATGAATAAAACTATTTATATTCTTGTGTAGACACGACATTTGATTAATAACATTTTATTGATCCTGGATTATTACTGTGAAGTTTATTCGCATTTTTAAACAGTCGGCAATCTATCGATGCTTTCTTTATCGAATCCTCAAACTCATTTATTAATTTTTGCTTCTCATTTGATAATTTAACCATGTATTCATCAACTGTTTCTTTTTCTGATGGGTGAGTTGCTACGTAAATATACACTCTTACTATTCTTTCTTCCATTGGAAGATTCTTATGAGAACAATATCTCACGGCCCTTCCTATTATTTGATCCAACCTTGATATATTCCAATTAGGTTCCAATATGTGAAATTGCTGAACGTTGAAAGCTGAAAAACCCTCTTTGGATGCAGGTGACAATATTAATATTTTTATTTTATTTCCATCTTTATTATCTGTTTTGTTGAACACGTTTTTTATTTCATCTTTTTGTCTATCATTGTAATCTCCTGATATTACACCATATCTTTTTTTTCCTTCACCGTATTCTAAATAATCAGAATAACCATAAGCTTCTATTACTTTTATAAAACTTTTTATTCCTCCATATTCCTTAAAATTTGAATAAAATAAAACTGTCCCCTTTGATAAACTTATTTTATTTATTATTTTGTAAAATTTTATCGAATATTTTTTTAAATTCTCCATTTTTAAATATTCACCCGATATCGTTTTTCCTGATTTTATTTCACCGCTGAAACTTTTAAAACCATCTTTTTTTATCTTTTTATCCGGAAAAGACACATTTGACATCATCCTTGAGCCTATTAAAAAATCATTTGGTAAATTTAAAATTTGACCTTCTTTAAAAGTTTTCGTTTGATCATTTGAATTTCCTCTCATTACTGTTGAATAACTTTTATATTGAAAATCACTCATTTTACAAGATACATATTTCACTATTCTATCTGGAAAAGTGTGCGGTGGAGCTCCTGCAAAATATGATATATATCCTCTAATTTTATCTTCAAATTCTTCCTTATTCTTCATTTCTTTTTTTATTTTTCCTTTTTTATTTATTTTCACGTCAATATATTTATCTTGAAACTCTTTTCCTGTTTCCATTTCTTCAACCGGTTTCAATAAATTAAAAGTTAGAGAAAATTCATCAGGTTTATTAAACATTGGAGTTGCTGTTAACAGTACTATTCTTATATCTCTGGGAGCATTCTTAATCGAATTATACAAAATTTTATAATTTGTTCCACTTTCCGATACTAAGTTTTGGATCTCATCTATTATCAATAATGTGTTATTCAATTTTAATTCTTTTGTTTCCAATTCTTTTATTAACTTATTATGTGACATAATTAAATAATTTTTGTCTATTAACTTATTACTTTTTTCAATTATTTCATTATATTCCAATGATGATGGATGTACCTCTTTTAATTTTAATTCATCTTCTTTTGATAAATATTTCCCTCCTGTGCATCTTCCTCTTATTTCATTTCGAAACCCCCCTTTTAAAGAAGCAGGCATTGAGCAAATTATTTTTCTTTTCCCTATCCATTCTTCTGCGACCGATATTGCAGTGCATGTTTTGCCGGCTCCTATTCGATGAAGGACTAAAACTCCCTTGTAAGGAGTCGATGGATTGATAAATTTTCCTAAAAATTTTTGTTGAACTTGTTTTTTATATTCTTTTGGAAAACAAACTTGGTCAAATGTTTTTGGCTTTTTTGGAACCTTGTAATCTTTATATATTTTTGACATATCATCGTAAAAATTATCATCTAACACACTTGGATATTTTTCTTTCATTATATATATATCTCAAACGTAAAAAATAAGTTTAATTGTTGTGGTAAAATAACAATTATCTCAAATTTTAATAAACATGAGGTAAAAAATTAACGAAAACTAAAAAAGATGGCTAACATAGAAAAAATTAAATTATCTTCCAAAGCTAAAAAGTTAGGATCAATAAAATTCAAAAAAATTTAAAAAAATTAATTTATAATTATCATTATCATTATCATTATCATTATCATTATCATTATCATTATTTGGTGCTCATCTTAAACTAATGTTTTAAACTAATGTTTCACTTGGTTCATATTGCACGTTATGTTGTTTTTTATAATGTTGTTTTTTATTGTGAGACACTTTATTATTTTGGGACATTTGCAGTTGATGTTGTTGTTGATATTGTTGATATTGTTGATATTGTTGTCGTTGTTGACCTTGACCTTGACCTTGACCTTGACCTTGACCTTGACCTTGAACATTATTATTTCCTCCGTTATTTGCGTTTGAACTTGCGTAATAATTTGGTTGATAATATCTTTTATTTTGATAATTTCTATTAAAATTTAGAGGTCTTGATGATACTCCATTCGTTCTCAAAATAATACTTCCACAACCTTTTTCATATGCAATATTTTTACTTTCTTCGGCCCTTGTAATAATTACCTGCAACAATTGTTCGTTTGTTAACTTAGACACGAGACCATTTTCATACGAATTTTTAACCAAAGTTCTATCAAAACCCAATAATTCATTAATTATTTCTTTTCTTGTTCTGTTTCTTCTATCTTCAACATTTTCTCTCCCATCTGAAGTATTTGGATTATTTGAATTATTTGAATTCAATGTTACGTTGTCAGTTGAACTCATGTCTGTTGTTGCTGTTGTTGCTGTTGTTGCTGTTGTTGCTGTTGTTGCTGTTGTTGCTGTTGTTGGTGTCGTTACTGTTGTCGCTGTTGTTGAGTCTGACATTTTTAAAGTGAAATTTTTTAGGATGAGTTTTTATAATTTGTGAATATTATTAAACCTTTATATCAATATAAATTAAAAGAAAATGATTAACATTTTATTTATTTCCAATAAACTTATCGAAAATAATTTTGAAGAAAATGACTATTTTTCATCCAATTTTGATGTTGCGATATCAATCATTTTTCATAAATTAAAAAAAATTAAGGAATATAATATTGTTAATATTTTATCATGCGGTAAAAAAATGTTAAACAAAGTAAACACTAAATTTCACTCTAAAAATAATTTTGGAAAAGACAATTGGGATATTATCATTTATGCTGATTATAGCGGATTTAAGAATTACTGCAATTATCATAAATTTTTATCTAAAATTTCTCCAATTATCATCATATCCATGACAAATGTGGTTTGTAATGATTTTGTATTCTTTTTTTGCAATAAGCATCATCAAAGAAATAATTCAAGATTTATTCGTCCTCCTTACAACAATAGCTTATATTTCCCCAGCAAACTATCTGATGGAATAACTATATTATTAGACTTAGATTACAAAGGTAATTCTGGACATCTGAAAAAAGAAAACATTAATCAAAATAACTTTATCATTGAAAGCATCAAAGAACTTAAAAACGACAATCCTTCAGTAAATATCAATCTAATAAAAATTTTCGAAAATGAAATACATAATTTTGATTTTAATAAAAATATGTACAACTCGCAAAAAATTAATAATTATTTGGAACTAATATCTATTTACAGAAAATGTGATATTTTTTTTATTAATAAAAATTGCACCGATAAATACAAAGTTTATGAATTAATATTTTGCAAAGTAATCATAGCCGTTGATGAAAAATATCTATCATGTATCGATACTACAAAAAATTTTAATTATTATTTTTACAATAATGAAGATGGAATCGATTACTCCAGTATCATGAACAAAATTAATAAAATTCACAATAATATTAAAATGACCAATGATGACGCCCATTATGAAGATGATAAAATTTTATCAAATATTTTCGAAAAAGACTTTAATTTCCTTTGTGAAAAAATTGGCAGCACTGTAGAAAATAATAAAATTAATTTAAATTTTATTAATAAAATAAAAAAAAATAAAATCAAAAGTGACAAAGAAATTACCATAAATAACGAGAAAGCTAATAGAGAAAAAGATAAATGTGATAAACTAAAAAATTATGTTGTCTTGCAATCTAATTTAAATCAAATTGTTAAGTTTGAGTAATTAATTATCCTTTCTCATTTTATTTCTTTCCAATATGCAATTTTTCAAAACACCATTTGGGATGTCATTTTTATTCATAAATTCGCACAAAGCGTTTGTATCCTTTGGAAAACACAATCCACCATAACTTATGTTACCGTCTTTTCCAGGAACCATCGTGTGCATTTCATTTATCCATTCATTTTTTAGCATTAAACTTACCATTTTTCCATAGGATATATTCATATCATTGCAGAGTAAATAAATTTCAGTGAAAAACTGAACTTTCACAGAATAAAATGAATTGCAACTTATTTTCATGGTTTCTGCTGTTGTTGAATCTGTTATTGATATTCGTGAATTTGGATAATACGTTTCATAAAAATTCACCAATTTATTTAATGAATTACAATTTTGCAATAAATAATTATCATAATTTATTTCCTCCAATTTATCTATTTTATCACTTAATAAAGTTGTTGTATATCCAATTATTGTGTGTTTTTGATAATGAAAGTCTTCAAATGCTGTGCTAGATGATAAAAATTCAGGCACGTAAATTAATTTCAAATTGGGATATATTAAAGCCAAATTTTCAGTTACTTTTGGCTCAACTGTACATTTTAAAATTAACAATCCGTTATAATTTGCATTATTAAAATTTTCAATTGTGTCATTTATGCTTTTTTTATCATATTCCTTTATTTCATCATTATATAAAGTTGGAAGTGATAAATAAACTTGATCACATTTATATAAATCATTTAAATTCCCATTTGGATATGTTTCATCATCATATACTTTTTTAAATTTATCGTATAAAAATAAATTTTCAAGCAATTTAAATCCTTTTTTTTCTAAACTTTTTAGCATCGCTGACCCTGTTAAACCCACACCACATAATCCTATTTTCATTTGATATAATTTAAAATTATATATTTAAGATTCGAAATAAAATGCAATTAAATGCAATTTAATACAATTTAGTGTTATTGATATATTTAACACTTGTAATTAACATTTTAATTTCTTTTATCAAAAATAAATTTGTCTAAATTAAAACCACCACCATATTGAACATGCTTTTTTCCCATATATTTAAAACAAGAATAAAACATAATTATTGACATTAAAATTGTAAAACCATATGTCATTCTTCTCTTAGATTTTTTTATTTTTTCTTTTTCTTTTTTGTTCAATGATTTGTCCTCGTTTAATTTTAACTCTTCGGAATTGGATTTTTTTATGAAAATATAATAAATAGCGAACGAAATCATCAATATTATCCCTGATTTTGAATCCATCTTTGATGATATTAAAATAAACATATGAGCTATTACGGATGCAAATAGTAACTTTGCATTTTTTTTATCTCCCTCTATGACGTCTAAAGTGCTTATAATGTAACAAATTGTTAAAAAACCTATTAAATGTTGAAGATATCTGTTATTTTTTATTTCTTCATTTAATCTTTCTGATGTTAATAAGTTTAAGTTTGGAGACATTGATATTATATAAAAAACCACTATTGATTCTAAAAATTTATCATTTTTCATTATGTTTTCAAACATGTCCATGTTTTTATAAAATTAAATATGAAAATTAAATATCTTATATAGTTATTATTTTTGAATGTGTGGTATATGCGGATTTATAGGTAACTTCAACGGATTAAATTATTCATTCGAAGGGTTAGAAATGTTACTCAATAGAGGATATGATTCAGTTGGATGTTGTAGCTTTACTGATGATTTGTCCAATTTTAAAGTTACTAAATATTGCACTGTTGGAAATCAATTATCAATTGATTCACTGAGAAATAATTTACACAAACATAACAACACTAATATTTGCATTATGCACAGTAGATGGAGTGTTGTTGGTGAAGTTTCTAATAATAATGCACATCCTATAAACTGCTATAGAAATAAATTTTCCGTTGTGCACAATGGTATTTTGGAAAATTATCAAATTATCAAAAAATATTTAATTAAAAATGGAGTTGAATTTAAAACCCAAACTGACACTGAAGTTATTATTAATTTAATCAGTTTCAATCATAAATTACTCGTAGAAAACGATGTTAATTCGGATCATGATCAATTGATTAAAAACGCCATAGAAAAGTCATTGATAACTATGGAGGGTACTTGGGGATTAGTTATTATGTCAACGTGCGCTCCGGACTATTTGTTCTGTACTAGACAAGGATCTCCCTTATTAATCGGGATAGACTCAAATAATCAATTTGCCATGATTGCGTCGGAAGAAAGTGGATTTTGTAATCATCTTAAACAATATATATGTTTAAAAGATCACAATGTTGTCACTTTACAAAATAGTAAAGATGGAATTGTATTTGACAGCACTCACACTTACGTTGAAAGACCAATTAGCGATTATCAAAAAGAATTAGAAAATTCTAAAAATACTTATCCTCATTGGTTATTAAAAGAAATTATGGAACAACCTGATGCATCTTTGAGGACAATCGGAATGGGATCCAGAATTATAAATGATAAACAAGTTCGCTTAGGGGGACTCGAGGGATATGCTGATCAATTGATTAACACTGACCACATTATTTTATTAGGATGCGGAACTTCTTATTATTCTTGTTTATATTCGTCATATTATTTTAAAAATTTGTGTAATTTTGATTCTGTCCAAGCCATCGATGGTTCAGAATTCAC
>Ga0307982_1002544_pt1 | contig 14699 bp, 10 predicted proteins | sample OrgLakmetagen989_FD_201847 | JGI IMG/M metagenome (GOLD analysis project Ga0307982, IMG submission 201847) | Saline water microbial communities from Organic Lake, Antarctica - #989 | ecosystem: Environmental > Aquatic > Non-marine Saline and Alkaline > Saline | place: Antarctica: Organic Lake...
TGGCCTTCTGGAGCGAATTCGCTAGCGCATTTGCAGCTCAAGTGCATTCTATATGTGCCTCTGTGACTGCTGTGTGCTTGTCTTTCTTTGTTTTTGGGAGAGTATTAACTAGACTAGACTAGACTAAAGGCAGGCACAATGGAGGATTGATTTATTTTGGCGGCAGCTACAAGCATTATCAGCACGATCTTGCCGATCACTAGCGCAGAACCTGCGCACTTCGGGCTATACGCAGCCGACTTGTTCTTAAGGTGGAGGGCCTTGCGAGGGTTTCGAAAAACGCTGGAGGATGACCACGACTAACGTCCGTGGCGTTTGATGGAAGATTTATGGGTTTAGCTCTATGATAGGGAGGGGCCGCTAGGCCACAAGCGGCCCGCTTGTATGCTGCTGTTTGTATTTTTGAGGGGGGGGGGCTTTTCTATTCACTGCCACTCCGCGGACGAGGAAGGAGTTCCTGTCCCGTCAAAGCCTCTTACGGCTCAGGGGCAGAACAATAGGCGCCTTGCGCGCTGAAAGGCGCACTTTGACCTCTGCTGAGTGATCCTCGTGTTCCGCATGTCACGAGCTTCTTTGCTCGCGCGCCTTCCTCTTTATTGTTCTGCGGAGTGCGCAACACCCACAAATTCCTCGCTTTTTGCAAATTTTCCGAAGAATTTGGCCAATGCCCCTCTCCCTCCTGAATGATTCCGAACTTGCTTTGTTTGCGCTACGCACACGCATTCCCTCTTCTTCCCGCAGCATTGACTTCTGTGCCATTTGGGTTTGCATTAGTCCGAGTTCGTCGGAGTTTTATGTTTTATTTAATGATAGTTGAGTTACAAGATCCTGGTCCCTTTCTTTTTTTCTATCAAAGATTATAAAGTCCCCTCGAACGCAAGAAGTAAATCCCATCGGGGTTCAATCAAGTAGCTATATGCAAACTTCAACCCTAAGAGGTGTTTACTTCAGCCCTTGTGTTCCGGCCACTGCGCGTAAAACGCTTCGAGCACGCGCCTTGGCTTCGACACCGCCGCGCTCCAGCGGGTCATCATCGCGTTGAACGCCGCAGCGTCCGTCTCCATGCCCGCGCGCTCGCGCAAGCCCTCGGAAGAGTTGGGGACCAAGCGGAGCACCCCACCAGCAATCGCCCGCATGGCGAAGTTTTGGTGGGGTTTGAGGGCTTCGTTGTAGGCCAAGGTGGCGCAGTGGCCAGGAGCCTGCCCGTTGCCCACGCAGCCGTACAGCAGCTCCATCATGTGCAGCGAAAAGAATAACCACTGCCCTGCTTCGTAAGCGTCTTTGGGGGACACGCTCAAAGCCATTGTTGCTCTGTGGTTGCCATTGGCTGAGTTACCACCGCGCGCAGAAAGGCTCCTCCTAGCGGCCGCGACTACTGCCTCGGCTGCTGGCATGGCGGGGTACGCTGGAGCTTCGGGCGCGACCGCCAAAATCACATCCTGGAGCGAATTGGCAGTGGCAAAGTTGACCCCTCTGCCCATCGCCAAGAGAGGAGTGCATTGATCGTTTGCGGCTGGTCCCGTACAGCCCACCTGGCTCTTCTGCTGCAGTTCTTCAAAAACGACGCGCAATTTTTTGGAGTTGGCGGTAATTTCTTGGCTGGCAACTGCGAACATTACGCCGAGGGCCTCGTAAGCTGGTTGGAGGGCATCGAGCGCGTCAAGAAGCGGCAGCACAGACATGCCGTCGTGCGCATCAAACCGCAGTGCCTAAAGTGGAAGTAGACATGGAGTTCGGATTGAAGGGATAAACAACACACAAATTTTGACGACATGAATACAGTGATCTTGAAGCAGAGTGCGAGTTCTTTTCGAACGCTAAAGAATATCGAGTTACCTCAAGTTTCGACGATGAAGCAGAAAATGCGTCGCTAACCGCTGTGCTACTAACTGAACTAACTCTGCTACTCCCTCTGCTGGCATCTGATGCTCCGAAAAGCTCAGCGATGGCACTTGGAAACTGCCATAAGGTACACCCAATCAGCATGGCAGGCAAAGCAAAGAATAGCGCCAGGAATTTCAATCTTTTCGAGAAAGTGCGCGGGCGTCGCTGCAGCTCACGCTGGCGTCGTATTTCAGCTGATTGACGCCGCCGGACGACAAACTGGTTGAGTGATTTCGACCGGATCAACCCATCTACTCCGTTCACGCTTAATGGCGTGGACGCGTGGTGCGGCGAGCTCTGGCCGGAAGAAATTAAGGTACCATCTAAAAGCGGTAGGTTACCCGTGGAGAAGCGCGCTGTTCTTTGCAGTAGCATTGTTCACGCTTGAAAGTTTGTTGAAGCAATTCGAGTTCTTTCGCGCAGCGATAAGATATGAAGAGTGTCGTACTTGACAAGTGCGTATGATGTTGTGAAGAGCACTCGATTTCTCGTGAAAATTGTACTCAAGTATGCATTCTGTAGCAAAATTTTGGGATTAAAACGTGCCTGTGGGCCCCATGCCCCCATGCTGCTTGGTGCTTGGACTTGCTAACTCGAACTCGAACTCCACCTCGGAGGACAACGCGGTAACTTATTATGGCGGAGAATTCGGAGTAATTTCCAAAGCACACTCGCCCTCGATGCGCCGAAAAACGCGGAAACTCTTCTTTTGAGCTGCACTCTCAGAGCATGGAGGAGCGTGCCACTTTGGACCGCTACCATCACTTCCATGGCCACTCGGGCATGTGCGCCTGATTAGCTTCTTAGGTCTAGTTTGCGCTGCTTTGCTTTTCTTCTCTACCTGTTAGTCTTCTAATTCCGGCCCTTCGGGGCCTATCTCAAAAAGCAAAAAGGGCGCGGAAATTACTACATCAAGCAAAATCCGAAATCCGCAAATCCGAAATCCGCCAAGTGGATTCCGATTGACGAGCAACTCGAATGATCAGAGAATTGAGTGAGAAATAGCTTCCACTTGATCTGTACCGTTTTGTCAGGAGGCCCCCTTCCGCCAAAGCTCCTTCACTCACCTCGCACCTCGAGCTAAACTCTAACTCTAAACAGAAAACAGTGCAAATGCTAAATACTAAATACTAAATTGGAACTTGGATGTACTTGTTTGTTTTTGTATTTATAAATTTGACGGAAAAAACGAGAAAGAAATCCGACTGGTAAGAAACCAATGCTTTGTGCGGCATATGCTGTATGCTGTGCAAAAGTCCAGGAGCAGGTTTATGCAATGCGCGCAACAGTCAGACAGCAAATGGATTTATAGGGCAAGGGGCGTGTGAATTCCGACATCGAATGAAGTAAACACTACACCTACGGCGTTGCTACAGTCTTCATACAAGAGGCCCCTACGATTTTGACGTCTTAAATCCCTAAGTAGAAAGCGACTGTTTAAGGCCTGGATCGCGCGCCAGGAGTTTCACCAAGCCAGGGTTGCCGTCGTTGCAGCCGCCCACGCTTTCACCTTGCACAAACACGTTCGGGACCGAGGTGCGGCCAGTGCGCTTCCCGAGGGCGGCTCGGAGCGCGTTGCCGTCGGCCCGCTCGTCGAGTTCGAGGCTCACGTACGGCACGCCTTCCGCTTCGAGCAGGTCTTTGGCTTTACGGCAGAACGGGCAAGTGGTGAAGGAAAAGAGCGCTACGGAGCCCGTGTTCACGCTCTCCTGGATGTGGCCCTCCAGCACGGCATTCGCCGCAACTTCGTCGTAGTCGCCCGCGACGCGATCGGCGACGAATTGCTTGAACGCGTAGCCTGGCCCACTGGCCATCACTTCCGACAACGCGTTCGCGAGGGAGCCGGCCTCCGCCCACGCCATGGGCTCGCCGTTGCGGCCTTGCGCGTCCGTCTCAGACGAAATACCCACCCGCGCGTTCTCGATTTTCAGCAAGGTGGTGGCAAACCAATCCAGCGCTGGGCGTTGCATGGCTTTGGCCTTCTTCATCTTCACGGGGCGAGGCGGCACGGGTAGTGCGGGCGGCGCCAGAAAAGGCAAGTTCGGAAAGAAACACCCGAGCAAAATGTCCCAGGGCGGCACGCTGAACTCGTCTTCTTGAAACATGACGAGCCCTGTGTCAGCTTCCAGATGCAAGTTGGTAGTCACCATGAAAGGCTTCAGGGTGAGCCCACTAGGGCCCAAGTTCACTTTACCGCTCAGGCGCCACAACACCGTCACTACCGAAGTTGCTCCGTCTGTGGGGGTCACGGATGCATTCACGGCGCAGCTTGCAACTTCCGCCCTGCCGTGTAGTTCACAGTAAGGGTGCCGCACAGAAGAAGGTTTGTAGAATGTGGACAAGAAGAAAGATTGGAGGAATAGATCGAATGCAAGTGAGGTCAGCAACGATTGTGTGCATTAAAGTGACGTTGAGCAGCCCACATGATCATATCCTCAATAAACAGTAACCTAAATGACCGACTGAGATTCATTTCTGCTTACCTGGCAGAGGACTGGTCGAAGATTTTCCGAACACCTTCGCCGTATTCTTTGATGCCAGATAAACTCACGTCCGGGTCCTTGAAAAGAAAATCGTCAGAAAAGTATTGCGGCAGTACTTTGCCCGTTACAAACCTAGAGAAAAATGAAGGATGAGTGTGTCAGAGTTTGCTTTGAATAATCAAATCCTAGCCAAAGCGCCGCTTTAGCAACCTAAGCCACGAGGAAGGAATTCGTTTTTCCTAAGCTACAGCATCGATACTGCCTGGTGTTCACCTTCGATAACACTGTTCTAGGATAAAGTACATAGACACGCACCATTCGCGATCACGAAGACCGTCGTCTAGGCGCTCTGCCATCCCAGCTGCTGGAAGCTTGATGGCTTTCTTTGCACCCCAGTCGATAGTTGCGAAATCGACTTCTGGAGCGATTAAAGATGGTCCCTGCGCCGATGCTTCCCCTTCTTTGACAGGGCTTGAACTAGGTAATAAGCTACCGAAGAAAGCCGTCACAGGGTTGACGTAATTTTCGCTACTAGCCTCGGCGTCTAGGTTTACTCGTCTGTGCTGAAAGCCGGGCGCCAGAGGCGTAAAGCCAGAAGCTACCTCCGAATGCGTGAGCACCAAACTTACACAAGCTAGAAGCCGCATATTGATCAATACGAAATTCAGATAACGTCCAAAATCATTCACAATGCTGTGAGCTTGTACTAATGGTCTCAGAGAAGCAGGAACCAAGGGATACTAGTAATGATCCCCTTGCAGGAACACACTCTTCGTCGCGTCCTACGGAACACGTCGCGTCGAACGTTGTAAAGCCCGAGAGTCAGTGATAAGATTAGCGGCAGTGCGGCAGTGGCTCTTCACTCTTCAGTAGTCACTCCAACAACAAACGAAACGGCATGACATCATCAGCCGCCCGTCATCAGTATGAGTACAGTACTGTACGTAAGTCGTTACGTACGTACGTACGTACATCGCAGGTGACAAAAAAATCGGAAAACGGCAAACCCCTTGGCAAACCCTCTTTAATTCTTAGGCCGTTTCTTATATCCCTTTGGTAGCCCCCCTCAGTTCCTAAGGCGGCTGGTTTTGGCCCGGTAAAAGGGCACATGACAACAAAGAAGGCTGGTTTGGTGTGTGAGCTCGCGGCAGGCCGCCACGATGACGCGGTTGCAGTCGCCGAAGACAAAAGGGACATGGGCAAGCCATTCTGCTTCATCAATGCCGCTTACGTTGACATCATCGCTGCGGATAGCGCTCGTGCACGGCTAGCGACAGTGAAGACTTGACCACCGCCAACGTAACTGGTGGCGAGTGAAGAACAAGGGTACGAAAAGAAAAAGAAATGCACGCACCCCTGGCGGTGAGCACGCGAGCACCGCAGCTGCATCGAGGCGCACGCGGAAGAAGAGGACGCAGAGAGGCACCAATGGAGGTGGACGTGCATACCACAGATGCGCAACTACGTGACTTAGAAATCGGCAATACAGGGGCAAACCACTGAACAGCACCAAAGGACAACAAAACCACACAACGCCGATGTCCCTTACAAGTCCACTGGACCTACTAATGGACAAGGAGCACCTTCCAGCGACAATTTCCTCGAAACCTGATTGACTCAACAACCATGAAGGAAAAAAAACATAAAGGATCCTTTGCTAAGGTCCACTCATTCACCAGGTAGGAATGATATCGATTGTAGACGGCACAGATTAAATTGTGGACTTTAACACTCTAGAAGGCCTCTCATACTAAAATAACACCTCAACTAATCCCGGGGCCGCTCCGGAGAAAAGGAAAGATTCTACCTACATGGAGCACCACGATCGCACAAAGAAACCAAAGAGGCCCTTTAGAAAACGAACTCAATGAGCACTGTCATGGCGGCCGTGTTCTTGTTCCAGCCATTGGCCGCTACGGGGTGCTTCCTCTGACCTCAGTCTCATCTTAGACCTTGCCGCTCAGGAAATGGCTCGCAAACACACAGTGCCCTAAATCACCTGTTTTTCGGAAGCCAGAGCCCTTTAGCCCTGTCCAAGCAGAGCTTTCACGAAAATGGAGTCGCGCAATTGTTCGGGAATGGGCGACTATTCTTCTTGGTTGCCTTAGAGACTTCGTGGTGGTCCCCTCTTCTGCTGGCGGAAATTACTCTTTTGAGCAGCATTTTCAGAGCTCGGAGGAGCGTGCCAATCTGGATTGCTTCCATCACTCCCATGGCCATTCGGGCATAGCATCAATTTCCATTCCCGAAATTAAACCTGGACATAGGTGTACAAACAACAACAACAGGGATTATAAAATTTTGGCAAATCTAAGTATCTAAGCGTGTAGCAGAGTTCAGTAATTTTCAGCGTAGAGCTCCCGTGCGCCTGTGCGCGCTTTCCTCGTGTGTTTTACCTTAATTCTACCGGCTAGTGTTGATTTAGTCGGTGGGTTGCTCGGCCTCCCGACTCACTGGCTCACTGGCTCACTGGCTAATACGTAGGAGTGCTTCCTTTTTCCTCTTGATGCTTCTGACTTGCACGCAACGCACGCGATTGGTTTTCTGCCCGCAGCGCCATTCGAACTCGAACTCGAACTAATACAAACCCAAATGGCACAGAAGCCAATGCTGCGGGCAGAAGTGGGAATGCGCGTGCATTGCGCAAACAATGCAAGTGCGGAGTGATTCAGGAGGGAGAGGGGCATTGGCCAAATTTCTCGATATATTCGCTTCTGTGACATTTGGGTATCTATTAGTTTTTAGCTCGAGTTCGTGTCCGGTGGCTATAGTCAGTATACAGCAGAAAGCTAATCCCTAACACAAAAATGGGAAACGATAAACCATAAATGGGCCTTCCTAATTGAAAGACTTCTCTAATTTGCCCATATGCAAGTCAGTTCTTTTGATATCTGTTTGATATATCATATCTACTAGTACGGTCAGAGGATCGCTTTAAATGCTCGAAGAACACCTAGCTGGGCTCAGTCACGGTTGCTGCGCGACCTTTTTGGACTTCACGCCTCGCTGCAGCTGCCCCCGCTATCGCTGCCAGAAATCCATTGCCCCTGCTCTCTGTGTTCGCTTCTGTGCTCGATGTGAGGCGCCCCCGCAGCCGCCGAGCACTAGCTGAATTAGCAGCAGAAGGACGATCGATAGAGCACTTCTCTTTCTTTCCTAATGCGGCGATAGCTGCAGTACGCTCCTTGATACTTGGTCCTGTTATCAGGGCTGCTGCTGCCTGTGCTTCTGCTGCTCCCGACATAGGCTCTGATCGCACTGCCGTTGGGCGCCGCGTCAAAGGCAAGTCCGGGTCAAAGGGACCCATTTGAGAGCTTCCGCCATCACCATTATCAGTGCTAAAACATGGATGGCATAAGTCCTTAGAATTCAGCTCACCCTTTGCATCCTTCTCGGCCATCGATCGGAGTGCTTCTACAAGCCCTTTCGCCCACTCGCGCTTTTCACCCTTGGCGGTGTCAGTGGCAAATTTAACAGGAAGGCTTGCCACTACGGCCCGAAGCTCAAAGAGGCTTAGGCCGAGGCTACTGCATTTGCTCAAGTCTACCCAATGCATCGAGGCTATTTCTTCCGGAGGAGTCAGCGCGAGGGTCAGGGCATTATTCCTAAGCAACCGCTTTGCTACCGAGGTGCCAACTCCAGCGGTCTCTAGCGCAGATACTGAAGGCAAAAGCCGTGCTTCAGGGGGAAAGAATGTGCGCAGGTGCCGGGCTGCAGTGGCATTGGCTGATGCTTGCTCAGCTCGGAACGCCTCACGCGCCTCTTCGTCTCGCTGCTTAGCCTCGGGATTGGCATCGAGCAAACTCATCAACCGGTTCATCTCAGTTTCATCTTCCGCATTTGCCGTGCCAGCCTCGACGCGTGGCATGATAAGCTGAAGACGTGCTTTCACCTCCTCGAGCGGCAGGAGTTGTTCTGGGTCCACGCCAAACTCACTCTGCACAAAGTTAGTCAGGTATTCTTGGCGCCTCTGCGCCACAGCAGCAGCTTCATGTAGATCGCGTTCTTTTTTTTCTGCTGACTCCAAATTGTCTTTAAGTGTTTCAAAGACCGACTTACGGATTGTCTCTCTGTTGCAGCAACCCTCAATCGTCATAGCATACGCATAATGGGCACCCAAAGTAATGATCCCCACACCAAGAATAGCACAGATGCCAAAGAACAGGTACTTGCCGACTTCCACGATAATAGCGAGAGAAGGAACTTTGTCAGTCACCACAAGGACGATAATCCCAATACCCATAGCAGCGGAACCTACCGTCTGCAGCCACCCTGTCGATGAAACATTTGACGAATCAATGCCCACATAACCAGAAGTGCCACTCGAAACATTACGTGTGCTACTTTTACCATCTTCTTCATTATCCCCGGTAATGTCTTCAAGAAAGGCCTCGTTCATGTCTCCCATATCGCCGAGGCGGGCATCCCCACGGCTGATACCTTGATTTCTTCTAGAACTCGCGTAGCTGGCAATTCTTGAGGCATCATTACGTACGCCAACAAACACGTCGAGACCAGTGTTGGAAAAGGCTATTTGCCGCAGGAACTTGGTACTTAACGAAACGGCGAGGGAAAATCCCGTCATGATCAGCGTCAAGTACTCGGTAGCGCTGATAGCATCAGAGCGCGCCGCATTTGAAGCTGTAAATGAAAGGAAAGGCACTTTGCGCAGGAGGATGCTCCATGTGGTGAAAGAAATGGAGCTATCGTCGGGAAAGCCAGCGAGTGCTAAGGTGGCTGGAGTCTCCATCCAAGGCAGCCACACCAGCAGATCTCCTTCCAAGCAAGCAAGTAAGGTCACAAGTGCGTAGATGGAGACGGACCCTAGGGCAACGCTCGTGTCGAGAGCTACGCGAAGCTGGTGCAGGCGATACATGAGGATTGTTCCACACGTGATTCCGCTGAGCATCAAGATGGCCCAACCCGCTTCACTTGGGCAATCAGTACAAAATTGCCCCGAAGATGAGGCAGCAGCTGCTGAATAAAGTACCTCGATGCCTAGTGAGGCAACTGATACGACGGCCGCTACTGTGCGTAGAAGTGGTGGCCAGCGTCCGAGGCGCAGGCGAAAGAGGCCTGCGAACAAGACTGCTACGACAATTCCCACAAGGCCAGCAGCAGCAGAAAGCTCGAAGTAGAATCTTGTTAGGAACCAAGGCGTTACGCTAGGGGCTGGGGTCGGAAGAGTTGACGGCAAAGGCGTGGGTGATATTGACGGGCGCAGTGTCGGATAGGAAGTAGGCGAAAATGAGGGCAAATTAGTAGGTGACATAAAAGGTGGCAGCGTTGGATAGGAAGTAGGTGAATCAGAAGGTAGAAGCGATGGAATCGAAGGGGCTCTGCTAGGGTTGGGCGACGGCAAGAAAGTTGGACTTGCGGACTTCACGGGAGATGTTGGCGCCGGCGCTGGTAGCGCAGACGGAACTGATGAGCTTGATTGCGTCGGCTCAAGGGTAGGAGATGACTCGGGCTGAGGAATGGGAGGCGCCGTGGGCAACGAAGACGGTGCGTATATTTTTGGCGATGGTGGAGATGTCGGACTAGAAGTGGGCTGAAGTGTTGGTGCCCGCGTTGGTAATGGAAGCGGTGTTGGGCTGGAAGTAGGCGGAAGAGAAGGGAAGCATACAGGATTGTCGATGGCATTTGCGTAAGAGATGGCACACCCTTGAAACATGCCTGCAGTGTTCGTTACCTCCGACATATTCCAGCATAACACTTGCTTGAAGTGATCTGCGTACTTGAACATTTGACTAGTGGTGGTCACACTGGAAATATCCCACGAAGACAAATCTTTGTTCAATGCGTACGTGCCATAGAACATGGCTGTCATAGCGGGCACGCTGGAAACATCCCATGAAGATATATCTCCATTGAAGGCCATCGCAGCGTAGAACATATAAACCATACTGACCACTCCGGAAACATCCCAAGAAGACAAGTCTTGGTGAAATTTATCAGCTTCGTTAAAGACTCCAGGCATGGATTTTACATTGGACACATCCCAGAGGGATATGTCTTGGTTGAAGACTTTCGCCCAATAGAACATGTTTCCCAAGTTGGCAACGCTTGAGACATCCCACGAGGAAATGTCTTTGTCGAAGGCGTAAGCGTTATGGAACATATATGATATATCGGTCACACTAGAAACGTCCCACGGGGTAATGTCGTCGTTAAATTGGCCCGGTGTGGAACAGTGGTTAGGAATCAAGCCAGTCATGGATGTCACTCCGCTTGTATCCCTATGCGCACCGACAAAAGTTATTTAAAAACCAATCACAAAGAGAGGGTATGAAGAAAGGGAAAGTGAATAAAAGCGAATGAAAACGAAGAGATACCATCTATTGTAAAGAAAGCGTAAGGTGTGTTCGTGTGTTCATGATATACAATCTAGTGCCTAGTGCTGGTGACCTACAGTCCCAACATACCAAGTTGAAATATCTCCATAATCTTTCGTTGCTTGTGTTGAGTTCTGGCACCACTCGCTTATTGCAGACACCAGCGACCCAGAGTCGATGATGGGCGTCACGAGGAGCCGTTCTGACATGCCAGCGAAGTGACCGAGATGTAAATTGGTAGCTGATGTACCCTCCTCCATCCTCCGGACGCTAATATAAGGGATTTGTGCGATATGTCGATCTGCGAATGCTGTGGTACGCAGCTGTAGCGTTTCGGTAAAAGTGCCCATTGTTGGAGGAATAAGTAGTAAGCCATAGGCAAGAAGGCGAGCAAAAAACATCACGGACTTGCCAGTAGTGCGCATTCTACACCAGAAAAGAGGGCGTGTGCACAGAATAAAAGATGGGGAGAGTTAGATGTTTTCGGTTGCAAGGCACTGTAACTACTACAATAAAGAAGCACGTGAAGTGCAACTCCGAGCTATTCAAAACAGGCATAGTAGAGAGGTAAGAGAGGTCCTTCATAAATTAGAGTAGATAAGGCGTGTCGGGAACACAGAAATGAACTATCTGTATGTATGTAAGACATCACACAGCTCCATATGGACACTGGTTTGTCCCGAGGTGTCACTACGGAACCAACCGTGCAACGTGCTAACTTATGTATTGACTTGGCGTAACAGCGCGTCCACGCGTGGACTGTGAAGCAGAAAATATTCACAGAAATTGGATCTCAGCGTACTGTAGATAACTGATACAGTCACAACAATACACGTTTTTTGCACACGCTTGGCTTGCTTTGATGAGTTGCTCTTCTGTAGGATGGTATAAAAAAGAAGAAAACCCAAACTCAATACGGCCCTTCGGGGCCTGTCTCAAAACTCAGTAATTCCGAGAGAAAAACTGTGCTGCTAGCTAGCTTGACCCCGAATTACGTGGGTGCTAAAACTATTATTATCTCATTATTTTTTTGAACCCCTCAGAGAGCGTACTGGATTTTGTCTCCAACAGACAGAGTACCATCTAGCCGGCGTCTACAGAGTCTCCCGGGTGCACAGTAAGGCTCCACTGTAAGAACCAATGAAGGAATAGCTACGTAAATATATTTTAAAAAGACTTATCCACTGCTGTGCAATAAGTTAACAGAAATAATGCGCAATTTGAACTCGAGATAACATCAGGCAGCAGCAACCGGTGACGAGAATTTAGGTAAATTCAATATAAATCGGTGGTTTGATTTTTGACACAGGCCGGGGGGGGATTAGAAGGCTGGAAGGTAGAGATAAAAAGCAAAGGAGCGCAAACCAAGAAGATAATCAGGCACACATGCCCGAGTGGCCATGGAAGTGGTGATAGCGGTCCAAAGTGGCACGCTCCTCCGTGCTCTGAGAAGGCTGCTCGTTGATTTTTTGGGATTGAGTTAATATCCATCCACAGTTACACCAAAGAAGTCGTATCTTGAATCGTAGATATAATTTTTGTACATTTTCTTGGAATGCTGGCGTCTGCTTGATCGCATTCCAACACATTTTGAGCTGCCTACTTAATGCTTGCAGATAGTTTCGGCTGACAAGAGTTGTCACGTTTAGAAAGTGAGGCTTCACAGTCGGTTAATTCTGCTAAGAGAACTAGGGTTTCATCTGCATATAGACACCGTCGCTGCTCATCTCTACTCATCTCAGTGCATATCCCTTTTGAAACCTATTAAGAAAGCAAGGCTTCCAAGCAGAAAAATAACAAAAAAATAATAAAAATAAAAAATAAATAAATAAGGGGGTAAGCTAAGAGAACAAGGGCTGAGACCATTTCCCCCACTCTTATTACCCGGAACTGGCTCTATTTCAATAGATAAGTCAATTAAAAATGCGGTAACCATGCCCGAATGGACATGGAATCATTATTTCCTTCAAACTTCAAGAGTTCTTAAGGGACCCCGGCCTTCAACGATAGGAAGTAATAGATGAAAGGCAATTTCCGTGCCAAACCAAGAGTACTTTCTCTTGAAATATTTGTTGGACATACATAGTTCAGGATTTTAGATTGGTACCTCGCTCTTGAACACAAGCCCCGAAGGACCGGAACTAGATGGCTGATAGTAGGCAGAAAAACAATATAGCGTGGCTTGTGCTAAAAATGAGGCTAACCTGGTGAATATGAACATGCCCGAGTGGCAATAGAAGTAATATTAGGGGTCTTAAATGGCCTTCACTTCCGTACCCGGAGCGTTTAGGGCTATGTTTTTGGGCTACGATTTCTCAAGACTAGTCAAGACGGGCGCTTTAGCTCTATACCCCTCTTCGGGCCTAATACCATAACCACCTTCTATACCCCTCCTCGGGCCTACAACAGCCACCTGAGCCCCAAAAGGCCCGCCCACCCTAGAGTTGGTCTCCAAATCGCTGAGCGATTTGATTCTTGCGACTGTAGCTGCCTTGACCTCATCAGCTTAACGGTTAATGACCTAGCCCCTGGCGAAATGTCTATCACAACGTTGTCTATGAATGAGAATGTGAAATAATTTCGGATTGTAAAGCTATGCAACACCCGAAAAGTAAAACGGAAGGGGCGCGATCAGTGCTACTAATCTGAGCTGGAACCGTCCTCGTCATCAGAACTTGGGCTCTCGTCACCACTGCCTTCACTCTCGGAACCTGATCCGTTATCGTCGTCGCCGTCGCCACTTTCGTCTGCCGCTGCTTCGTCCTCTTTGTCAGCTTTTGGGAAATTGTACTTGGTCATGAGCTTCTTTCTTAAACCAAGCTTGCTGAGCGGCACGCCAATGGCGTCTACGTCGTCCTTGTCAAGGCCGTGCAATGCGATGAACCCGAAGTCATAGCCTGCCGCGAGAAACTTGGCGTAATACTCTCCGCACCCGAGCTCGTCGAGCCACGCTCGCAGCTGGTTTTGGTCGGTACCCCGCACAGTGTCGCCGGATGCTTCTTCAAGTAAGGTTGCCATGTCAAGATGACCCGCGGCTCGAGCAATTTCAGCTGGGGTGTAGCCGCTGCTGCTGCTCTGGCTCTTATCTTTACCTCCTGCTGCTGCTGCGGAAGTAGAGGAGCGCAGCCGCGGATCTGCTCCAGCGGCCAGCAGTGATTCAGCGCACGCAGGGTGGTTGTGCGTGGCAGCGTAGTGTAACGGCATAAATCCATGGCTGTCGCGAGCGTTGGCCCATGCACCGCCCTCGCTGCACAGCGCTGTGCACATGGAGGCGTGGCCGTAGCGGGCAGCGAGGTGCAGCGGTGAATGGATGGGCACGCCGGCCAGAGAACGACCAGTCGCTGAAGCACGGCCCTCCGCACAGGCACCACAAGCAAGTAACGATTTCACCCCCGGTAAGCATCCTTCAGCAGTTAGAAGTTGCAACGGTGTCCAGTCTTCGAACGTAAACGGAGCGTCTAATTGTCCGCCTGCCTGCTGCCACGATGCCACAACATGAGTGCTCCCGGCTCGAGCTTGATCAATCGGGAATGGCGCTAGCCCACCACTCATATTATATATGTTGAGGAGTATCTGATCGACTTAAACTTGAAGTCCGAGCAGTCAACAAGTACGAGTGGTGTTTCCAAATGTGAAGGCTTTTGAACGGTTACGTTGAGTAGATCACTAGGGAATTATCAATAAGATCTGACTGACTCGTCACGTAAGTACTCGTCGAGATGAATAGATGTGATATACCTCGAATTTATGCAATGTATTAACAATATTACGCTCGTTTATCAATTGCGGGCTTGTCTAGAGATGTCTGATACATTGTTTACATTTCGACATTTTTCTCGCTCGCGTTTGCTTGTCTACTTGTTCCAAGGGTACAAGTTCAGGTGCCCGCGCGATGCGCGGCTTCGGAGCAATGTGTTTGCTGCGGAGACGTAGGTGCGTGTTCTTAGCACCTCAGTGCACGGCCTTGAGATGCCCGTGGGTGAGTGCCCTTGTATTG
>Ga0307982_1002547_pt1 | contig 14695 bp, 19 predicted proteins | sample OrgLakmetagen989_FD_201847 | JGI IMG/M metagenome (GOLD analysis project Ga0307982, IMG submission 201847) | Saline water microbial communities from Organic Lake, Antarctica - #989 | ecosystem: Environmental > Aquatic > Non-marine Saline and Alkaline > Saline | place: Antarctica: Organic Lake...
GATTCTTTTGAATTCCCCCTAGTAAGGAGCATGGTACTTTAATTATAATTACAGGCGGATTTTGAATTCGCACAAGGAGCAAGGAGTCTCACGATTAATTCTAAGGTGACTGCGGTCCGCGCAGCCACTTCGTAACGGTATAAAGGCGAAGAGTGGAGTTCGAATGAAACAAAAACGAGTACCAAGCCAAATTCATGCCCGGGCACCTTGCCCTTGTCTTCTAGCCATCTACATCCCCCTCGTCCCTTCCTCATCCTTCCAACATCGCCCCTTTCGCCTCACCCCTATCGCCTCACTTGCGCAATTTGCTCGCCGCCACCGCGTCGCGCACCATGCACATTTCTTCCATCAGCTGCTCGGCGCGGTACTGCAGGCGGATCGACGGCACGTTGGTTTGCCCGATGTCGTTGCCCTGGGCCCCCGGCAACTGAAAGTCGCGGCCCAGGAAGTGCCGCTTGAACCGGTACTCGAGGCCCGACTGCAGCACCGAGTTGCGCGCGATTTCACACATGTCCACGGCGCTGAGCTTCCACACTTGCGAGGCCACCGAGTACTCTTCCATCAGCGGCTCTTTGGTCACGTGCAGCTGCAAAGGGTCGTCGGTGGACAGCGACACGTTCAATCCCTGCGGGGAGGAGACGAAAAGCCAAAAACAAACGTAAATCAGGAGACGAGACACACGACGCGAACACAAACTTTATGGTTTCGCCCTCGACTACTCTCCGACAATACGCCACATACGCCATTACCTGAGCAAAATATTTGCGGAAAGGGTTTTTGTTGTAGTCCAGGAACAGTTTGTTGTTGCTGAGCGGGCTCATGGCAATGCCAATTTGGCCCAAGAAGTACAGGTAGTGAAGCCCGGGGGCTTTACGGAGCTGAATCCCGTGGTTGATTTTGTGCGCAGTCAGGAAGGCCGCGCCCAGGTGATCCACGTCGCCGGCCTCCCCGCAGTGAGGGCGAAACTCGAAGCAGTTCATGCCGCGCTGGGAGCCATGGCCAATTTTAAAGAGATTTCATGGAAAGGCAGCAAATCATAAATCATCCAAGGAAGGCGAAGAGTGAAGAAAGGCACAGGGGGGTTAGGATAAACATGCATGGTGATGGTTTACCTCAGCCCGGAGGTGGTTCAAGTGCGCGAGGTTCGCGTACAAGTAGTACATCCACATGGAGTAAGGCGGGTTGCTGGGGCCTTTCCATTCCGACGGCGGCAGCGGAGGCGCGCTGTCGTGGAAGGACTCGGGGAGCTCGTTCGACTCGTCGTCGACGCAATCGAAGCCCACCACCGTAGACAGGAACACGTGCAACTCGACGTTCGACGAAGGGTCTACCGTCACCTCAAACATGGGCGCGAAAATGTTGTCGAGCATGTCCTGAAAGTTGGTCACCTCCCCGCTCTTGGCGTAGAGGTGGAACAAGCGGGGGATTTGAATCAGCCACCGCACGCACGGGTGCGCTAGGCGGTGCGCGTAGAACCACCGCGCTAATTTGTCCCATTCCGAGAGTTTGCGGCCGTAGATGGACACCCGCCACTCTGCGAGCTGATACTTGGAGGCCTCCATGTCGCTGATGACCTTTCGAAAGGAGAGGAGGGGAGAGGGCAAAACTAAAATATCACGCACAAGCAAAAACAAAAGGAGACGTATGTGGCATAATTGCAGCCCGCACCTCACGCGTGATTTCGGCCAGATACTGCCCGGCTAGCAGGTTGTCGGTTTTGATGAAGATCTCACGAAGCCTCGACTGGCCTGCTGGGTTGTACCTAATGATAACAATAACAGTGCCGTTGCCATCACATCATACAGATAAAACGAGAGAGAGCAAACAAGATGACGTCCTATTGACAAAAAGACACTCATGCCATTGAGGCCGAAGGTCCACTAAAACTGCGAGATTACAAAAAACAAAGGACGTTTCGAAAAAAAGAGGTTCAGCTCGCAATGGTGATGGTTTACTTCAGGTTGAATCGGTCGAAGCGGTGGAAGGTGTTGTTGGCGTGCATGTCCAAAGTGTCAACGCTCAAATCGTGGGCAGTCATGCCCAAGCTCGCAAACACTTCCGCCAAAGTTAAGAACCGCCCGTCCCGAAACGCCACGATCTCGTTGGGGTTCCGCTTCAGCTTCGCTTTGATGAACCGCAACAGGTGCTTTTGGTTCATGCACGCCGAGTGGTGCACGTGAGTGTCTACTTTGCGCACGTTGTAGAAGTCGCGGTGCGGCGCGCTCTTCTGGGCCATCTACGAGTTTGCGTGCGTAGTCGGTCACGCGAAGTCGGAGTAAAGCATTGGAGCAGTATTATGTGTGTACGCTAGCTCCTTCGTATGAAATAAAGCCATATCTATCAGGAGATCTCTTAAAATTACTACACTAAGAATATTACTACCACTACCACTACTACCTCTGTGCTACCGAACTGTAGCACTTCAAGAAGCAAGCTAGTACAGAAGCACCAACCTGCTCTCGGTCCGCGTTCAGCATCTCGTGCAAGTTGAAGCGCTCTTCCAGCACTTGCATGCGCTTGTAGGCGTAGGTGGTCACGGGCCCCGGCGACGAGAGCGCGGTCATGAACTTCATATCGCGGTAAAACTCGTCCACCGAGGGCACGTCAAAGACGGGGGCGTCGTCAACCTGAGAGCTCTTGACCACCTGGTACACGCCGCGCCGCTGCTTGATCACGTGCGCACTGCGGCTCGGAACCTCGGCACCGAACGGGTTGAACTCGGGAGCGGGCCGCCGCCGCACGCCATTGCCGGGTGAAGCTTCGCTGTGGTGAGGCACGCGGCGCGGGCTGCCGGCTGGGGAGTCTAAAGTGGATGCCACCTAAGTAACGGAGTGAACCGCACACACCACGAAGACAGAAAAGGGTCAAGAAGCATAATGAAACACTACCTGGGACGCAGGAACATTTTTTTAAATTTATCGCATGCCAAGATTTCGGCAGGGTAGATTGATTCAGCAAAATTTACATGTTCATCGGGGTCGATTGCAGGGAAAGCGCGCTGCCACCGTTGCCGCAGAGCTAGAGCTTTGTCGATTATCACACAGGCAATTTTGGCGTCTGGATCGTGTAACGCTGACTGGCGATCAATCACCACCCGGGTGAACTCGATTGCTTCCGGTGGCTCCGCGCTACTGCCAGCGGGGCTACCGAGTTCACCCAGAAAGCTCTTGCTCCGAATGCGCTGGAGGGCGTCGGCCTTGTTGTGCGCCTCGGAGGCAACACGCAAGCCTAACTCCGACGAAATGCCAGGGCCATCTTCTTCTGGCAGTTCTGTGCCCTTGATGATATCTTTTAAAGGATTCTTCATCTCTACCATCGGCTTCGTAGCGTTCGGATTTTGCGCTGATGACTCCATCACTGCATTCAAATATGAGTCGGAATCAAGATAACATTGTGAAGCGAAATAAGCTTTGCTTCCTGGTGGCCCATGGCAGTCGCACATTCTAAACTAAGTGCGCTCAACTAGAACAAGAAAGGCACTGAAAACGACAGGAAGAGGTCAAGCCAAAGTTAGAAGACGACTGACTTGATAGTTGATAGTTGTCAGTTGTCAGGCTTTTGGGGGCAGAAGATGAGGCGTGCGTGATGCGTGATGTCGTGATGTTGTTCTCTTCTTCGCCCTCCAGCGATCCAGCGAGAGCGGATGTTCGAGACCGGTTCAAATATACGGTTGTGCTGGTGTAGAAATGGACTAAGCCGTACTTTTTAGCTATCCGCTATCCGTGCTGAAATTCAAACGCCAACCATGATGGTTGGTTCGATGGATCTCCTATGCTCCTTCAATTGAGTCCATTAGGTAATTAGTAGCGGTGGAGATGAGGTTGAAAGTCGTAGCTATTCAGCGAATGCGTAGGATGCTACCACACTTTCACTCAATGGATGGTGCTGTCATTGAGGCTATTTTTCGCCCACGCTTTGACTCGACCGCACAAAATGTTGTCCACCTTTCTCTGATCATCGCACATTTGAATTTTTCTGACCTCTAACAGCCTATCCTTTCTTATTTCACATCTATCGCACCTCAACTAGGTACCACATCTGTCAATTAAGAAAAGTATTCAAAAGTATTCATTGAGAACCTAGCATTCGAATAGCACTGAGCACCGCTGCAACCTTTTATCAAGACGATGCCGAAGAAAAAGAAGCAGCAAGCAGTGCCTTTTACATGGGCGTCAGTGCCTCTGCCTCCCACGTCGGATTTTACGCCTCCGTTCGAAGACGAGCCCGAGTTGAGCAAACTCATCAAGAAGCCCAAGGCTTACCGGCAGCTCGACGCAATTGGGAACATTTACCGTGGGCCAGCTGTGAGTAAACCGGCACCGTGCGCCGACGAGGAATGGCCCACCTGCGAATGCACCCCTGGCGAGGGCTGCGGCGACCATTGCTTCAACCGCAGCGTGTTCATGGAGTGCAAACTAGGGGCTTGCCGAGGCGGCTTGAACCGCGAAAACGGCGACTGCGGCAACACTGCCACCCAGACGCGGGCGTTTCCCCCTACTGAGGTGGTGCTTACGCCCGGGTGCGGGTGGGGTCTGCGGGTCGAGGCTGCACTCACTAAAGGGCGGCCACTAGCTGAGTATTGCGGTGAAGTCATCACCACAGACATGTGCCGTGAGCGTCTTGGAAACCTGGAGCGCGGTGAAGACTTTTACTTTGCGAGCTTGGATGCGCACCTGGTGCTAGATGCAGCCCACATGGGCTCTAACGCTCGGTATAAGATCGCTGCTCTCTAAAGCGTTTATTGATTTCGCACTCTTTTTTACTTTTACACCTTCTTCTACTTTATTCTCACCTGATATTACTTGGTATTGTCTAGGTTTGCGAACCACTCTTGTGATCCAAATTGCCAGCTCCAGAAATGGGTGGTGGGTGGCGTGCCAAGGGTGGTGCTGTGCGCTGATCAGGTACGCGCTATGCTTTTCTATATGCATTTCCTCCTTCTTTTAGTTCTACCATCCACATGAGCTGGTCTCATTGTGCTCTGACCTCCTCGCTTGGAACTCTGGATCGCTCTGAACACTCTCTTTTGTATTACTAGGACCTCGCACCCGGTACCGTAGCGTGCTACAATTATATGGCGGACACCATGGACGGTCTGGTGAAGCGGCAGGAGTGCAAGTGCAACGCCACTAACTGCTGCGGCCTTATTGGCGGGCGGGTCGCGCAGGTAACCTACAGAACCATACAGGAGAGGCGTTGTTGTTGCGTGACTTCTCGGTGAATGTTATTCAAATACAAGGGAGTAATTGCAGAGACGAATAAACGAAAAAGTATTGGAAAGATTGAATCAAGTATGTAAATTACCTTTTCTTTTTCTCCGAAACCTTACCAACAAACACATTATGCTGTTTTATTAGGCCGCTGACAAGGAGTGGAGCGAATCAGCGTGCCGGATTCTGAACCAGGCCAAACCCAAGCTAGACGTCCTCCAGGGGCTAGCTGCCAAAGCCCAGGAATTAGGCCTCGGTCCCCACGCTTCTAGCAGTGGAAGTGGTGTAGATTTGAAGCGCTTGTTCACGCTAGTCGCTGAGGGTGAAGCTTGGGTGCAGTCCCTCAATGATGCCACTGCTGCTGCTGCGCCTGCGTCTGATTCATCGTGCCATTTGTCGTCTTCGTCTTCGGTTTCTTCAGAGACCAACTCTGCGGCTCCGGGAGCGCCTTCTCGATCAGCCTCAGCATCTAGTATCAGCAGCAGCAGCAGCAGCAGCAGTAATACTAGTAGTAGCGGCTGCCTCACTGCAGCTGTCACCGAAAAGCTCCTGGCGTCGGTGCCCACATCGGTGCGAATTGCCGAGGCCAGCCAACTTCGGTCCAAACAACAGCAAGCTGACATGCTCCGAAGAACCATCGATCGCATGTTTCCTCCTCCGCTGCCTCTTCACAAGGATGCTGAGACCACTTCTTCCGCTGCAGCTACTGCCGGTGCTGATGCTGGTGATACAGCTGATACAGTTGTTGTCGCTGTTGCCCAACTTTCCACCTCTCCCGTCTCGCCTCTTTGTCCGCCGTCTTCATCATCATCTTCGTCCTCCATCTCTGCTCCAGTTCACCCATCTGAGCTTGCACCTCCTCCTGCAGTGCTAGTGCGCCCTTCAGTGAAGCAGTTGACTGCCGCTCGGGAGACGGCGGAACGATGCTGGCCAGCGGAGGTGCTGGGGCTCGAGAAGCTTCAGTGGGCCGAGGACCGAGTCGAGGAGTGGGCAATCAAAGCCTGCAAAGCGCTGCAACTAAAGCCCAAAGGGTACCACCGCCCCAACCCTAGCAAGACACCCAATGAGCATTCTTCCTCATCTTCCTCCTCTGCGGAGCCGGGGGCAGCATCCGGAGCTGGAGGCATGGCGGCAGCGGGGACGGCGTTAGAAGCGCTAACGACCGAGCTGGAAACGATCGTAGACCTTGGGTTTAAGTTCGAAGGCGCTGACAATGACGACGGGAATCGTGAAGACGGCAGCAACGACAAAGGCGAAGAAGATGAAGAAGTCTCCGGAGATGACGGGGACCACGAAAGTGAATCAGGTGCAGACTGGGGGAAAGAGGATAGTAAGGCCGTAGGAGCTGCGAGCGGCAAAAAGGCCGATGATGACGAGGAAGAAGAAGAGTCCGATGAGGACCCAGAAGCTCGGCATTGCTTGTGCCGGCTGACCGAATCCTCTCTGCAGTCCACGATGGCCAAATGCCACGGCTGCCGCAGCTGGTACCACCTCTCCTGCGTGCACCTCACTGCCATCTCGCTCAAGCGCCGGGGCAAAGCGTTCCCTTTCTGGTGCCCCCTGTGCCTGCACGCGTCCTCCGTGCCCTCCCCTCTAGCGCAGCGCCCACCACCCGCAGCGCGGCGAGCGGGGAGGCTGTCGCGGGTGCCTCTAGCAGCAGTGCGAGAGATGGTGGCGGCGGCGAGGGCTGAGTTACCGGTGACGGGGCTCGTAGCAGTGAACTTCCTCGCGTTCCTCGTAGACAGGTTCGAGATGAATCTCACTCTGGTGAGGGAGCATGGGAATGATGCAACGTAGTTTTTATTTTCGTGTACTTGTTGCAGCGTGTGCTAGTGATAGCTCTTACCGTTCATTGCATCCTTGACACCCTACCACAAGCGTCGCACTTTCTCCTCTTTCCTTATTACACCCCTTCCTTGTGCCCCTGTTATTTCCTCTCGAACTACATGTAGTTACGACGCCTGGGCGCAGCGCTGTGCGAATGCCTTGACAGCGGCTGGCATTGCCCTGGAAAAGCGACAACGCCAGTTCACTACTAGAGCTGTAGGGGGTGATACTGAAGACGATGGAATGACTTCAGAAGAAGCACGATCTGAAGAGGCAAGGTCAGACAAGGAAGGCCAAAGCTCAAAAGTAACAGAAGGAGATGGTGCTATTGGCGAGGCAAGTTCGTCCAATGCTGCGAATAGCGCGGCTGCTGCTACTGTTGTTGGTGACCACGGGGTTGCATCTAGTGCTGCTGATGTGACTGCTTCTACTCCTGACACTGCACCTACGGTTACTCTTACTGCATCTGTGTCAACGACTAATGGCAACGTTGCCTCATCCTCGACATTGAGTCGGGCACAACTGCGACGGCAGCGGCGAGTCGAGTGTCGTTTGTTGCAGCAAATAAGTCAATTAGTGAGCGAGGGGGCTGCCCTGGAAGTAGAGACCGATCATCTGGTGCGACAGCTGCGAGGAGCTTTGTGGCGACTGACTGTGGGCGTCTTGCCGTGGCAGGCACCAGCATCATCGCCGTCGTTGGCACCGCCATCGCCACCTCTTCTGCTCCCTCCTGGAACAACAGTGGAAACAACGAGCCTCGAAAAGCGAGCGTTGGGTTGGAAGAAGTTGTTGCAGCACTGGGCCCCGGGCGCCAAGTCCCTTGATCTAGAAGGCCTGAACCAAATGGTGGAGTGGGGGCTAGAAATTGCGCCTCAGAGCTCCGAATTAACGCGCTTGCAAGCCGTACAGACCCACGTGCTCGCATGGCTGGAGGCCGCAGAGACTGTGCCGTTTGCTTCCAGTGCACTGTTCGCCCTCGCTGAGGATCCTCAGCTGCCAGCTCGCTTTGCCTTAGGCAATGAGTTGGGCTACCGTCGGCTTCTCGCTGCCTTGCTTTACCAACAACAGCAAGTTGAGAAGCAACAGCGAGACCAGAGGCTGCGGGAAGCAGGGCATCAGATGGAGGGGAACGCAGAGGAAGAAGAGGAAGAGGAAAGCACCAAGTTTTGTTTGTGCCGGCGAGGCGACGACGGAGCGTCCATGGTGGGCTGCGAAGAGTGCGGGGAGTGGTTTCACGCAGGCTGTATGGGCTTCGCAACCACTCGCAGCGGGGCTCTCAAAAAGGTAGCGGCTCCATCCAGCAGCAGCTGCAGCAGCAGCTCCCAAGGCAGCAACTCCCAAGGCAGCAGCAACACCAAGAAGAAAGGCGACCATGAACAAGAAGTGTGCGATCCCACGGCCGCGTTTGTGTGCCCCGTGTGCAGCGAAGCGAAGAAGCGCGCGCCAGGCCCACCCTCCAGGCCTTCGAGCAACAGCAACAAGAAGAGGAGCGCGCCGGACAGCACCAAATCCGCTACCAAGGCTCCCAAACTCCCCAAAGAACCAAAGCCCCCGAAAGAACCACAGCCTGCTAAAGAACCAAAGCCTCCGAAAGAACCAAAGCCTCCGAAAGAGCCCAAGGTCCTGAAGCCTCCAAAAGAACCGAAGGAGCCTAAGAAACGCAAGGGATGCGTGTTTGTCGATGCCGAGGGCAACGAGATCAAGCCATCTCAAACTCCTTACGCCCTCTTTTGCGCCCACGAGAAGCCGAAAGCACTGCTAGAAGCAGCCGCTGAATTCGACGCTGAACAAGCAGTGGCGGCAAGGGCTGTTGTAGGTACTGGCGCTGATGCTGCTACAGGTGGTGCTGCCACTGCTGATACCGGCACCGCAGGTGCTAGTTCTAATAATGCTACTGATAGTAGCGTTGGTGCTGGTGCTGATGCTGCCGCAAATAGTACATCAAGCGACGGCACTGCTAATGCTAGCAGTGCTGGTACTTCTGGCGCACGTGCGGGTGGTGGTGGCGTTGGTGACGCTATTGCTGATGCGCCTCTTTCTTCGTCAACTGACGACTTACAGAGAACCAATGATAACTCAGGTGCAAACAGCGCCACAGCTGAAGGTGCGGATGCGGATGGGGTCAGCGAATTGACAACTGCAGCTACCTCATCGGTTCTTGAGACAGCACCGGTCGCTGAGTCAGCACCGGGGGTTTTGACGCCAGTTCCAGTGGCTCGCCCTGCATCAACGGCACTTCCAGCAGCGGCAACAGCCACAGCAGCTGTGCCTGCGGCCGTGCGCAAGGCAAGCATTGCGAAGCGCGCCACTGCCAAAGTAGCGGCCCTCTGGGGTGGATTGGAAGACAAGAGCCATTGGAATGCGCTGGCCGCTGCGGACTCCGAGCGCTATGCGAGGGCGATGGCGAGTAACCCTGCGAATGCGGCGGCGCTTGAGGAGCAGAGGGAAGCCAAGAGACAGGCGCGCGACGCCAAGCTGCATGCCACCAATGCACCTACAAACAACGATGCTCTTGTTGGCAGCAGCGGCAGCAGCAGCAGGTCCTCGAGCACTGCCACTATCAGTACAACGAGCAACACCGTTTCGCCTCTGCGAATGGGGAGTGGAATTTTCGGATCGGTAAAAGCAATTTTCATTTGTACTATTTAGTCCCCACAACAGCGTAGTCGCCTTTATTAAAACTTTTGAAATCTTTTGAGGCCCTTTGTGTCTTTTCTCAACCATCCACCTAGATCAGCTAACAGTAATTTTGTTTGTTCTTTTGTGTTTATCCAGCCTCTGAGCACCTCTTCTTGGAGTTCAGCGGCCAAGTCCATCGCATCTTGGCTCTTGCCACAATCACAACAGCAACAAGAGGCGCCCATCGCGGGTGCGGCCAGCGCTTCTACGGAAGAGGTATCTCAAGACGCACCATCCGCCGATGCAGCGGCTGCAGCAGCACCTGCTGATGTGGCACCGACGGCGGTGGATGCAGCTTGTGATGACCTGCCTCCGACTGGTTGGAACCCAATGAGCGACTCATAGGGGAAGCTTCTGCGGGATAATCTACTTGCAGGTCCATCGCATTATGAGATCCCTAGTTGTATTCTAGGATGAACGAAGGTGATTAAAATAATCAAATTTGCCTCCTCTGGAGCTCTCTCGTGCTTGTACCTTCCGAATACTACATTAGTGTAAGGTATTAAAAAGTGGTGGCATTAAAAATGAGGACCGACGAAAGTGGAAAACAACGGAGCCCAAAGATAGATTCAACAATGCACCTTTTCGCCGGCGAAGGTGCATTCTGACTCGTCACACGTTTTCTGAGGGAATCATTACGTAATGCAGCACGTTGGATTTGAAACAAAGACTGCTTCGCTAGCGGGAAGTGTGAACCAACCTAATCTAACGACACTACCGACATCCGCGGGACTGCAATAAAAGCAATGCCCGAAACTGACAGCTCAGTCGTGGCACAGTCTCGGCAGCTTACTACCGAAGACTTCACACGTTATGGAAACGTGGAGAGATGCTTACCGGACTTCGCGGGTATGGTCCCTTTGTGTGAACGCCTCGGTAAAGTAACGAAATCAACGGAGCAAGGAACGGACAAAATTCCCACGACCTCAAACTTTCACAACGTGGCACCTAAGCAGGCCCACAGACTCAAGAAACAACTGCAGGCCGAAAAGTACCCAGCTGGATTTGGCTTTAGCTCCGAAAAGGTACTCGCATGCACGTTTATTGCATCGAGAGAGGCTCGGCACTTTGCTATCTTCAGCCAACTGTTCGTCTCCCTCCTTCCGCATATTACAAAGTGTGATATGATGTGCCTCACCTCCACAGATTTGGCGTTTGCTTTTTTCGCAGGTGCTTCGCGACGTGATGATAGGAGCAGTGGACCACCGTCAGAGCTACGGCGGCTTCAAGTTTACGTCGTGCTTTGCCGGCTCGCAAGATGACGACTCCTCGAATCGTGCCACATCGGCGCAGCTCAAAGGGGCGCCAGGCACTGCCTCGTACGGCAACATGGAAGTAGTATTTTACGACGGCAACGCTTCCTCCGATAACGGCGGTTCTTCCAAGGCAGGTGAGCGGCGCGTAGCGGCACGGCCTCAAGAATTTCTGATGAACGATTTAGGCTCGTCAGAGCGCGATTCGACCACAAGAGAGCCGAGCATAGCCCCAAAGGCGACCAAAACAGCGGCACCTCGCCCAAACAATGAGCGCGCGCCCGCTTCTTCTTTGAAAACCCGCGCGTTAAGCCTTCGTGAAGAATCATTGCGCGAGGAAGTAGCTGAAGATGCCGCAGACGCTCATTCCGCGGAGCCTTCCCATGCCAGCCCAAACGCAGTCTATCACGCGTTTGCAGCCGCTGTTGAAGCAGACGCCCTGAAAGCTCAGCGCAACCGCCGTCCTATGGCGGCTACTTCATCCTTACCGGATGACATGTCGGCACTGTCACTCGTTTCCAGCAGCGGTAAGTTGTTTTGGGCTGCTGTCTTGTAGAACTTAAAGTTGGTTCCTGCACCTGAAGTGGCTCAAGGCAATAATGGCCTAAAATGAATTAGTCCAGATTTTACCCGAGCCAATCCTCTGCTTTCAAGTAATATGCTTCATGCGCTTGTGCGATATTCTCTGTGGATATCATGTCAGGTCTTTCAATCAGCCATCAGACTTTAGGCCTTTCTTCAAATTTCGAACGAGTCAGTGACATTCTACGCTCTTCGTCTGCTCAGCCACCACCTCAATTGCGTTCTCGTGCAGCAACACGGCGCACTTTTGGCCCCGCAGCAGCAGCTTCGCATCGCAGCAGCTTAGGCGGCATGAGCATAGGTTCGTTCGATTCCATGCCCAGAGCCGAAGGGTTAATAGGGAACAGACGACCTGCTCGTGTTGCTTCGTTGATGAAGAAGGATGACGTAGCAGTCTTGGAAGCGAGGCCTACGCTTGCGTCAGCCTTATATTCTTCGCCTCAAGCCACCAATGCACGCTTAAGACCTAGCGCTGCGTCGTCACGACTAGCGCTAGGGTCTTCGGTTGCTGCCTCAACGACAAACAAGACGAAGCTGGGGCAAAGCGCTGCTGTGTACGAAGGGCGATTCGAAAAGTCGACCCCGGAGCCCCGCCTCCTGATGCCGTCAAGGCTAGAGGCCATTGCGGCGGCAAAAGCAAGAGCGGCGAAACAACGCGAGGCTTCTGAACTTTCAAGGGCCAAAGAGATGGAGCAGCTTTCAGCTGGGGAGCCACAGCCGCGTTAGCCAGTGGCGATGATCACTTCGGCCACATCGCAAGACTTTTCAAGCAAAGACAAAAGAAAATCTCTTTCTCCATGGAGCTTGGATTTGAATGCGGATCGAGGGAAGCCATTCAGCGCTTGCCGCTTATCTCTCTATAGAGTTCTCCGGATTGAATAAGCGAATAGAAATGGCTACTCCTTACTCCGCATATGCCTATGCAAAGAATACATATACAGGCAGTGCTATATAATAATTTACCACAAAACAGAAAAGGCAAAATTTGGCTTAGGGACATGAATAATGAATAAGATAATTAAATATCTCGGGCTAATTCCGGGCAACTAAGTCATACTCGAACGAGGACAAACAAAGGTATATGTAGTGGCACTGGAGCTAGGAGTCCAGGCAGAAGTTCACGCGCGTGCGGTGCGCGTAAATAAAGATTCGTAAGTAGTAAGTGCGACGTGCGTAGAGAGGAGGAGGTGTAATACTTAACGGTTTAACTTCTACCCTCCAAAGTAGAAACTGCTTATGCTCATGAAATAAATTTGGAACCAGACCCAAGTCGCTCTGTGTCTGTTTCTGCATTGAAGAGAGCACGCTGCTGCTCTTTCTCATGGGCGTGCTCAGATTGAGGTATATCTGCATAGTTGTGAATAGTGGTATCGGTATTGGTGCTGCTCATCGCCCTTGTCGTCATGTTGTGCGTTGGCGTGTGGCACGTGTCCCTGCAGTTTCGCTTCCAGTTCATTGCCACGCGGCTCTTCGCGGGTGCTCACAAGGAAAGATCCGGGTGTCTACTTGTACGTAGTCTACAAGTCTAACGGATAAAGGCCAGGCGGCTCTCCAGGCGGCTCTTCAGGCAGCGGTGGGCTCCATTTCGACTCCCACGCTCCTCCTGTTGCTTCCGGCCCCTGGTACGACGAACTCAGCTCGTTGATGCCTGGGATCACCGTGCCGCTGCTGGTGCGCCTTCTGGGCGTGCTGCCGTGCCCTGACAAGTCTAAGCCTTGCACATCGCGGGAGTCCGTGATAGGGCTCTCCGAGAGGCAGGTCGTCAGAGGCAAGAGGCCGAACTCTTCTTCGAACCCCGTCAAGTGAACACTGCCGCCTCTGCCTCCGCCTCGCCTGAAGCACTCCGCTGTCACCGCGACCACCTCTTCGTCTTCTTCGGCGCTATCGTCGCCGCAATTCGCGCAATTCGCCACCGCCTCTGCCGTGGCGTGTGCCCGTGCGCTGCGACTGCTTCTGAGCGCGCCTTCGAACGGCCCCATGCTCTTTCGCTCGCTGCTGCTTCGACTGATCCTGCTGCTGACCCTCGCGTCGCGTTGCTTGGCGATCAGTTCTTCAAATAAGGGCGTGCTCCATGCCTATGCATGAACAATGATTGTACGTGAGCCACCGGTATACAAGAAATCAGAAAAAAAACGAGCACTACAAGCAGCTGCGCAAAGAGAAAAATAAAAGAAAAAGCCAGGAAAGAGTGCATATTCACCTTCATCTCGAGAAAGTTCAGGATTGTTTGACCATTAAGAAAGTGCGGTCGCTCCTTCTTCTTCAAACGTGTGCCCTCTTTAGCTAACAAGCGAGCAACCTGATTGGTGATAACGGTAACGTGTCAGAAAAGAAATGGGATCACAAAAACAAGCGACACTCGTAAGCTCTGAATACGAGAAGTCCCTCTCCGCATAAATTCGCAAGGCGCGCGCTCACGGCTACCTAGGCAAACAAAGGACTTACCTTCATGGTGTGCTGGCCATCGACTTCTAACCCAGCCAGGTCTACACCCTTGTTTTCCAGGAACCTCAGCAAGTACTGGATGTGCTTGTCCCCCGGGCGGTAGTGGCCGGAATGCGGAAACACTTTCTTGATGCTGCCGCTCGCGTCGCTCACCAACATGCCGGCGACTTCTACGCTCTCGCCCGCGAAAAAAGACGAGTGGTGGAACCTGCACGCCCCACCGACAAAACGTCACCATAATATCAAAGGCTACAAGAGGAAGAAACCACACACCCACAGGAAAAATCACGAATATCCTAAGCGCGTGCATGAAATATCAGCGCACTTCCATCATCATCAAACGAAACCAGGCTCGTTGCAAGCAGCTGCAGTAAAGCCTCATTACCTCGGCGCTACAGTGGTCTTCTCAGCAGCATACAAAGTGCCGTCCCGCAACACGAAGATGAGCCCTTCGGGTGGCGTCACGACCACTGCTTTTGACTTGGCCCACACTAATTGCACTCCAGCAGCCATAGAGGACGAGGATGAAGAGGAAGGAGCAATGCCCTCTTCTATGTGCGTGAAATCTTCTGACAAGTGCAAGGAGGCAGCTACGGCACTCGCGGTGCTATCTACATCGTCTACCATAGACGCCTGCACTTCTCCTGCTTCGGCTCCGTCTACATTTTCCACTCCTAATGGCGTGTCAACGCCCTTGGC
>Ga0307982_1002548_pt1 | contig 14693 bp, 10 predicted proteins | sample OrgLakmetagen989_FD_201847 | JGI IMG/M metagenome (GOLD analysis project Ga0307982, IMG submission 201847) | Saline water microbial communities from Organic Lake, Antarctica - #989 | ecosystem: Environmental > Aquatic > Non-marine Saline and Alkaline > Saline | place: Antarctica: Organic Lake...
AATCGGTGTTCTTTTTGGTGGTGGGGGGTCGTCGTGTCTTCAAGTTTCGTGTGTGGTGCGCTTGCCTTTCTCTTTATTCTCTCTTTCTCTCTTCGCGCCCTTTCCTCCCGCCTTGTGCGTGCGCCTTCAGCTGCAGTGTTCATCGCCATGGACCATGGTTGTGCGCATACAGACAAGTGCGAAATGTTGCTGAAAATTTCGAGTAGATTCCATGATGACGTCACTCTATTCTGAGCCGATTCCCGTGACGGAAACCACGTCTGATTGGCGCAAATTTCACTTTCCGCGTGATTCCCGCGTAACGTGCGTGAATCTTAACCTAGCCGTAAAGTCAAGAGTTTCAAAAATTATAGCTTCTAGCTTCTAAATTTATGGACCCAGGATCCACGCTAGCTAAAGGTGCAAGGTGCCAGAGGGCATTGACCTAGTGGATTACCGCCGCGGAAGTAACTCGTTCTGCAAGAAATAACTCAGAGATAAATGGCAAACTCTTCCGGTTGTTGAATCTGACTGCGATCTAGCTCTAGCGCTGCCATCTGCCCTTTTTTCGATCTGCCTCGATGGAATTATTCGCTCTTGCCAGAAGTCTTCTTGGGCTTCTTGGTAACAAATCGCTCGATGGCGAATTGGAAAAAGAGTGCGAAGTAAGAGCCATACATGAGTCCGCCTGCCACGAGATTTCCGTAATGCACGTTGCAACCTGCGCGGCCGTAATAGTGCATGGATGAGACCTGGATAAATGTGCCGACAATCATCTGCGAGATCTGAGCAATGGTGATGCAAACTGGCGGGATTGGCGGCTTGATCTTCAAAGCCATCAAGCAGTAGTAGCCATACATGATGGCATGCACCGAGTAGTTCATGGCAACGAAGTAAAACGCCTGGGAAGCCTCCGTCGCGTACGAGTGCCAGCAGTACAGGAGCACCGTCACGTGGTGGTACCTGAAAGTTCGGGGGTGATTTTATTGAAAGAAACACAACGAATCAGATAATGGAGAAGTATAACAAATCAGATATTATTATATATGTAGATAATTAATAATCTTCGTAAATAGTGTCATACCAGTGCAAAAAGATAAGAGGCCGCTTGCGCTGCACGATAAAGAAGGTGTCAATGAGCTCAGGAATTTTGCTCAAGATGAAAAGCTGCACCCAGAGACCAGTCGCGCCCACCCCCCACTCATGGTCAGGTGGGGTGCAAATCGTGTCCTCAAAACTAGAATTGCCCACTAAGTACAGCATGTGAGGCACAGTGCGGATTGCGCCCGCAAAGGAAAAGATGCACAGAAAGGCATTCCATGCAGCGAGCAAATTGCGGGTGTCCCAAATGTTTTTGTATTCGACTTTCTCCATGTACTTCTGGCCGAAGTAAATCCTGGAGATAAAGACAGGTGTGAAAGTTATTTCATTTTAATTAGCTTGTTCTCAAATCGTTGTCAATCACCTCCCTAGAATTTGCTACAATAACGTAATCCTATGAAGCGAGTTCACGCACCCGATCAAGTACACGATAATCATTGCGATTGGGATCTCGAAGTGATTCGTCATCCAGGTCTTCATCGGTAAGACATCAAAGTTGCTTTCCCAAGCCGTGTAAATAGGCGTAAGGGCTGGCATGCGCTGAAAGGCCTGCTTGAAGGCGCGGCCTCGGCTAGATACGTAGGCGACATCGGCGATGGACATGGTCTTGTGAACTGGAACAGATTACAAAAAAAAACATCGTGAGCAGGCACACGTGATTGCAATGAGCAACAGCGTTGCCTTCATAAAGTAAAGCAGGAAATGAACCAAGCAACTCTCAATCTTGCTTGGAGCACCTCCTTCGGACACTCGGGCACACAAGTCGTGCGGTTTGCGTACGTAGCGACAAAGCGTCAACGAAATGATGTAACATCACGAGAGAAAGGTCCCAAGAGCTCCTATTGGTGCAAACTACTGTCATCTACGTGAGCCTTTGAAGCAAAATGTCTAACGGCTAACTGGTTACTGCAGCGGCGCGCGCGCCGCCGCGCCACGATCAACGTAGTTGATTTCAGTGACGTGACAACGTGTCAGAACATGGTTGATGTCAGTGACGTGACAACGAGTCAGAACATACGTAAGGTGTCAGAACATATGTACCCAGATAAGAATGTGATGTGACAGAGAGAGTCACAGACATTTTTCAGTGAGAGCAGTTTTGAGATGCCGGTACTAAACATCAAACTACGTTGATCTATTACAGTACCGCATACTTCATACTCCCTTGAATTCGCTCCTAGCTAGCGGCACTTTGCGAGCACAAAAAGGCAGAATCCTCGCCTAATTCTTCCAGTATGCAATCGAAAGATGCGGGGGCGCTCTTCCAATCGCCACGCCCATGATAACTTTCAGGTGTTCCTTTCTATTCGTCGAACTTTGAAACATCCAAGGCGAGGGTAACTCAGGTCCCGGTCCCGGTCCCGTCAGTACAACTACCAACCCCGATTGGTGCATACATCTACAAATTCAGCACCTTTCCCGATATTACAGCTCTTTTGCTCTCGTCTCTCCATGAAGGCTGGTCGATCCTATAAAATTATATAAACTAAGTCCTTGTCGCTCTTCTGGAAGGAAGGGGCGAACATGTATTTCATGAACAGTTTCCACTTTAGAGAGGGGGGGGGTCAAACTTCCTCGCCTCTACACACTTCCTATTTACGATTTTGACTTGAGCGCAACGCACGCGCGTACACTTCTGCCCGCAGCATTGGCTTCTGTGTCATTTGGGTTTGTATTAGTTCGAGTTCGAGTTCGAGTTCGGGGCGAAGTTCGAGAGTGGGGCGGTGGGGGTGGGACAGGTGTGGTGGTGTGGTGTGCCTCAGGAGGTGTGGTAAATCGCCATGAGAGGCTACTCTGGCTGACCGGTAAATCGATTAGTATCAAGGCAGTAAAATTGATTCCTCTCTCTCCTCTTCTTCCCCTCTTCGTGTTCTATTGTTTTGTTCAACGGAACATCCAATAATCCACTTAGATTTCCAATGCCCCTCGTGTGTGACTGTTCGGCATACAATTCGTAAATATTATCCACATGCGCCATAAACCACGATATCCCTGACTAAAAAAACGGAAAATATGAGAGATGACTGTGCTAAGCTATCGGACGCATATGGCATATAGGACATCGCCAACACACAGAAACGAGCGCGCAGCCCTTTAAGTTTAAGTTTAAGTTTAAGTTTTCCGCTCTATTCATCGCCATCGAAAAGTTTCGAACATCCGACCATGCACACAGGAATGCCAATTTAAAGGATGGGTGGCTCCGGAATCTGCCCCGGCTTCGTTAATACTGGCACTGCAGTGCAATCGCCAATCCCGCAACCGCCCCGATTGGTGCATATACCCTTAACTCAACATAAATAACACCGCGATTTGGGCCACTTCTGGCGCTTGAAGCCCCCCCCCCCTCCTCCACTGATCATCCATTCTCATCGCCAGGTTCCGGAGAGGAGATATATATACACCGAATTCCTTGAGCAAGAGGAATAAGGATGTATCTGATACATCTCCAGGCCCCACTGAGCTCGCTTGTAAATGATGGAATTTATGCACCGCCTCGAGCTTCCTTAAAAGCGGATGCTAACCGAAAGTCGAGAAGACCGAGGCCGTAATTGAGTTGCTCTGCGTAGTAAGCGTGGTCGTAGATGGGCGAAGTGACGAGCTCTGCCAATTTTGGGTTGTCTGGTTCGATCTGCACCTTCACGCCGAGTGTTCGCGCTTCCAAGACTGCGCGCTCGCCGCCGCCCAAATAGTCGTCCGGGACGTAAACCGTCGCTGAGCTCTGCAGCATAGGAACATTGATGGAAGTAAGAACACACGCGCACGGTAAATAAGCAAGCAAAGGCGAAGACTAACCTGTATGAGAGCAGCGAGTTGACTGTACGGCAGCGGCGCGAGAACTGTGACACCTTGACGGCGAAGATCAGCTACAACTGCTTGTGCCTCTTCGCTATCTGCCTTCCCAACAGCCACTCGACGACCACTCTTGTGGCCTATGAGGTGAGGCCGCTTGTGGCCTGCGTGATCAGCCATGGCTCCAATGAAGAGCAAGTCCCAAGCCTTGCCGGGCGCACTCGCATTCGACGCATTGGCAGCACCTTGGAGAAGCATACGGCGATCGATGCCGAAAGCATGCACAGCAGCTGGGTGGTTCGTGAGGTGCCGATTTTCAAACCAAAACACTTCAAAGAAACACAAGTCATAGAAACGAGCGTGTTCTGGCGCGGCTGGAGGGTAGCTCCCACTTACAAGCAACACCCTTGGCACTGCGCATGCGTGAAGAAAATCTCGAGCGAACTCGTCCACATGGTACTGAAAGTTGCTCTTGATAAACACCACGTCAAAGGCCTCGAAGTAGCTGCATGCCTCGTTGCGCACTGTGTCGCCATCGAGGTAGTTCAAATCCATCAAATTTAGCATCGTAAACTTCAGTTTGCCCAAACTCTCCAGGAGGCGCATTGCCTGCAAGAAGCCTACCTCGAACGCTGCGTCCGGCACCTCCGTGGGTCGAATGTGAACCACTGCCACTTCAAGAGGGCTCGCCACTAATCTACCCCATGGAGAATGAAGTCGCTGTCTCAGCGGTGGAGTGGGCCAACCCCGACAAATTTCTTCGCATCGTACCATAGTACCTTCAATCTCCGAGTCAAATCCTACTCTCACTGTTTCCTGTCCTTCACTCCTTGCCAGCATAGTCTTCAGCCCATCAGTGAGGTCTACTCCCTTAGCGCGAGGAGAACCCTCTCGCACATGGGTTAAAGCACGGTAAACGTCGACTAGCGCTGTGGCGCGTGCCATGGCGGCAGTAAAGGGCATAAAGCGGGCGCGAGCGAGCTGTAACGATCTCTCGCTGTAAGTTGTGACGTCTGTTCCGAAGAGAGCCAAGTTCATGGCGTCAGCGAGTGCAGAAGAAGTGGGAGCAGAAGCTGCGACTCCGTTCCATTCCGGGCAGAAACTTTCTAAGGCACCAAAGCCAACAAATGGCAAGCCACTGGCAGCAGCGTCTCGTCCGGCCTTTTCGAGGGCAGCACTGGCCTCTTGGTTGAGAGCGCCGGGTATTGCCGTGAAGACAAAGGCACGCGAGCCCTGGAGCATCGGCACTAGAGGCTCTTCATCGCTGAGAAAGGTGACGGTCGCATCGTCGATGTTGGACTCATCTGCAAGGGAGCGAAGCATTGCTTCCTGAGGGCCGTGCCTGGTCAGCCATACAAAAAAAAAGGTGAGGAAAGTTGCAAGGGAAAGGCTAGGGTAAGTTTGGCTATTAAGAACTACTCGATCGCACCCGTGCAACCAACAGCGGAGCTGTGGCTGAGATGCCCGCAAGCTTGAGCACGCTTCTACAAAGAGAGCAGGAGCATCGGCAGCATCAAAACGGCCTGACCACAGGGCAATTCGAACTTGAGGCTTCATTTCGTCCTTCTTGGCGCGGCGAGGGCTCGCACCTGGGCTGAAGGCCGCTGGGACCTCAAGCACTGCAGCACCTCGCTGCCTTAACGCATTGGCATCTGACAAAGATGACACAAGATGAGCGTCCACAACATGGGTGGGCAGTGGAGCGGGCGAAACAGGGCCATCGACGATGCATGCCGTCGCTCCGAGCGATTTCGCGAAGGCGCACGCCCATAAGCTGCCTCTCCACCCTCCAACCACCACTACATCAACCGCATTAAGGAACGCAGCCAGCCTCGGGCGATCAGCCGTCGAGACGCGGAGCTCAGAATCGCCCAATTCGGACTGGAATGAAGTTGTTGGCACGTGGGCTGCCCATTGCTGGGCTTGTAAAGTCGCCGTCGACGTTGCATGGTCAGGTGATACTGCCAGGGCTCGGACACGAAGAAAGGTGTTGTGATTGTCCAACAACGATGCTACTTGGCTCCACACACGCTGCTGCTCGGTGCCACCTAAACTTGTGTCCCAAAAAGCCACTTCTAGGGGCCGATCGCGAGGGAGGCCAGATGTGGTTAAAGTGCGCTGGGTTGCGGTGGGGTCTGACTGGGGCACCTGTGAAGTGTGAACAGAAGACGGTGAAGCGAATGAATGAAGTGTTATGGCAATGGGAAAGTGATCAGGAACCTCGTGGACGGGTAGAGCTGAGGCCCAATGGCAAGCAGTGGCATTTGTGTTTGGATTCGAAGGAAGTGCCACGGAGACCACCGAGGGCTCGTGACTCTGCCGAGGAAACGGAATGAATTGATGAATTTGCTCCAAAAAGAAGCCGAGCTCCAACTCAACAATGTGTACACCCTGTCCAGCCTGCACATACGAAGAAAAATAAACATGATCTTAAACTTCCCAAATAGAACCTACTCGGAAAATAAGATATGCGTAGCTTGAAGTACCTCGATGAAGGTGTGAATAGTATTCAAACTGCAATTAGGCACAGCAAGATGGAGCTCAGTTATGCCATCGATTTGAATTCGTACGGCGAGCTCTTGGGTAAAAGAACTGCGGCTAGCATTGAAATAATTGAAGCAAGAAACCACATCTATGCCCAATTCAATGCCTGCGCGGCTGAATTCATCAGAGGTGTTGCCTATGGTTCGCACTAATTGGGCTAAGGTCCTCTTTTGAAAGCGTCCAGGGGCTCCCTCATGAGGTAGACGCCAGCAAGTGAGCGTAGTAGCGATATCCGCATCGCATGAGATGTACCCTAATGCAGCAACAGTGGAGTCGTTGACCTTAAGCCCCAATTTGCCACGATATTTCAACAATAATACAACTTCGTGACGGCACAGTGCCAAGAGCGCGATGAGGTCATCACTCCCATCGGATAAGACCACTTGCGAAGTTGACAGAGCATCGAGGAGATCAACCGTCAGAAATTCGCTACTGACTTTATCAACTTGAGTACAATACTGTGATGCCCATGCGAGTGTCTCCTGGTCGCTCGCACCATCAAGGATGAGAATCCGGTGACACTCGAAGGCCACAACCTCATTAAACACAGCGAGATAAATGGATATCACCGCAAGACGGAGAAAACAAAGGTATTCCCTGAACATTCGCCCGCCTGTGAAAGATGATAAGAAGCGCCGACGAAATCAAATATATCCTCATGATAACATTCCTTCCTAAGGTCTGATCTATCTGCTATCTGTATTAGTACAGACCTTCCTTCTGACACGGCACTTCACTCCTCATGAAGTTCTGTGTAGCACCTAGCTAGCTAGCCGACAGTAAGTAAGTCTTAGCTACTCATATATGTTGACTCCTTTCTTAAGAGACCTCGTCGAGCTTAGCTTTTACTTCTTGCTGAGCTCATTTGCAGCGTCTGTGGAGCCTCAGCGCGCTGTGCTCAGCAGCCTCTGAGCCTCAAAGCTACAGTATGACAGTATGTAGCTAAAACAAGTTCAGGTGCCCGCGCGATAAACGGTTTCGGAGCAGTCAGTCAGTTTGCTGCAGAGTAGTTAAGTACGTACTTCTGCACTGCGCCACTGCGCCACTCAGCTTTGAGCTTACTTTTCGAAAGGTTCCTCGGCGTCTCTGGCTCTGGCCTTTTGCGTGCGCATTTGATACCACGTGATTAGCACGTGTGCAAACTTTGAGAACAATCGGTTACCATTGCGAAAATCTTACTTTTCCAAATATTTTCGATAGGCAAACCAACAGGACAGATATGTAAGTAGCAACAGCTCCAGTAGCTGTAAACTTTGAGAACAATCGGTTACCATTGCGATAATCTTATTTATGCATGTATTTTGAGACAGGCCCCGAAGGGCCGGAATTATAAAGCTAACAGGTAGAGAAGAAAAGGAAAGCAGTGCAAACTAAAACTAAGAAGCTAATTAGGCGCACATGCCCGAGTGGCCATGGAAGTGATGGTAGCGGTCCAAAGTGGCACGCTCCTCCGTGCTCTGAGAGTGCAGCTTAAAAAAAGAGTTCTTGCCCGCGGAGGAAGGGAATACAACGAAGTCCCTCAGGCGACCCAGAAGAAGAGTCGCCCATCCCCGAGCAATTGCGTGGGCCCACCTGCGTGCAAGCTTCTGTCTGAACAAGGCTTTGGCTTCCGAAACGCCAATGTTGTAGAATGCCGTGTGTTTACGAGCCATTTCCCGAGCGACGAGGTCCAAAATGAGGCCGAGGTCAGAGGAAGCATCCCCGCATCGGCCAATGATTGGGGCAAGAACGCGACCGCTGTGGCCGTACTCATTAAGTTCGCTCTCCATTGGGCCTCTCTGATCTTCCTGCGTGCCATGCAGCTGAAGGTCGAGCTTTTTAGTGCGGTCGTGGTACTCTTTTTTGACAGCTTTATGCCTTTTCTCCAGAGTGGCCCCGGGAATAGTAGAGGTGTTGTCATAGTGCGAAAGGCCTTGTAGAGTCTTGGAATACACAATTGGTCTGCACCGTCCGAGTCACAATCGACACCATTGCTACCTGATAATTGAGTGGCTCTTATAACAAGATCTGTTAGAATTTTGTTTGATTTACCGAGTGAAGGGCCCCTCGGGTTTTCAGGAAGTTTCCGCCGTGAGGTGTACTTGGTGCCTTGTCCATTAGTAGATCCGGTGGACTTGAAAGGAACACCAGCGTCGTGTAAGCCCACTTCAACGTAATATATTCGATAGGCAAACCTAAGTACAGTACAGATATGTAAGTACAGTAAGTAGCTACAGTTACAGTATAGCTACAGCTATTTTACTATCCTTTATCCATTATATTGAATGGAATTCCGTTCATGGTCCGTTCGTGGTGGTCGTCGTTTTTTATGTACCTACAGTACTGCAGTACAGATTTGTTGTACATGTGCAGTAAACAAAAACACAAGGCAGACCACGGGCACAAGAAGGGACACGCACCACGGGCACAAGAAGGGCGCTCACCCACGGGCATCTCAAGGCCGTGCACTGAGGTGCTAAGAACACGCACCTACTCCTTCGCAGCGAGCACATTGCCCCGAATGAACTTGTATTAAATGGAATTTCGTTCGTGGTTCGTGGTGGTCGTCGTTTTTTATGTCTGTTACAGTACTACAGTACAGTACAGTTCTGTTGTACATGTGCAGTAAACAAGAACACAAGGCGGACCACGGGCACAAGAAGGGGCACGCACCACGGGCACTATGAGGGCACTCATCCACGGGCACCTCAAGGCCGCGCACTGAGGTGCTAAGGACACGCACCTACTCCAGATCTGTTGATTTTTTTTGAAATAAGAAATAAGACGAAGAAGTTGTTAGTTGCACTTTTTTATCCGGGTTGAAAAGTTGAACCTCAGCTGTAAGTACCACAGTACTGCTGTACTACAGGTAGTAGTGCTGTACAGTAGTACAGTAGTACAGTAGTACACAAACTGTACTGCTGTACTGCTCACAACTGCTCACTGGCCCACTGGCCACTGGCTCACTGGCTCCTCCTCGTTTCCTCTCAACCTTGCTACACTCTTCGCGGATTACAAAGTAGCTGAAGTGGCGAGACGGGCGACCTTAGCCAATTTTAACACATTAAAAATGGTGAATGATCGATATCTTCCACCTCGTTCCAGCTTCGCATTCCACTTCTGATTTATTTCGTTGGCTTGACTAAAGTCCAATTATTGTCTGTCTGATTATGACCAGCTCGCTGTCTTGGGCTGCATGTCGCGGCTGAGCACCCCGCTGAAACAGCTAGGCTCCTCTACTCTAGCTTTGAAGCGCCATTTTGCAAATGCACCACGAACACTACTTACGGATCTTGTCAACAATCCGGGGAACAACAAATTTCGGAAGCGTAAGGGGCGTGGTATTGGTTCAGGAATGGGAAAGAGGGCGGGAAGAGGGCAAAAGGGCCAAAAATCGCGCGCCGGCGGCGGCCCACATCGGGCGTTCATCGGTGGCCAAACTCCATTGTACAAGCTTACGCCGAAACGCGGCTTCACAAATAAGTATGGCATCGTATTACCGTAGGAAAACATGAGAGATGGCGTTGATTTGAGAGGAAGGGGTAGGAGAACGATTGGAGTTCAAGTACGTATTAAACAGCTTACCTGAGCTGAGTGATAACCTAAAGCATTGTCTACTTTGTAACCAGGTTTGCGTTGAATATTAGCCAGCTCAACTTGCGTGACTTACAGCTTCATTTAGACATGGGTCGGCTCGCTCCAGCTAAAGACACTGGGGTTATCACCATGCGTGATCTCATGCGCTGTGGCTTAGTGTCCGAGTAAGTGTGCCTTGATCTCTCTTCTATCTTGAAAGGCATCGAGTGGGATTTTCTACTTTGTCTATCTTTTTTTTGTCTCTAGTTTCACCTGAAAGTTCAGTTAGATAAGCTGCTATTTCTATTTTTTAACGCTGATTGTCCTCATCGCGCTTCTTCTTTCATCTCCGCGCTTCTTCCTTCATGCTCCGTCAGTGTACGGGATGGTTTGAAGCTTCTTGGGGTCGGAGCGGAGACTTTTCGTTCACCTGTGCACTTGGAGGTGTCTCGAGCCTCGAAGACAGCCATTGACGCAGTTGAGGTGCACCCTCATTGAGCCTGCACCTTGCTTTTTAGTCAAATTGGAACTTTAAAGCTGGAGTTTGATTCGAGTTTTGTTTCAAATCTTTGTCTTATACTTTTGTTTGGCAGGCTGCCGGTGGTAGTGTTACGAGTGTTTATTTCAATCGCTTGGCGATGCGGGAGCACCTTCACCCAGAGAAGTTTCTCGTGCCACTGAAGCACGCCCGACCACCGCCACGCCTCATGCCCTATTACCTCGATTACAGCAACCGCGGCTACCTCTCACCTGAGATTCAGCTCCAACGCCAACTAAAGAAACTTCAGCTAGAGCGGTAATGGCGTAGGGATTACCGTTTATGTCGCTCGAAGGGCGGGGTGAACCCTAATAGGCCTATCTGGCACCAATTTCGGTTGATTTCGCTGACACAACTGAATATCAGTTTCTTTTGGCGCGCGTTACGTCGCCGCGGCTTCTGGTTGGAGGGCCCCTACTTCTGCGTCGGCTTTTACTTGCCCTTTACATTTCACTAGCGCGCTTCAAATCCGCATGCACTCCTAAGCGATGTAATGAATTGTGTTTAAGTTGGCTTGTGTGTAGAAACTGATCTCCCCTTTTAAAGGCCTTTAAGGGGAAGTCACAGAGGTTGAAGTCACCACTGCTGTGAGCTTCCCCTTCCGTTCATAACCCTTTCTCCTTTCTATTTAACTAATGCCAAGCACTCCTACTTCTTCTAAAGGTGCCAAGCGTGAGGTACTCTGAATGAATTCCTCTGCAAATGATTCTCCCTTCTTTCGATCTGTAAAAAAACTACTGTAAGCCTCACATCTACTGAAGCAGAAGTCAAAGCCATGGTTCCTGGTGTCGAAATGACTTCAACCTCTGTAACTTCCCCTTACAGGGGAGATCAGTTTCTTCACGATCCTACTCATTCTTCAGATTCGGGCTCGGACGGCACCCCGCACCCTGGATAGTTCTTCGGTCTCTGTTGAACTCGAACTATTGAAGTTTCGGCGCTAACGCGGATAAGGGGTCAGTGCATACAAGCAAGATGCATAGTCGACGGGCCAACCCCCTCCGTATACTACAAGGGTGCCCCTTACTCCAACACTCTCACCCATTGTGCGCCCTTCCTTGCTCGCACGGTGCGCACGATGCATAGTTCGTTACTCATTTCTGCTTCGCAGTTCCCATTGCCCCGTGGACTCACACCACGCTTGTATCTTTTCATTTCGTGGGAGAGGGCGGTCTTTTTCACGTGGCGATAGCTCTTCAGTGAGTCGCCCTGGTATTCCTGAGACGTCTCTTGTCCAAGGATCATGGGTGAAAACCATTTCTTCGGTCCTTAATGCGCGAAATAGTAGTAAGCTAGTCACTGGATGTACTGCATGATCATGCTCCGTGCCGCTAAACACGGAAGCTAGCCTGATCGTTTTACTTGTAGTTGCAGTAATCTGCCGGGGGGGCCAGACCAGCCGACAATTCCCAATTTCCGCTACGGTAAGGTTAACTTTGAACTCGAACTAATACAAACCCAAATGACACAGAAGCCAGCGCTGCGGGCAGAAGTGCACGCGCGTGCGTTGCGCGCAAGCCAAAGTCGTTAAGAGGATAGTGCGTAGGGGGCAGGAAGCATAACACTTCCACCCCCTCTAAAGTGGAATCTGTTCATGAAATAACTTTGAAACCAGACTTAAGTCGTTTCTGCGTCTATTTCTTCATTGAAGAGAGCGCGCCGTTGTTCAGTCTCCTGGGCACGCCGCGCCAAGAAGCTCCGCTTCACTCTGGTGTCGCACCGAGGTGGCCGCAGCTGCGGTTTTCCAATGTTGAATGGCGCTTTCGTGACGAGCTTTAGCCAGCCAGCGCGGTCCTGCGCCAGGGTTGCCCATTCCGAAAAGGTGATCGCTTTGCCGCCGTCGTCCGCGAGGCCGAAGTACTCCAGATGCCATTCTAGAGATCTGCCATAAGTCATCTCTTGAGCGCCCGCTATTCTCGGCTCGTGTACCCACGAAAGCATGAGCCTTTTGGGTAGCCGACTCGTAGGCATGTGTGCGACGTGGCAAGCCCAGAGTAGAGTGCGGTAGATCGTTACTCGGCTCGCTCACCAAATGAGACCCTTCTCGCGGACACGCAACTTCTCGCTACCCCGGCTACTAGTGACGAGCTACTAACTGATGCTTTTCAACGTTTTAGAACTGAGATCGCATGTATATTCAAATGCTTTATGCTTTAAGTTTTAAAGTTTAAAGTACAGCTCTCGCTATTTACTGGCGCACATCCAGGACTAACAGGCAGCTGAAGGGGAGTCACTTTCCGCAAAAGCGGAAATTCTGAGCTACCTCGGCTTTTAGCAGCACAAACACGCGAATCCCATTCCAACTCCAAAATTTGAAAGTTATGTACGAGCCCCGAGCGCCACGCGCGTGGGGGGGCTCTGTACCGTAAACTTGGTTAGGATTCCCGCAGGAAATTCCGCGGAAGGGAAGGGAAATTTTTACCACTCAGACGTGATGCCGTAACGGGAATTTAGCAGTGCCTATATGACTACGGCACGGAAATACCGCGGAAATTCCACTGAAATGCCACGTGAAGTAAATTTTAGCCCTCGCGCGGGAATTCCGCGGAAATGGGAATCGCAACCCTGACCGCAAATCCACTAAAAAATTGTCCGTTGGGTGAAAAATTCCGGTTCGGCAATCCCTTCACGCAAGAAATACAGCTCGGCTGCACTGGAAAACCTAGCGATTTGGACCAATTCTGCGCCCTAAATTCAATAGAAGAAACGGGTTCTTGGCATCGGAATTACCCCTCGATGTGATCAAAATGCCGGGCCATAGTGGCAAGGCCATCTGAACAGGGTTAGGGGCAAACCCGATTCGATTTGCGTATGCAATGGCCAATAAAGGGGCGATTTCCAGAAGTGGCCCCCTTTAACCAGCCAGTTAGTCTAGTCTAGTTAATACTCTCTCAAAAACAAGGACAGACAAGTACACAGCAGTCACAGAGGCACATAAAGAATGCACTTGAGCTGCACATGCGCTAGCGAATTCGCTCCAGAAGGCCAATTAAGGCTCCAACTGGCGCCTTTCCTCCGAACAAGTCGGCGGGACTGAATGCTCGTTCGTGTGTCACGTTTCAGGTCCACGAGGCAATTCTCTGGGCTACTTTTTGCCCCAGCAGGGCATCGTCTCAATGTTTTTCTCAGGCGTCGGGCGCCAGTTAGTCCCGGGTCTAAATGTACATATATTGGACTCTTGGGCCTGGGAGTTCTTTTCCGCACGTGCATGTAAATCGCATCACCGTAACCATCCCTCTAGGGAACATTTGATTCGTAAGGAATCAGAGCAAGCTTCCGCCTAGTTGGCGCCCACCTAGGTCATTCCCAGTCCCAGACTTTGAACAACATTAGATTAAATTAGATTATAATCCCCAATTGCAGAGAAACATCAACAAATAGCAAAAAGCTGCGTTTTGATGAATCCTCCAGAACAAGTCTAAATGGGCTTAGTGTCCTTTTGCGTAATGCATTGTTCATCTTTACTCTCATGAGACCAGCAGGATCAAGTCTCAGAAGGAGGCATTAGCTTCAAGTACGCCCGCGATCTCCACTCCGACCTATCTCCTGCTATGGCACATCATTCCTTGAAGTTGACCGGTAGCCCTTTGCACTTTAGAGCCGTCTTTAATGTCCGGCCCCATGTCATCTCAAGGAACCCATTCGGGCAAGATTATGCTACCCAGCCAGTAAGCAACTGCCGCGGCGCCCGAGTCATAGGCATCCGATTAACGTGGCCAGCCCACAGAGAATCCGATCGTGATAATAGCTATCAATCCAATGACATTGGGCCTATGAAAAAGAGTGGCGGAACTTACATGACGCGGGCATGTTCGAAGCGGTTTCAAATTTAAAGATCATTTCACTGATGACGGTCAAATGATGCGCTCAGTCGCATCGTGCTCGGCAACTGAAGATACTGTACAGATCTATAATTAGCTGTGTCACCACTGTTCTGTATTACCAAGCAAACTCGAACTAATACAAACCCAAATGACACAGAAGCCAGCGCTGCGGGCAGAAGTGTACGCGCGTGCGCTGCGCGCAAGCCAAAGTCGTTAAGAGGATAGTGCGTAGGGGGCAGGAAGCATAACACTTCCACCCCCTCTAAAGTGGAATCTGTTCATGAAATAATTTTGAAACCAGACTTAAGTCGTTTCTGCGTCTATTTCTTCATTGAAGAGAGCACGCCGTTGTTCAGTCTCCT
>Ga0307982_1002550_pt1 | contig 14689 bp, 17 predicted proteins | sample OrgLakmetagen989_FD_201847 | JGI IMG/M metagenome (GOLD analysis project Ga0307982, IMG submission 201847) | Saline water microbial communities from Organic Lake, Antarctica - #989 | ecosystem: Environmental > Aquatic > Non-marine Saline and Alkaline > Saline | place: Antarctica: Organic Lake...
TATAGCCTACGTCACTAGTTTTGCGCTCGAATCGCCGAGTTTGCTCGCGTACCAGCGGGGGCAATTTCAAGTCACGGGCGAAGACTACGAGGCAGCAGGGCAATCCAGATGGCAAAAACTGAAAGCTTGCCTGCTCGGGCCGCCCCCACTACCTGTAGTGTACCCCAATGCCACGCAAGACATGCCCCGAGGCACCGCGTCGCATGTGACTTGTGTTGGGGTAAACCCAGCGCGCGTGAGAGGACCAAGGCTCGTGGTGACTTTGAAAGTGCCCCCGAAACCAGACGACTTAACGGATCAATTGAAGACGGATCCTGCCTACGACGACGGCCGCGAAAAGTTCCAGTGCGTTTTTCTTGAGTTTGGGGCTGTATCGTGCCTGTGATCGTGTACTTTTACTGTATTCCACTGATTTGTTTTCTTTTAAACCGCTTGAGTGGAGTCTTTTATTTGGTCTGTTTGGAGTGGAGTGTTCATTGTAATTTCACTCCCTCTGATGCTGCAATCATCGTAGGTATTTGCGCATCAAAATCGGCGGCAAAGTCGAGTACACCGTGCAATTGCCGCGAGGTTTGCAGCACCAGCATTTGCCGGAAATTCAGTTCGAAATTCCGGCCATTGAATTCCACGAAGACCACGAGTTGGAAGTGGAAAAACGTCACCACAAGACTTTGAAAAAGAAAGGCTTAGCCAAGTATGTCGAGAAAGATGTCGCACATGAGACAGCGGCAAAAGAGGCGGCAGAAAGAGCAGAAGCAACAGGAGACCTTTCTCAGAGAGTGAGTACTTTTTCTTTCCCTGAAACTGCTTTCCTTTGATTACTTCTCATATATCAAAAATGTTTTACCCTTCAGAGGCTTATTTTGTGTAAATTTTCAAATCTCTTTCCCGATAATTTATCCGCTTTTTTGTTCTTTCTACTAATTGTCTTCTTTCCATAATTGTTTACGTATTCCTCTTCATGTTCCCCCGCCGCATCTTCTCCCAGCGCTCTCACCTCGATGCAATTGCCGGCATGCAACGTTTCCACTTGGATGCGCCGGAGCGCGTACAGTTGGGCAATCGTGTCGACGTGGCCATTCGTGGCTGTGGCAAACTACAAGTGCAGTGGCCGCATTTAGCGCTCCCTAACTGCCCCGTGCAGATTCACTTGCCTGCGGTCCGGGTGGACCGAGAATTGACCCACAAGGAAGTAGTGGCAGCGCAAAAGCGTGCAAAAGTGCATGCACACAAGGCAGAAGTAGCAGCGAGAGCCAAGGGAGAAGAAGAAGTAGCGCCGACAAGAGCCGAGCGCGCCAGGGAGCTCGCGCGAAGAGGGGTGTTTGCCAGGCTACCCACGCCATCATGCCACGTCGTGAAACCCGATAACATATTAGAGCACAGCGAAACCGGCTATTCCCGGGACGTGGAGCAGCAAGGGTGGGCGCAGCTCATGTCCCCCCTCGACGAGGGTGACGAAAAAAATGGGGAAGAAGGACGACGAGAAGGAGGCTTGGGCAATCCCTTGAAGTTCAGCTCGGAGCGCGTGGCTTTGAAAGTGCAACAGCTGCAGGATGAGGTAGTGGTGGCGCAGCGGGCTCACTTGCGCGCCAAACGAAGGGAATTGCCGAGCGAAGCCAGCGCCGCGCAAGACCTGGCCAAAGCCATTGCCGAGAAGGACCGGGTGCTGAGGCGGGCGCGGCGGGCGGCGTACCGTAAGTTTTACGCGGACTACACGCGGCATCGGGTGCTTTACCAGGTATGCATTGACCGAGATTTTGAGGTCTAACAAGAACGAAAAGAAGGAACGAAATCGTTGAGGTTTTCAATATTTTGCTTGCGAGTTCGCGTCGAAGCCCAAATTTGCTTGCTTGAGCGCGTACATACTTTACATGTGTGGATTCCTTTCTTGCTTTACTTTCTCTTTCTTGCCTTCTCTCTCTCTTTTAAACCCAACACTGAACCACGATGTTGCAGTTGATGGTGTTTGCGCCGAAATGCACGGTGAAAGACTTCAGCAACTTGAGGTTGTTTCAGCACGACATTGTAGATTTACTGGACAGCGGCAGTGTGGTGGCGACGCTGCGGCCTGGTCGTCATTTGGGCGGGCGCATTGGCTTGACGGTAGGATGGAGATAGAAAGAGTGCTTTATTAGGATAATATTCGACAATATAGCAACATTGCAGGGATATGATGTACAGAACACACTGAAGAAGTGCCAAGAATGTACTTGATAATGTCTTAAGAGAGGGATGGGGTCATTGTATTCGATTTTATGATCCTGCCATCTTTTTTGTTTTTTTTTTTCTCGAATAATTTCTTTCAGGTGCCCTTGGACCGGTCTCTGCCGATGGACGGGCAATGCGCTGAAATCACGGTCCCCTCGGTAGGCAGCATCAAAGTGCGGGTGATTGCGTCTAACTACTGCCACTTGAAGGGCTTGCACGGGATTCCAGTGTTGGGCTTGGGCGTGCTCCCGTGGGATGAGAAGCCATTGGAACGACGCGAAGTGGTAAGCGAAACGAGTGAATGATGAATAGATCGTGTTGTATTGATCGAATTAGAAATATTAGGAACTCCAACTCATGATTGTATATTGTCTCCTGAAATCACGTAGCGCGATTTGTTGCATTATGTTTCAATTCTTACCGTTCTCCATATCGAGTTTCTTTATACCTCACATTTATCATATTTGCATCCCAAGGTGCCGGAGAACATTTCGGAGGTGAATTTCGATTTTCCGGCGATTACGAAACCAAGCCGTCGTCCGAAAGACGCACCGACTTCCAAGTACATGCAACACGAAACTTTCCTGAAGCCCTATTTGCTGAAAGCGCCTCGCAGGCGGCAAGTGCAGGACATTCGGCAGTTCAATGCGGCGATGAACGTGGCGAACGACGACAACAATGGAGGAAACGGTGGGGCTGAAGATTTCAACCCGTTTGGAGATAAGAACAGCGATTTGAAGATTAAAAAAGGAATGTCCAAGGCGGAATTGATGACGTCATTTCGCGACAAGTTGTTGAAAAAGAAAGAAGCGCAAAAGAAGAAGACAAAGAGCGGGTCGAACAACGACGACGACGAAGACGAGGACGGCAACGACGACAGAGCTGAAATGGATGATGCGTTAGAAGAAGAAATCGTGCTGCCGAAATTGGGCAAATTTGACGTGGCGTGGCCTACCGGGCTGCAGAGAGCGTCGGACCACATGTAAAAGAGATACGACAGAATTACATGATGATGAAATTCTTACTTTCTTCTTCTTCCGTGACGCTTTCATTGTTTTACTATGCTATTGTACCTCAATTCTAATAAATATACTAAGATGATAAACCCTTCCCTGCCATTTTTTACATTTCGTTTGTTCTCTTCTAGTTTTGCTTATTCTTGTCATGCGATATTGTGTGTGCGCGTGTGCATACATGTAAACAAAAACAGGTATTGCGCTGCAGCCGACGCCAAAGACAAAGACGCAGGATCGCCGTTCTCGAAAGACGTGCAAATCGACCGGCATGCTTACGTGCACGACAAGCGGTTTCGCCCCTGTCTGAGGTTTGGGTTCCCCGTTCTGAAGGGAGGCAAAGACGTGCCGCGGGAATTGATGGAGTTTACTCGCATGCCGCCACCCAATAAAGATTTAGCGGAGCACGGCCGGCGGTACCAGGTAGAAGACGGTGTCATGAAGACGCAACACATAAATACATCGGGCAAGGAAGAAAATATAAGAAGAAAAATGAATTAAATTGAAGAAAAGAAGAAATCACAAGCTATTCTGAGAAAGAGCTGCATTCTTTTTGAATGTCATTTTGTTTTCAAACACTTTTTTCTTAAATTCATATTTTGAGTTAGTGACTTAAGTGCCACATTTCTATCAACTTGTTGTTGTTTTGTTTGTCTAATGCTCTTACTTGAATCTTTGCATTTCACAGGTCGGCTGGGTATTGATTGAGCTGCCAACGATGGAGCCGCCTCCGCCACCGTACGTTGACCTCGCCGCCTTCTCGGCAGCTACCGGTGGCGTGAGCAACGGCGACAGCGAAAATGCCGAAAGCGCCGCCATTGCCAGCCAGGTTTGATTTGTGGAATGAGACACTTGGATTCGTTATGATTTAAAAAATGCAACAAATGAGAAAGGTATTGGCGCCAAAAAGGAGATGAATATGAAGTAGGACAGGATATAACTTAGCGTTATTGAAGTATACATCGTCTCATTCTCTCGTTTTGCCTTTTCTTTTTGCGCATACTCCTTTGCTCACTCGACCAGGCGGCAGAAGCGGCCAAGAAAGAAGACACTCTCCGCACGGGAAGGGCTGGCTACAGCATTTGGGAGCAGAAACATCGACCATCCTTGAAGGTAGTTATTTATCAAGTGGGAAATATATAGGGAAATTGCCATGCAAAACTTCCGAGTGTTCTTTACATTCATTCGGTATATTCTTCTTTTTCTCTCCCCTGGCGTTCGTCATAAAATCCGTATACCTAGATCTATTTACGGGTGCCCGCCTACGTGACCCACACAACGCGATCTTTGAGCCGATTGCCTCTCAATGACACGGCAGCGCTGGGCGCTCGCGCTAGTAAAGCCACAGGGCGAACAGCTTCTGGAGGAGCTGGGAGCAACAACAGTGGGGCCAATGAAAACGGCGAGAATGGCTTGAGTGAAACTGTCGAACGCCTCAAGAGGGTAAGTTGATTGTATTAAAATACCACTTGGGTTGAATCTGATTCTATCCTAATTCGATTGAGAACACTTATCTTACGAATTTTCCACTTTCAATTATTTGCGTTAGCTTTTCAGTTAGAACTGAATCGTTTCAGCCAACATGAGCAGAGCACCATTCCAAAGCATTTCCTGTCGTTTTGTTTGTCTCCTCGTGCCCTCGTGCATGCATTCCTTCGTTTTCTACGCTTCTCACACTCCCTCCTGCGATCTAACAGGAAATACACGAGTTGCGAGAAGACCTGGCGGAAGAAGAAGACGAAGTCAACCAACTGAGCGCAGCCAACGCGAAGCTAGAGGTTCGCTGAGGAAACTGCCCCTCAAAAACTATACTAAAATATCTAGAAGTAACTTCCTCTTCATTTGAATGGTGGCTCATTAGGATGATGTATACGACACTAAGTTGTTGCCATCTTTTTATTTTAATTTTATCGAACTCCTCGTGCTCACGCATGCTTTATCGCAATCCCATTCAGGCCAAACTCAACAAAAAATCATCTACGAAATCGGGTAAAATGCTCAACAAGGTCTTCGGAAGCACCAAGTCGAAATTATAGTTCGGAACTGCAGATAAGACGGAGCCCGGTCTTGGTATTTTATATTCGAGTCCTTGGACTTGTCCTTGAGGTCTCATCAATACACAGCCTTATGCTATTTGTTGATGTTAGATGTGCCATTGCAACTGGGAAGAATATTCTCAATCCCTTGGACTTCTTATCTTCTATCGACGAAATACGCCAGTCAATATATTCACGACAAGGGCAATTGGGGGAATTGGTATAATTAATTCCTTTCTTTGAACCAGTCCCAGCACGCAAGAGCCCGGTTGGCCTTTGGCTCCGTAACCTACCTCGTGCCGCGTACAAAAGAAGGAATTTACGAGTCATTAGGTACATCCCTTTGCTTCGGCTTTGTTTACTGTTTACGAACTATTTATGAGCTGTTTTCGATAAATCCGGAGTTGATTGAAGCAATGAATCAAGGCTCAAACCTAAATCCGAAGTTCTTCAGGGTTTAAAGCAACACAAAAAGCACGAAGGTCAAAGCACAAAGCTCCAAATCTTCTTACTCCAGCCCTTCGGGCTTCGGGGCCTGTCTCAAAACAGAGAAAAAGAATATACAAAAATTTAGGATTCCTTCCCTGTAACACTCATCTTTCGACACGTCAACCAACCGTTCGTCACGACGCCACACGACACGATTATTCTGTTGGACGAACATCCTGCCATCCTACGCCTACGAAGTCGAGGCAATATTTCGGCTTGTGGTTAAACTTTCGGAGGAACGTCTCAAGTAAAAGCCACTGCAGTGTTTGATAATGTCTGAATTTCGAAAACTAGAAGCGGAGGTAGCTAGCTGCGCAGAATCACTCCAGTCACCGGCGCTGCTGCCAGAAAATGTGAGTGAATTCGAGTACACTCTTTGTAGAACTATGAACTAGCATCTGTAAGTTGATTGCTATCGATTCGCGTGCAGAAAGCGTGTCATGGCATTTTTTCTTACAATAGAGTACAGTTTTTACTACTCTCGTAACCCTCACATGCTGTCATGTACACTCTAGGTTGATGCTTTGAAGGCACGGCTAACAGCAGCAGCGAGCGCGGTAGCGAAGCACAACTCAAAGAAGAATGAGCAAAGTGAGGTCACCACCGCTGAGTTTTTGGCTCGGCTCCAAGAATTTCGATCGAAGGCAGATGATGCAGAGCAAGCATTAGCCGATGCTTTAGAGGAAGAAGAAGAAGAAGAAGTAATGCAAGGTGGCGAAGAAGCACAGGGATCTGGAGTGGAAGCATCGGTTGGAATGGAAGAGGACGGCGAAGGATCAAGTGCTAGTGCGTCAGTGCCAAGTGCTTCCAAAAAGATGTCAAAGAAGCAAGAGAAGGTGGCGAACTTAGAGTCGCAGCGAGATGAAGCAAGAGCAGCATTAGAAGTCCTCGAGGTGCGATATTCTTGAACTCGTGCCTAGACCTTAGCTCTGGTCCAGGATGATAGAGACTTAGACTGAATATCATCCAATCACCTCTTCTGATGGGAATGTCTTTCTTTCTCAGACCATTGCCCTCTGTTTCTCTCTGCGCACCTCCTGCCCACATGCTGCCACATGTACTGAAGGCCGAGCGCGCGCAGCACACGGAAGTGGTGCCTCGCTACGGGAGTGCAATGATTGCCCGAATTGACGCGCTGTCCGGTGGGGGCTTTGACCAGTAATCAATCTGCTTTCTATTCATTGCTTTCATTCAGATACGCAGACATTTTGATGTATGATCCTTTTGGTATCTTTCATTCTCATATTTCCTGCTTTGTACTACATCTTTTTCGCGCCCACGTGCGTCAGCGCTGCACCAGTCGCTCGCGGCAGATGTCCTGCCGCGAGCTTACCTCAACGCTCAGGCCCACGCAGAGTCCGCAGCCATGGTCGAAGAGAAAGCACGCCAGGCCGCTGCGCAGAGGGAAGCCGAAGAGGTGGCAGCACAGAGAATTGCAGCAATCAAGGCAGCGGAGGAAGCGAGGAGAGTGGAAGCTGCACAGCAAGCCGAAGTGAGTTGTGGTCATGATAGCATAGTTATGGCGTGATCCGTTTGTACTGTTCTTGCGCCATTCGAGTTTCATATCAGGGTGAGTGGGAGGGCCGTTGCTACCTTTCTTTTGTTTACTGTTGTCGAACGGACGTCGTCTTCTCTTGTTTCTAGGCAGCAGCAGTAGAAGCAGCAGCGGCGGAAGCGAAACGCGCTAAAGAGGTGGCTGAAAAGGTATTGAGATGAAAGATATTGTTTGTGAGATAGAGACTGGTTCCCAGAGCACTATGGATGGATAATGAACTGTACTTTGCCGCTGCTGCGCTTCTCTCATCGTTAATCTGAGTTCTTTACGCTTGTAGCCTGCTGCGATGGTTTGATGTCAGTTTTTTTTCAACGAACTGTAGGTGATACAAGAAGAGCGCAAAGCGTTCGAAGATCAGGCGAAGGTACGGAAGTTATGTTTTTGTTGTGTGCTCAAGGGCGATGCTGTTGAGAATACGCTTTAAGTAGTAGAAGAAGAAGCAATGCATACGAAGAAGGTGTCTGTGGTGCGCTTCGTTAGAACGCAATTTAAGGGGAGGGGTGCCTGCATGATTTGTGATGTCTTTCGAGACTTCACGTGGGAAATTTGTTCGTCCCAAGAAGTACCCTTTTTTTGCCGATATACCTTCTACAGCCCCTGTTTGTCATTGTTCCACCCCCATTATTCGGCCACTCCTCTGTTTCTCTTTCTACCTGTAATAGAGGTGGCCGAAAGGTGAAGAAGGCATGCGCCAAGCCATCGCACTCCTCGTAGATAGCCACACTAGTACCGGTACTGTTGCTGCCTCTCCTCCTGCTGCTGCTATTTCGAGTGATGGTAGTTTAGTTCATGGGGAGGGAGAAGCTTCGGAATCTGCTCCTGCCACTACTGCTACGGATGGCAACACAGGTGAATCTGCTGCTGCCACTGCCAGTACTGCTATTGCTGATGCCCAGTCCGCAAAAGTTGCTCTGCAAGCCGTGGCCGCTCTCTTGGCGGGCCTGGTCGCTCACCCGGACGACGAAAAACGGCGGTTGGTATTTACTCATGTTGGGTGTGTTGAGTGTATTTGGCTGTATCTGTGACGGGTGTGAGGTGTGAGCGTGTATGCTTTGGTGGTGAAGTGAGCTGTATTGCATGTAGAAGAGCTGTCCCTTTGGATTCGTAGCAATGTAGGCGTGGGCAAAGAAAGATTAACAAACGCACTGAAAAAAAAATAGTGCCACCTGGAATGCGAATGCAGAATGTTCTGAGAATCGTTCACCCAGGAGTGAGCATCACGACGTCTTTTTCTTATCTCTCTCAACAGAACCATTCGGTTGCACAACGAGCGCTTTCACAGCGACCTTGGGCAGTGGCGTGGAGGCAAAGAATGCTTTTACGCGGCAGGGTTCAAGATCGTGCACCGACTGGTAAGGGTACTTGGTACTTTCTCCATAGTACTGCTTTTTTTGTGTCAATAAATGCATTTTCTTCCTCCTTCCTTTACTTTAGCTTGCTGTATATATACTATTTCTTCTTTTTTACTCAGCCCGTGTTGTTTTCTCGAATTCACTCATATCTCTCTGTCTTCTGTTTATCCTGTGTTTGGATGCGTGGGCTATGGGGGTGACAAATGACAACGTGACCATTTCATTCCAAGAGCACGCAAGCTGACGCTTTCACAGGATTGCCTTACGTCGAGCCGCTGCTTTGCTTATTAGAACCAGACCCCATGGTGGATTTGGACGGGTGGTCGAAGTGGTGAGTAAAGAGAGAGTGGCGAGCGAGTGAGAGGCGAGTGGACTACTGCAGTTGGTAGATGTATGCGATCCATGTTTGCAGGAGCACAGTAGTATGACTTTTTGAAGCTTTTTTTTTTTTTAAAATTGACAATTCTATGTCTGTATTTCATATTGTCTACACACATTCCATTTCAATAGGTTCGATAACCTCAAAGTTTGCGCTGATATTTGCTCAATCCGCATCCCAGGAGGCTACTCATAGGCGCTAGTTGGCACACGCACCTTTTTTTGTAGCAGGGCCATTTTAATTCACAGAAGACAGCACCTCGTGGCTTACTTGCTTGAGATGAGAAATACTTGAATTGCGGGTTCTGGGTCCCTTTCTTTCTATGTTTGTTTCGCGCCTCATGAGGCAGCTCCGAATGCCAATGATATGATATGATTCATCCGTTCCATTGAACTAATTTTAAAGGCGCCAGTTAGAGCCTTAATTGGCCTTCTGGAGAAATTTTGCGAGTGCATATTGCCACGGCGGTAGTATGAATCTCTACCAACCCATACCACCTATAAAAACCATACCCAAAACACCATAACGAATGCTATGCATGATACCACCCACATTTTCCAATGAAATCCCAATAAAATCATATAGGATTATAGGTAGGAAATTATGTAGGATTTAGTAGTAGTATGAATAGTGGTATTCTAATGGTATCATTTACATGGTCCGCCGTGACACATATGCAGCTCAAGTGCATTCTTTATGTGCCTCTGTGACTGCTCTGTACTTGTACTTGCCTTTCTTTGTTTTTGGGAGAGTATTAACTGGACTGGACTAGACTATATTTTCCTCATGTCCCTGTTCCTTATTCATGACGCACCAGTAAATGAGGAGGCCCATCTACATGGCTAGTGCCAATGCAGAGAAGCAACTGCGCGTAGTGAAATCTGGTCATCTGAATGGCATTTGGATCATTTGGAAATGGAGCTAAAAGTAATCTTAGATTTGTAGATTATTACTACCCAATCTAATAATATTAGATCAGTTCAGTTTATTTCATCTGTTTATACTCCCCAATCCCCAATTGCCAATTGCGAATTGCAGCAATGGCAAAGAAGCAACAACAAGAAGCATAAAGCTGCGTTTTTATGAATCCTCCAGAAAAGTCTGACTGGGCTGAGTCTCTTTTTGCATAATACAGTGTTCATCTTTACTCTCATGAACCCTGCAGGATTAATTCTCGGAAGGAGGCATGGTTACGTATCAGCATTAATGGTACATGGTACTGCCCATGCAATTCAATTCAGTTCTACTAAAATAGCGCGCTAGTTTTAAAAAGGCCGAGCGCGCCATGGCATATGTTATCTTAAAATGAAGTACCAGCCCGCGGTACCGAGCGTGAGAACAAAGCACCAGGGAACTGCACGGCGGCGGTAGCGGCGGCTGTTGACTAGAGCGGAGCACCCACAGCGGTATAGCAGGCTAGCATCGTCGATTTTTTCGCCTTCTTCGCTAGATGAAGTGGCGTCAAGCAAGCTCGCAGTGTCGTCTGCACCTTCGCTTCTGTCGTCGGCATCATCGCTCATTTCTAAATCACGACCACCGTCGCGTTTGTTGCGTTGCCAATTCGAGTGCTTTTGATCAGAGTGAGGACCCGCCATCGGCGCTAGCCACTGCCCGAGCGCATGGTTGTTGGAAGCAGTAATTCGAGCACCTCTCCGTGCGTAGCTTCGCTCAAGAGTGTCGCCGCGGTAGGGCATCGGCGTCCAACCATCGACACTTCCTGAGAGGTCCATTTCACCCATCAGTTTGCGCTCGTACAGTAGATGCTATGGTAGCTAGCGTGCTAATCTAAATTGTTCGACGACTATGGCTAGAAGATAGAGCAGAAGCAGCTAAAGCTTCGTATTGCGAACGAGTATCGCGACGTTACTGGCGCGTGAAAAAGAAAACCTACAATCCCCAAGAGAGCAGAAACCGTCCTGAAATTATAAACTATCTTTCTCGAACTTGTGCTATATGATCAGCAAGCCCCTGAGAAAGCCTACAATACCTGCACTTGAGGAACGATTAAATTGTAACTTTTCTCTTTAGTCGCCGTGGCTAGCTAGCTTTCATGCGCAGCACCACGTGCACTGCTATCTTAGCCCTGCAAAACCATGTGATTGCGTGATTGTCTACGCAGTGTTGCCGCAGGCCTCAGGTCGGCAGGGTACAGTAAGTACAGGTATCTGTAGGCCAAAAAGAAACGTCAGCTAAATGACCTAAATACGTCAGTACCCATTAATACTTACGTATATACGTTATTTATAGTATATAAAGAAAGGCAGATGTCTATACGTATCTGCATTTCGCAAAATTGTCGCCTACGAGCACAAATTCAATAGCGCGCTTGCGATGACGCAACAAACCAAGCGCATATGTCGCAGCTCACTGGCCTAATATCTCGGAGAAAAGCGTGTGGCGTTTCTATATTCTATCTTATATAACTTATATGAGCTATGAGCGGCATTGTGCGGCCTGGGGCTAAGCTCCGGCTATGCTGCAGGCTTATTAGGCTAAGATTCAGATTCCTTTTCTGTTGTCTTATATCTGTTTACTTGCTCTCCTCAAACAGGGGAGTGGGCTAATCTATCACGACAACAGAAGTGCATTGCAGGGCGCATTATACCCTTCCTTTAGCTATAGAAGTCTTCTCGCCGGCACAAAAGAATTCTTACTCCCCGCGACGTTTGAAATGGCTGGCCAAAGCAGGTCGTAAAGCCCGGACTGCTACGGTGCATGCAAGAGAAGTGGTTCAATTAAAGCAAAGTAAGCATACAAAAAGAAAAGAGAACTACAGGTCTGTACAACCAAAACCATAACCACGCACAGGGGTGAACTTTATACTTTGAAAGCATCTTATCATTTGTACTAAATTATAAGATCCTGTAAGATAAAAAGCCACTTACCGCAGTCCGTTTATTCGTAACATCTTCACTGCTGCCCGAGCTGCTACTAGTGTCACTGTTCGAAGTGCTGCTGCTTCCGAGCATCGACGGCACGCCGTTCGGCTCCATTATGTATCCGACCTCATCACCACCAACAGAACCAAGACTACTGCCACCAGCGGTCAAGCTTACTTCTCCGAAGGCAACCTCTCCTTCATCATTATCACGTGTAGCTTCAGACATCTCAGCAGCAGCACCTGGCATATGCTTCGGTGCCAGCACAAGGGCAGCCAATAGGCCACTGCCACTGTCACCACTGACCCCTTTCTCTTCGCTGTGGTTGAAAACGACAAGGAGGTTTTGAACACAACCAACAAAGAATAAGCATGAGGTATTCTACAAAATATAAGTGCCATTAACCGTACTCCACCTCCACAGTCCCTTTCCTTCTCGTCCCCTCAATGGTCCTTCTAATTCACTCGAAAAGAAGGGAAACCTGAAAACTCCGGGAAATTGCGCCCACAGAAGCGGGTGTTGCGCAACCCGGCGGTTCGCAGCTCGAACGAGTTCATCCTCTGCAAACCTAACCAATCCAAAGGAAAAAAGGAGGGTTCTGCGCCGTGAGGAAGGGTACTCAATTATCTAGAATTGTATGGGAAAAGTGAAAGCATCATGTGGTAGCGAATTAAAATTGCATACTCGAAATGCCTGCACGCGAAAATAATGTTTGAAAGTCAGGAACTATAACCGCCAATGTCTTTGCAGCCTCCAACCATCGCAATTCCTCTTTTCAGTAATGCCGCAAAAAAGGGAAACGTCTCTCTTTCTCGATTGATTCTATGCGTAGCAACTTTATTTTCCATGTGCAAACCTCCGTGCTTTTTCGGTGGCACGCTCTCTCTGCTTTTGGCGTCTCTTTGCTTCCGCTAACTGTGGAAATAATGACAACCAAGAAGATTGTTCAGAAACAATTTAGTGATTACGTGCATTCCAGACGTTTGAGTGTCTTTTGTAAGTTGTATACTTGTAATCATGTAATTTCCACCCCTTCCACGCTCCTCCTCACTTCTCCTCCTAATCCTCATGCTCATACTCTTCAGTGGTCACTTGCTCAAGGCACACATACGCACATACCTGAGCAGTCGTAGGCACGTCTTGCGCTTGTTCCGGCACATCTGAACCAAGCCCAATATTGAGACCCACATTGTTGATGGTCTTGGCGGTGCTGCTGCTGCTGCTGCTGCTGCTGCTGGCAGTGCTTGCAATACTACTGCTGCTGCTCATGGTCTGACTTTTACTCAATTCACCATCATTGAATGATGGCGTATACCTGGAGTTATCTTTGTTACTGCCTTTGCTCTGAATATCGTGGGCACTCCTAGTATTAGCGGTAGCAGTCACGGCACCCGAACCAGTAGGGGCGAGGTCTGAGTTGGCTGCTGCTGATGCTGGCTCTGTTGACAATGAAGTATGCTCTTCAGCATACGGGCACGGAATCGACGGAAGCATGTTTGAGATCAGTAGTGCCAGAAACGGTGATGCAAGGCCCGAAGAATGGCGGGGTGGAACCTCAGAGCCACCACTCGCCACTGGACCTCGGCAACGCGTCTGTTTCGACAACGCTGGTGACTCTGTCGGCACGGTTAGAGGACTGACGTGCTCCAGTAATGCAAGGTAGGTCGAGCCAAGACGAGGTGGCGGAGATGGCAGTGGTGAATTTGCGGGCAAGGTCACAAAGTTGGGTTCAGCAGCACCACTTTTCACTAATGTCGCAGCGAGCGGAGAAGACAGCGTAGTCCTGTCTTCATCCACATATTCATTCGTTGCACCTTCCTCCAGAACATAATCGGTTTTAGGTAGGGATTTCGAGGGTATCGACGTCTCTTCTTCTTCACACACCATAGCGTTTTTCCAAGCCACGTACCTTGCATGTCAATGCAATTAAAACCAATATTAAAAGAATTCGACAGTGCAGAGGATGCAACAAATAGAGCCTATTGATTTATCAATTTAAGTGGCTTACTCTTCAAATTCATGGGCATTGAATACTACAAGCATTTATGATTACTATAAAGAACCAAAATGTTTAACTGATAGGGGGTGTACGTCTTCTAATGAGTCGAACAAGTGCGCATACTTGCAGCGTCTGCCGCCACGCAGCCTCCGTCGATGTCTCGGGTATACATGAAATGCAAGACCGTTGGTAGTTCTGGATACCTGCATTGAACACAATATGAAATGCGCACTTGACATAAACGCGCTACTTTTGGGGTTAGATCATGCCTAACTCTCACCCATCTTGGTTGCAGCGTTATATTTCCTTTAAGCTCCGTCGAGGAGGCGCACCATACACAAAGAACAATCAAGCAAACAGCTGCCAACTTAATGCGTCTCCGAAGCACTGATCCAGCATTCAATTGCTGCTTGGCTAGCATTGAGAACGAATCCGCCACATTCAGCATATTCACCCAGAAAGTGGTCTATTCTAAAATCTGATACACATTCATTCGTAAGTATTACCTTGCTATGTGTTACGAAAAACAACATGAAGATTTGCGTACCAAATAATCAGTTCTCACCCCAGGCGCTTAAAGCGAATGCACTTCCGCAAGAGTATATGCTTGCTAGTGGATGCACTTCAAAGCTACACGTGAACCCCTTCCTAGCAGTGATCTGGATCCCAGGGTATTACAGTACAGATCTCGTACGAACACTTTTTTTGTGTAGCTATGGTGCTATGGGGCGCTAGCTCTTTGGGGAGCTAGGAAGCCCATGAGTATGATTTGAAGGCTG
>Ga0307982_1002552_pt1 | contig 14679 bp, 16 predicted proteins | sample OrgLakmetagen989_FD_201847 | JGI IMG/M metagenome (GOLD analysis project Ga0307982, IMG submission 201847) | Saline water microbial communities from Organic Lake, Antarctica - #989 | ecosystem: Environmental > Aquatic > Non-marine Saline and Alkaline > Saline | place: Antarctica: Organic Lake...
TAGCTCGTCGGGCTCATAACCCGAAGGTCACTGGTTCGAGTCCAGTCCCCGCTACTAGTAAAGACAGGGCTTCACAGAAATGTGAAGCCCTTTTTTATTTTTATGTAAAACATATGTAAAACAAATGAGAAGTAACTGCCTTTTGTTTTAGTAGGAGTAAGGCTAAATCCCGTTGAGGAGAAATTTATTTTCTTTATTCTAAATATTATGCGCTTCAATTTTCCTATCAATCTAAGTAGTCCATTCATATTACCTTTAAATTTAATCCCTAGTTTATATAAAGGTTTCAAATAATTACTGACATTACTCTAGAGCATCTTTTTCGCAAGGATTTGCTTCCTGACGGAATTCCTCCTTGTCACAAAAGCTTTATCTAGAGTTTAGCTGTCATCGTATTATTCGCTTAACCTAAATATAATGCTATGATTAATTTACTATCTAAAAATTTCACATATTTGATACTACTAATATTTCTTCTGAAGAAGAATTTAATTTATTAATTCTATAATAGAGCTAGAAACTAAAAGAAGAATCTCTCTTGTTCCTGAAGCTAAAATTTTGGAATACTAACGGTCTGCTTTATTAACAATGAATTTAAACTTATTTCTACATTTGATATTGTAAGTTCAACTAATAAGTGCAACTCAAATTAAATCATTGGAGACTATCCCCCAATGATTAGCCAGGTACCTTGTTTGTTTGGAATACAACTTATACTAATTTGATGAAAATATCTAATCTAAAATGACTTAATCGACTTAAGAGGATTTGCAACTCCACCTATTAAATAATTAATAAAAATATTACACTTGTAATGTTCATGTTAAATTATTTTATCTTTGACTAGAGATATAATTATGAAAATAAAAATAGACAAAATAAAAACTCTTGAAGAAGAATTAGCGAAACTTAGCTGTAGTAAAGCAATAGTAGATTTTGACGGAGTTATAGTAAATAGTGAACCAATTCATGACCTATCGTATAAGTATACGTTATATAAGATAGGCATTGACGCTTCGCTTTTTGATTTTACAAAATATGTTGGTAATAATGAAAGAACAATTTGGTCTAAGATATCTGAAGATTATAGCTTAGAGCATTCAGTTGATGAGTTATTTAGCATTAGAAACGTTTTTGTGAATGACTTAATATCAAATCAAGAGCCTAGCTGGTTTATCAAGACCATATTAGAGTTCTTTAAAAACAAAGATGGTGCTGTTCTATTATCCTCAGGAAATGGAAACTTGATTAATAATTATCTAATAAAGTGGGGCTTAGAAAAATACTTTGATAATACATACATGTCAACAGATTTCAATAAACCTATCAATAAGTCATTAGTTTTAGAAAAACTAATTGAAAGTTTTGATGAAGATGTTGTGGTAATTGAAGATTCGATTTCATATGTCCTTAAGGGCTTAGATAATAATTCTAAAGTTATTTGGATAAAGCATATTTTAAATACGGAACATTCAAATTTACTTAACTCTAAAGGAGTAAACTTAGTACTTACACAATAATGAAAACACCAATTGGACTTTTTATAGGACTGTCTACCTACGATATCGTCGTTTCTAGTGACGATACCATTAAAATGGGTGTTAAAATTGACGCAATATCCTTATGGAAAGGAGCAGGTGGACCAGCAACTAATGCTGCTATCGCATTTAAACAATTAGGTGGTGAAAGTCATTTAATTTCAAGGATTGGTAATTCTACCTTAGGAATACAGATTAAAAATGAATTAAATAAGTTAGGGGTCACTTTTACAGACATAGAAGATGAGAAAAGTTCATACGAACCGCCTCTAAGTTTTATTACTGTAAATTCCTCTGGTGAAAAAACAATTATTTCTTCAATCTCTAATCAAAATAAAACAGACTTTCAAACAGCCAATAGGTTCAAAGGATTAAAGAATATCGATATCGTTTGCTTTGATAAGCATTTAGGTTTTAAGCAAATAGAATTATTGGATTATTTTGATATTACTCCAAAAGTGTATGATCCAGGTAGACCAAGCGAAACTGCAATTGAATTAATAAACGAGGCTGACTATACAATAGCTCCAGATTATTCTGAATACTTTTCTTTAGGTGCTAAATATTTAGATAAAAATAAGATGTTTGCTATTTCAAGAGGTGACAATTCCATTGAAATTCTAGGAAAAGAAAAAAAGAAATTAATATTCGTAAAGTTAATGTAATTGATACTATGGGTGCTGGGGATATTTTACATGGAGCTTTTTCTTTTTATAAGGCAAAAGGAATAAATAGTATTGATAGCTTAATAAAGGCATCTCAAACAGCAACAGAATCTACAACTCATTGGGGTGCAAGAATAAAAATTTCATAGATGAACAAGATTAAACCTAGATTACTACGAAAATCAAAAATTTTAAGACACAGTACTTTAGTAACAATAACTCTGTCTACAATATTATTTATAATCTTATCTTTTTTTAACGTAGAATTTGATAGAAATCTAGGGGTTACAGGTTTTTTTTTGGCGCCATCCAACTTTTATATTCTAAGTTAGAATCTAAAAATCCTAAGCTTAGAAATGTAGTTTTTTTGTCTAAAAGTAAATCTTCTTTTTCTCAAAATATTTATAAAGGATTAAGAAATACTCTTGAAATAAATAGGGATATATCTGTAAAAGCTATTTTTCCTGAGAAATATGGGGGTGCAGATGATATTGTTTCATGGCAAATTGATGAACTTAAACATAATACAATACTTACTAAGGCTGATGCTATAGTTATAATCCCAGCCAAGGATGATGTTAATTTGTGGCAATCTTTAGTAGCTCTTACCTCCAAAGGAGTAACTGTAATATGCGTAGATGTTAAACCAACAGGTTCATTTTTTGATAGTTCAAAATTACCACGACCTTACTTTATCAGCTCAAATTTCTCAATAGGCGGTATCTTTTTAGGAGAAATTATAAGAGAAGAACTAGATAAAAAAATAACTTCTTTCATTGGTGCTACTGGTCCTGAAAATAGTTGGCCTGCTGTTGAAAGGTGCTCTAAGTTACTATCTTCTATAATCCATATTAAAACCTTTAATAATAGTAGTTGGGTGAAATTTGATTCTTGGGACAGCGAATGTTGTGCTAATATATTGAAAGAAAAAATTTCTTCTTTAAATATAAAGACTATCGATAGGTTATTAGTATTTGCTGGTAATGACAAGGTTGCGATAGCTTTGATAAGAAAACTTCCACCAGAAATCTGTAAAAAGATTAAAATAATTGGATATGATGGTCTAAAAGATGAAAGTGATGAACTAGTGTTAAGTAAATATGAAGAATTTTTAGCTACTATTGATACGCTTCCAATTGAACAAGGTAAATCGGCTGGATTAATAATAGAAAACATTCATAAGGGAGATATACCAGATTTCAAATCTCATTATGTTAAACCTAAAATAATTAAAAAAGTATAAGTCATTTTTAATTCTATTTTTTTGCTCAAAAAAAGAATATCCAAAGTCGCCTTACCATGTGGCTTTTTGAAACATCTGAGGGCACGATGATCGTAAGTCGGAATCAGCTAGTGATTCCTTTTAGCGACATCGTGGCAAGATTGCTTTTGAACCGTTCAGATGAACTTATCAAAAGCATTCTTGGCAAATGGGATTCCCTTTTGCATTTCCCTTTTACAAAACAAGAAGACAAGAGAATAACTTCATCTCTTGTCTTGTTTTTTTGTTTGGTTCGATGAACCTATCGTTCTAACTCTTGGTCTCTATCTTTGTTAGATTTCAATTTCTGTAACTCTTCCATACGATATGGACTTTGTATATTTTCCATACTCAATCGTAAGGCTGGGTCAAAACCTAATGTTTTCAATCTATAGCGCCTTCGGAATCCTTGGACGCCAACTATTTTTCCTCCTCTTGAATACAGCTTTAGCCCTGCCTTTTCAAGTTCCCTGTAGTGGACTATTTCTTTTCGCTCTCTTGCGTATACTCCTACTAATATATCTTGAATATCCTGACGTTCACTTCGCTTTCCCCTGAGGTTAAGCTCTCGCTCTATATCAAGCTGAAGTATTGTATCTTTTTTTTTAGAATGATTGACCTTGCTAAACTCAAGTCCTAATTCCTTATCTTGATAGTGTTCCATACGATTTTTTACTTCCTTAAATTCTTTACGACTTAAACGTACAGGCTTACCGGTTGCAAATTCTAGAGCTGAAATAACATTATGTATATGAAGATGGTCTTTTTCTTGATGTAAAATACTTACTATTATAGAATTAGGAGAACGTTCCTTTGCATATTTTCTCGCAATTTTTAGCATGACTTTTTTAGGAAGCTTATCAGTATCAGACTTATGCAGAGACACAATCTCATGGTATGCAAAGTTCGAATTAGATCTTTGAATCTTTCGCTTTGATTCGTTATGGCTGAATTGATTTACCATATTCTTGATTCTTTTTTCTAAAATCTTTTCCTGTTTTTTTAAATCAGTTTGTGCTTCATCCATTAAGGTGTCAAAATTTCTATCTCCTTTAATATAGCGGTTTATAATGAAGCCTAATTCCTTTTGACTTTCTTTGGTGAGAATATAGCGAATGGTATTTTCTAGCGCTCTTTTTGATTTTATTGATTTGCTTTTTATAATCATATCCTATGGATTTAAAATGTGTGAAAAGGAAGTTTCGAGTACTTCTAGTCTTTCCAAAACCTGAGTAATTTCTTCCAGTACCTCGGTATCTAAGAGTTCCTCAACAAGACTGATGAGCTGCATCAATTGTAAATGTATTTCTGATAGTGTTTCAGCATCAAAAGCCATTTCTTTTTCTAATTTCAATTCTCTGTTGATAGCTTCATAGAGAAATTTTGAAACTGTTTGTGAACCTCTTTTGAGATGTATTTGTTGTAACTGATTTGGATAAAACCCAAGAGTGAATTCTTTTCTGCTGGTTCTTTTTTCTTTTCGATAATGCGTGTAATATAATTTCCAATACTCCCGTTTTGCTTCTTTAACTTCAGCATGCGAAGCATTTGGATTGTTTTTTAATACACAATCCAAATACTGATGCAGTGAGGTGTATTTAAAGGATTCCATTAACGTTCTCTATCTTGATTGGGTTCTTTATTTTCTTTTAATGCCTTGAGTTCAGCTTCCCTCTTTTGAGGTTTAGGGCCTACTAATTCTCGGTAGCTGATTTCATTAAAATGAATATCTCTTTCGATTTTTAAGCCAAAGGCTAAGGTTACACTTTCTAGTTCTGCAAGGGAAAACGTACCCCATTCATCTTCATACATCCCTGTAACGTATCCGTAGCATATTCTCGTCTCAGGATCGTATTCGCTTGCATTCCAAGTTTCCGAGCCACATGGATTGAAGTATCTTGCAATGAAGAGTGGGTTTTCTTTTTCCGACTGATCGCCTACGGCCTTAAAGCGTTCTTCTATTTGTTTTGTCATTAGTTTCATAATATTCGTATTTAATTTTGTTTAAATGAAATGTGATATGCCTTATGAGCGATCTAATTCTTGAGATGTTTCCTGATCTTGGCTTTCTAATTCTGAAAGCCTTTCTGTCATAATAACATTTTGGTTTTTTGTGTTCGTTGAATTCATTTCAATGCAAAAGTCTTGAGCTTTGGCTATCTCTCTTAGCTCTTTTTCTTTCTTCGCGAGATGAGGCGCTGTATGGTGTTTAGGTTTCTGAGGTGAATCCAACCATCTCTCAAGTTGCTTTTCTGAGGCAACGAATAAGTATTCCAAACTATCTTCTGCGACCTCTAATACTTTGCCGAGATTTATATTGAGCCCTGTTGATTTTTTAGTTGCCATCCTTTGTGTTTTCTATTTGTTCCAAGCGTTGTTCTATATTCTCAATAGTTTTGGATTTTTTCATTTCTATCAAACTAAGCACGATAACTGTAGTTATGCAGAGAATGAGTGTTGCAATTGTTTCGGCTACATTTTCATTAAGTTCAATGCGGATTATTTTTTTCATTGTATTGAGTATTTCAAGATTATTATCAGTTAGTTAAAGCCAATTGTTAGTCACTAGGTGCTGTTTTTTCTTTTCTGAAAGGTGCTAGGTCTATATATTGAATTGTGTATTCTGGTAGTTGTTCTTGAGCCTCATCGTCCTGTTTCATCTCCATTTTTTTTCTAAGAGAAGATTGCTTGTAGGCAGGTGTTATTGAAACCTTCAATGGTTTTTGGCCATTAGGGATTACTAATATCTCCTCATTCATTTCCCTAATCTGGGAGGCTGTCATCAAGGGAGTTTTTGATTCTTTACCAGTTTTACTGTCCTTCTTTATTTGCATACCAAGAAGCTTTTCGAGTTCAAAAGATTTCTTTTCTTGCCCACCGTAATAGACTTTCACAAAACAGTTTCCAAGAATATTATCCTTAAGCTCTTTATATGGACTCAGAAGGCTCTCCTCTTGCAGAATTATACATTGAGGGATGCGGTATTTTCTTGAATTTGAGATTATTTGAGAATAATCGGGAAGTCCTTTAATAAGTCCTGAAAACTCATCTAGAATCATCATAATATCCAAGTCGTTTTCAGATGGTAAACGTGAAAAAGCAAAGCGATAAAAGGAATTAAATATCAAGGAAATCATTGGCGCATAAAAGGCAGAGTCGCTCGCTGGGGATTGTATAAACAAGCAGTGTGATTTTTTGCGAAAAGCTTCAAATGATATATTTGAAACTGAAGTGATATCGGAGAGCACAGCATTATCACCTAACCACGAGAGCGCACTGAGCGACGTTGCTGTGATTGATTTAAGTGTTCGCTCAGAATTGCCAGCAAGAGCTTTAAAACGCATCCAGACGGACTCTGAGGCTTTTTCAGCCATAAGTCGCTCAATAGTCTTAGGGGATCCTTGATACTCAAGGATGAGCCTGTATACATTACCTAGGTTTGCATAAATAGTAGGCTCTGATTCAAGTACATATTGTATGAATGTCGTAAGGCAGTCTTCCCCGCTCAGAGAAAAGAAATCACTCTCCTTTGAGGCGTTACCCATGAGTGCCTTAGATATCTTACGAATCGCACTGATATCTCCTTTGCATCCATCTAGAGGGTTGAGATAGACTCCGCTTTTTTTTGTGAGATTTAGTATTAGAGAAATCGTTCCCTTACTCTCCAAATAACTTGCACAAACAGCAAGTTCAGAACTATTATCAGTTACCAACATTGAAGAATCAGAATTTAGTATGGTGGTAAAAACGTGCGTCTGGGTCTTCTTCATTCCAGATCCAGCGACCACGCAAAAATTACGCCTACTGGTTTCCATATCAAGCGCACGCTTACCATCAATGACCCAGCCTTTGTTGCGTTTATTGATAAGTTTAGAAGGGTTGCCAAAGGTGGCATTGCTTCCGTCATCTTTTTCAAATAAACTTTCTACCCCCTCAAAAAGAGCGGATAGTAGTTCTAATAGTATGTCTATAATTGCTTTCATAATAAAAAGTTTTTAGTCAATGAATTTTTCTGTGATTTTAGCGATCGTCTCGGCAAGCAACTGTATTAGCTTGGCTACGCCGTATAGAGTCAATAAGATTAGCTTCCAAATAGAGCGAATAATACTTGCGAGGAGCCTAAAAATTGTTCTAGCTTTATTTCCCATATTTCTTAGCTTGATATTTGATTAATTCCGATATAAATTTCTAGGCCAGACTCGTTAAAGAGTTCTCTGTAAACGCTATGCCAAGCTCTAAAGAGCCTGTTCTGTTCAATAGTCTCTGGATAATACATAAGAAATAGCGTGACTCCCTCAAGGTTTGGGATATCTAGGCTAGAGCGCAATTTCTCACCTATAGCCTTCGAGTCTTTCAATAAATTATCTCTGCCAGCATAACTATCGTAGATATCTGAGAACTCCATCAAATCGCTGTAGAGTAAAAGCTGTTTTTTGGTAGCTCCTGAACTGTTTAACTTCTTCAGATGGTTAATGAGCGGATACAGAATACTTGAATTATTAAAATCATAGCTTCTTGCATTTTCACGTACCACCAAAGAATCGATTTCTGAATAAAATCGTTTGATATTTGATTTACGCTGAAGTTCGTTATCCAACAGAGAAAAGGACGCTATGGCAATAGTACTTAGAGGGCTATAGTCAACATTTCCAAGGTTCTGAAAGTATATATTCACGCCCATATTTGGAGAGCGATCAAGGTCTATTAACGCTCTGATATCATCAACTTCTGGGTTGAGTATGTGCGCATCGGTTCGGTCTGCTAGTATCGTTAGTACAGCTTCCTCCTGCTGATCTATATCGCAGGAGAAAGTCACTAAGGCTAAGATGATTATATAAAGTTCTCGCATAGCTCAAATTGTGTTTTATCAATGGTTTGGTACTTTAGTTTTAGCATAGGAAGGTCTGTGTCCTCTTCGCTAAATAAGACATCACAGGCAGAATTGGTTCTTAGATATAGCTCTGATCTGAACTCCTGAAAACACCCAGAGTAACGTGTAGATACATCCTGTTCTAGCTGCTGCGCTAATAACAAAAAGTTATAGTGATCAGTAAGCTTTTTCTGTAGTTGTGGAACCTGATCATTACGCTCCCTAATCAGTAACTCTCTTTCTGATGAGGTTTCGTTGATAGCTTTCAAATCCATCTTATACTTCTTATAAGCATCCATTTCATCTTTAGAAGGACGGTATACAAATACGAGATAGCAAGAAATAAGATATCCAAAAAATGCAATCAAAGTTGGCACCATCGGTGAAGAAACGAACACCTCCGCCATTTCGGGATTTGCAAGTACAAGTGATTGTATTCGCATCCTGGAGAAAAGCAGGAATATAATAAATATGGGAGCTGCGAAAATTAGAAATACAAGGAGCTGAAGCTGCCATTTTCCTTGCCCTAGAAGAATTACGTACTTGGGGGTAATATGTCCGTGCCAGAAAATCGCAAGAGCGCTAATTAGGGAAATTGCTATAGCTGAAAGTGCTCCCCCTCCAAGTAATTGATAGACCTGAAAATTTGCGACTAGCTCGAACCCTGCCAAGAAATAAAGCACCCAGACAATTTTACGAGTCCAATTAGTAACCTTAGCCACAAGTTCATCAGACTTTTCATTGAACTTCCCCTTGAGTAAAGCCAATTTATCTTCTGTCTCTTTGATCCTACGTCCAAGGTTGTTAACGACCACCCTTGCATTACTGATATCCTGATTTGACTGGAATGCACTCAGGGCTCCTGTCAGAGTTTGGTCTACCTTATCAATAAGCCTTTGATAATCTGCCTTCATACCTCCCAAAAAGCTCGCGATTCTTGTTCCCTTCAAAAGACTTTTAAAGTCCATTGATGCGATCTTCTGTGCCGTATTTTGGTGTTTGATAATTAAAGAGGCGTCTGTACTATTGATTTCTTCTTTTAGTTCTTTGTGAACGATACGCGTATGAGTAGGTTCTTGTTGTTTACTTTTAAAAATTTTCATAGTATTTGTATTAAGTGAATAGAAAAAGAAAAATAAAAGAGCACAGTTTCAATTGAAACTGTGCCTTTAGGTCATTAGGAATCTAAAATATCTCGTCGTAACCAACTCAGTGATTGACTTTCAGGGAATAATTTGCCTGAGTGTATTGCAATGAGATATGCTTTATTCTCTAATTCGTTTTGCTTGAATAAACAAAACACATGCTTGGAGAGCTTATGTATGCTTTCCGCGTACTTAAAATGGTACTTTGGATTTTTGGCTTTAACTCTAAACCGACGTGCCGTCTGAAAGACCTTGCGATAACATTCTACTGCATTTTCAATCGACTCTAGGCTATCACTACGTTTAAAGTTTAAGTAATGACACTTCCCTTGTAAGTAATAATTATACATGATTAGACCAGGGTTAAGATCTAAATCTTCTAATGCCTTCAAAGTTTTAAAAGCATTGTTCTGCTGAGTAACACCGTGTGATTTGATGTCTTCGTTTAATTTCTTTAAGTAAGTAAAGGTTACTTTGCTTCTGTTTGCATTCATAATTTCTTGTTTATAATTATGTTTACAATTACTTGATTATCATTTACTTACTATTCTAAGTTTGATTCTAAAAAAGATTCGATTTTTAAAAAATCATTCTATTTTATATTCGATTTTAAAAAATTGTATTTTTATAACATAAACCAATGTCAAATGATGAAGGAAGATGACCTTATGTTGTTTTGGAAATTTCTTTATGGGATAGAAAATTTACCCATTCCTAATAAAGGGGATAAACATTTTAGTATTGCTGGAAATATGCTTGGCGCTTCAGTATCATCTGATTCTTCATGGAAATTAAGTGAACTTGAAGTTAAAGATCCTCTTAAAAAAAACAGAAATATCAAAGGGTTTATAAAATTTACTACAGGAAACGACACACTTGAAAAACATATAAGACAAGGAAACTTATCAATAAGTACAATAAATTCTATCTTATGCTATTTCTTTTTTTATTTAATACGATCTCATAACGATATAAATGAAAGAGTTGCACCATTAAATGATTTAAAAGGTTTTTTTGATATTATTGATGTTAAAACTATTGCACCAGAGCATGTATTTTATACTAGTTCTTTAATAAGACATCTTTTAATAAAAGTACAATTGATAGAGACTTATCATGAGTTACAACCTGATTTTAAATTATCCTTTTTTCGCTATACTAATGAGGCAGAATATGTAGAACTCTTTACTGGAATTAAAGATGTAACTAATCAAAAAACTGAATCTTTATCTCTTAAGAATATAATAAATTATAAAGAGCAGTTAAGAAACGAATTCAAAGAAATACGTTTAGGTTTTGAAGGTTTTCCTATTCCTATAGATCAAATTATTGAACTTCCTTTTTTTAGAATTGATAAAAGAAGAGAAGAACAGCGCGATCTTTTAAAAAACGAATTGAAATTATTAAAAAAGGAACAGGAAGGATATGAAGAACATCATATTCAAGTTAAGCAAGGTTCTATTTTAATGAGACAATTTACTGATGAGATTCAAAAAATTACCGTTTTTTTAAATAGGAAAAACAAACCACTAGAAGTACTTAATAAGCAAGAGAATGTCTTCATTTTATCACCTGCTGGTTCTGGTAAAACAACTACATTAAAATGGTTTGCTTATAAACTATCATATCAAAATAATCAGCTGCCAATCTTCATTGAATTACAATCCTATAAGTCTGATTTAATTTCACTAATCAAACACAGTTTAAAATTATATAAACTAGATTTTGAGACAATTCGTAATCACAAATACATGATTTTACTAATTGATGGTTTTGATGAATACTCTGGTGGTGACCAAAATATATTATTAAGAGAAATAAGAGATTTTAAAAGAGAGTTTAATTGTCAAATCATATTTAGTGGACGTTATAAGCCTGTTGGATTGGGAGAAAAAGAATTCTACACTTATAGGTTATCTGAATTTGATGAAAATGATATTTTGCGTATTTTTAATTATGTCTTTCCAGATAAAGGAGAGCAATATTATATTGCCTTAAACAAAGCAGCTTTATTAGAATCTATTAGCGTTCCCTTATTTTTAATGTTTTTAATAGCACACATTAAAAAGCAGGGTCAATTTAATCTAAAAAAAGTAACTGCATTATTAGAAAATAAAGGAAAACTTCTTAAAACAGTTTTAATTGATGATTTTCTTAATGAATATGAGCAGAAGAAAGGATTAAAATTACAAGAGTATCAATGGCTAAGATTAAAAACTAAGCAAATAGAACTTATTTCACTTTTTGGATACTATTTGACTTTTGAGTTAAACAATAAAGAAAATGCTCATAGAGAAGACGATGCAGTTATTGAATATTTAAAAACAAATGCCAAACCTGCAATAAGGTATAAAAACATTGATCATGAGCAGTTATTAATTGACTTTAAAGAACACTCCATCCTATCATTTAAGAGAGATTTTGTTGGGTTTGATAAAAAAGAGGTTCGCTTATTTTTTGCAGCATATTATTTAAAAAATCAAATAGAAAACATTGAAGATTATGAAAAATATAAAAATGATTTTAAGGGTGATGTTGACAGCTGGAATTCTATCGAAACTTATTTAATTGGACTTATTGAACCTAACAAAATAATGAAAGAGATAAACTCTTTTTTTGTTGAGGAACAGATCATCTATAGTAGGGCTTTTATTTCACAGTTAGAGTTTGCTCTAAAATTTATTAAAAGTGGCAATACAGATGTTAAGTATAAATTATTAAACAAATTTTATTTCTTAAATATCATTGGTCTTATACTTTATAATGACTTAAAATTTGTAAAAAATAATAAATCAAAAGAGTTATCTATTATCTACGGTTTATTCTTTCACCTAACGAAAATAGGTAAACACCCTATAAGAAAACAATTTTCCTCTTTAATACCACGCTCAAACCATTCCTATTTACATTCTATTTATATTAAACGCATCTTTCCGCTATGTAACACTTATAGAATGGCAGAAATTTTAGATAAACATAAAAATAGAAACATTTTTAAGGATATTGAGGTTCATCCTAATAGTTTTAGAAAACGTGACTATTCATTTAACAAAACACCAATTTCAATAAGTGATTTAGGTAACACTCCCAATCTTTTATTTTTTATATTAAACAATATAATATTTGATGATGCATTTCATCAAAAAAGTATTGAAAAGAAAAACTCTACGGTTTTAGTTTCATTAAAACCTAAAAGACCTTATCAACCTGAATTAAAACATATAACATTATATTTAGAGAGTTTTTTTAAATTATATGCTAGTGCTTATTTGGATTTTTATTTAAAAACTAATACACCAACAATATTTAATTTAAAAACATTATATCTCTATTTTAAAAAACACAGCATAAAAATCTCTTCAGATAAAATACTTCCTGAAACCAGAGAAAAAATCATCAACCACTTTAATGAAGTAGCATACCATAGTAAAAATAAATATAGCTTAGTTATTATTATCTACAGTGCCTTTAAAGCCCTCTTAGATTCTGAAATTAAAAATGAATTATTACAATCTTGGAGGAATAAAATATCAAAGAACAACACAAGTGAAAAAGTAAAAAACACACTTGTGGAGGTTCTTTTTAGGCATTTACAAGATGAAGATATTCCTCTATTTCTTTCACTATTACAGTCTGAAAATAGCAACATTAAACATAACGCGATTTTTGGTCTATCTTTATATACTGCGAGAGCTTCTGATAATTCTAAAGAATTTATTGTAGAAATATTTGATACGTTGCATGATCTATTTAATAATACAGATGACGATTTTAAAGGATCAATATTAAGCGCCTTTCAATTATACAGAGTAGTACCTCCTGAATATTTCATTAGAGATATTTTAAAATTTGCAGATAATGGAAAGACACATTATTATTCGGCAATTATGTTTTTTGGTCAATCACAAATACAACAAGCAGAACCTTACTTAATAAGAGCACTAAATGAACAAAATTCACCAACCTTTGAAGTTTTTGAAGCGCTAGTAAGGTTAAATGACGAAAATTTCTATAAATATGATAGTATAAAATTTGAAGCTATTAGAGCAATAATTAATGTAATTCTTACAAACCTACAAAATGATGAAAATCAGTTAAAAATTGACAATGAAACATTGGATAATTGTGTGAAAATTGGTGATGAAGACACATTAAAAACTCTTGAAGAGACTTATACTATCTTATTTAATAAATCAACTCTTACCTATTCTGAAAAAAAAGAATTCATTAAAGCTATTGATATTTTAAAATTAAAAGTCGCAAGACTACAACGCACAAATTATTATTTAACATATATTCTTCCTCAAAAAAAACCTTCTGATGATAAGTCAGAAGGTTCAATATTATATTAATGAATTTATTTTTAATGAATGATATTTTTTATCAGAAACAATTAAAGTGTCTAAGACATTAATTCTTAAGGGCGTTAATCTATTTTGATAAAACTTGGTAATCATAGGTGGGAAATCAGATATATCTAACTTATCTCCAAAATGCATAGCAAATATTACATTCTTAACATCTGCCATTAAAATAACTCTTAGGGCATCAATCCCTGTAAATGAATGAAACTCCATAAGATTCATTTTATAGAATCCTTTAATAGTATCATCATCTGTAATGAAAAATATCCATACGCATTCCATATAAATATCCTTGATAATATATTTATTAGTTAAGTAATTCCATATAAATTTTTTACTAACTACTGGAAATAATCTTTTAAAAGGTTTAATACTGGTTAGGTGATACGTATCATTAGTATAATGTAGATCAAATTCATTTATAGTGCTGTTATTAGCCATAATAATTAAGTTTTTAAATTCTTATTTATTATAACATTGTATTTATTTAATTGTCAACACTTAAAGTGTTGACTGTTTATTATTGAATATAAATTCAGATTCATTTAAAGAGGCTACATCATACAATATTCATTCATTAACTAAGAGCTTTAGCTTTTAACTTGAAAAACAAAAAGACAGCTACAAGCAGCTATCTCTTTGCATTTTTTTACGTTGTTGTTTTTAGCTATCACTATTCCAAAAATGCGTCACAGCCAAACTCATTGCGTCAAATAATCCAGAATTGTAATTTTCTGCCATCCATTTTTTCCGTGGTGGATATTCATAGGACTTAAGTTCAGGAAACCATTCTATAATTTTCTTTGAAATTACATATTTACTTTCAGCGTCAAAAC
>Ga0307982_1002553_pt1 | contig 14674 bp, 3 predicted proteins | sample OrgLakmetagen989_FD_201847 | JGI IMG/M metagenome (GOLD analysis project Ga0307982, IMG submission 201847) | Saline water microbial communities from Organic Lake, Antarctica - #989 | ecosystem: Environmental > Aquatic > Non-marine Saline and Alkaline > Saline | place: Antarctica: Organic Lake...
GACCCCCCCCCGTCTTAGCGTTAGAGGCCTGCTGGAAGTGAAGGGCAGAGTCCACTCTGGTCTCTGGCACAGTCACTTCTCAAGGAAGCTCATAGCGCTAGAACGTACAGTGGTTGCAGTTGCAATTCCCACCCACCCGCCCCATTTGGGTGAGGAGTGTCCTACCCAATGAAATTGCCATGAAATTGCCATTACTAGAAAGCTGTGTACCCCCCTGCACGATTCACCGCTCTGTAGAAAGATGAGCGAATCCCTCAGTGTGCGCCAAGCCAATAAAGAGGGCAATTCTCGCCGGATGCCCTGCACCTGCGGGGCTGCTCTGCACCCACCCCACCTCTCCTCTGGGAAGGGGGCATGCTTGCGCTCTTTGGTGCATGGTTCTTGTCTTCATGCAAGGTCGATTTGTGGTGAATGAGAGCTTCACCATGTGTGTGTATGCATTGTTTGCTGGTCCGATGTAGGTAGGGGTCTCTCACGGCAGAGCTTGTCTGCCCCCCACACGCCTGCGACAACACCGAAATGCATAACAGTCACACCAACTAATACCACTTTTGACGCTTTGAGTGCGGCGGCAACGCTCACTGCGGTAGTTTCACTGTCCTGCATACCCCCCTGTGTGGGGTCAATGGGCTGCGGACCTTGCTTGCAAGTAGACGCTAAAATGCATGACAGTCACCGACTAATATTCAACAAACCTGTAGTACCAATAGTGATTTTGTCAACACGCAACTCTTTGTGAAGGGCACAGCCACAGCTGCTTCCTGGTGTCCCAGCAGCATATTCTTGGACCAGCACTTTCTGCTGCAGGTAGGCAGGCAGTTGCGCACTGGGTGCTGCGATGGCCAACGTGATTGACTACCACGTGACTTTTCACCCAGGCTCGTTGGGCTGCGTGCTCGAATCCATCAATGGCCAGCCTGTTGTCACTCGGTTCGTGGCAACGCCGTCTGGTGAGGCTGGCCAAGCAGCTACACTGGGTGTGACCTTGGGAAGTGTTGTCGCAGAGGTGGTTTCATGCCCGCATGAAAAGGATTTCAAAGATACAGTGCGGGCCCTCAAGGAAGCTTCCCGCCCTATGAGGGTGCGAATGCGTCGACTCGCCCAGCTGCTGCTGCCGGTGCCTCCGCCGCTGCCTTTGCCACTTTGGCGTGGTAACGGTAGCATCCACACCGTGCCAAACGACACGACCACGAAAGTAATTGCATCCGGCATGCTATCCCTTATGCTTGTACGCGATCCTGCTGTTGGGTTTCGCGTTGTTTTGGAAGGAAATGGTTCCACAGGCCCGGTGCTTGAGATCGTTGCGGAGAGGCGAATCGACGGCAACACACTGGAGGCGACAGCCGTCATCACGCAAGCAGAGCACTCACTGGTGCATGCAGCCCTGATTCCTTCAAGTGGTCACACTTCTAACACTGTCCCATCTGCAGCAGACTTTGTGTGGAAAGCAGCCGGTAGCGCCCTGGCCCTGCCCGCCCCACACGCCTCCCTGCTGGGGCTGGTGGCCGCCGGCAACACCAACGCAGGCACCCTGGGAGTCATCGCAGGGCACATATCCTACGGCGACGCCACTGTCCCCCCTGTGGCGCTGTGCCTGCCTGACACGGCCCCCTGCCGCAGCCACGTGCAGGTGCATGTGCACCTTCCCTCCACCGCCAGCACAGAGGACCTGCTGCAGGCGCTGGTGGCACGCCGCATGCCCAGTGAAATCGCCCTGCAGGCACGCGGTATGGGAGGGCCTCGAGTGCTGCTGCGGGGGGGGCTGCGGCTGTACAGGGCTGGCCTGCTGCGGGTGGGGTGGGACGCCCTGCGCTTCGAGCTGCGCAGCAACGGTGCCCTGCAGTGGTTTGCGGAGGACAGCCAAGCGCCGGAAAGCAGCGGCTCCAACGCGTATTTCTGGCGGCCCAAGGGCGGCGTCAGCCTGGCGCAGTGCGGCGTGCTGAGTCACCCTACCGAGGTGTCCACTGTGGCCCGCCTGCGGCCTGATGCCATTCGACAGCACAACGTTCTGGCCGTCACCATCAAGGGCGCCATACCCCGCACCCTGGTGCTGTCGGCGCCTTCCCCGGCGGATAAGTCCGCTTGGGTGCAGGCACTCACCCGCACTGCAGCCCTGATGGGGGGGGGCAGCACCCCCCCCACACAGGCCATGCTGCCAGCTACCCTCCCCGACGATCTGCGGGAGGCAGCTCTGCTGCTGCAAGTTCCCTCCGCTGTGTCTGCCCTGGCTGCTGCACAGGACGCCCTTTGGAGTGCAACACAGGGGGGGTCAGGGGGGGCTTCACGCCGCGCTGCCGTTCCCTCCCCAAATAGCGAATCTAGCGAAGCAGACCTGCTGCAGCCAGCCGACGTGCCAGCGCAGAGCTCTCATGAGGTGTTGCTGGGCCGCGGCTCAGCAACAGCAGAGGCACCCCTCCCCGCAGCATCCAGTTCCCAGTCTGGCGTGCACTTCAGCAGTGCAACGCGCAGTGCGTCGTCCAGCGGCACGGGGGCAGCGCAGCTGCGACACCTGCGCTGGGGCAGCGTGGAGGACCTGTACCGCCTGCAGGTGCCTGCAGGCGGCGGCGGGGGGGGTGGCCAGCAGCCCAATGCCCACCCCCAGCGCCAAGCGCACAGCCCTGTGCTGCAGGAAATCGCCAGCATGTGCAGCTGCTCCCCCAGCGTGCTGGTGTCCAACAGCCTTTTCTCTCTGTCCCTGCTGCAGTCCGCTCTCGCCTTCAGCGCAGCGGCGGGGGGCGAGGCCTGGCGCCCTGCACTGCACAGCTCCAGCAAGCGGCTGCTGTGGGGGGCCATGGCACACCTGTGGCACACCCCTGTCGCGGAGCTGGAGAGCAGGCTGCGGGGAGTGGGGTGCCTGCCCCCCACCCTTGCCCAGGGCCTGCGCCACCCAGCAGAGGCGGTGCCCATCAGCGAGGGCAGGGGAGGCGCCCTTCAAGCGGCACCCACGCACCCCATTCAAACCGGCGGCGCCAAGCAGGTGAGCACAACAAAGCCTGACGCGTGGCCCACACTGCAGCCCGGCAACGAGGGCGCCGGCCTGCGGCAGGTGCGAGCGGCGTTGCAGGAGGCGCTGTCCGCGGCACTGTTCGCAGCGCTGGACGCTGCAGCCAACAGTGCAGTGCTGTACATGGACCAGCCCCGCGCCGCCTTCAGCCTGCTGGTCAGCGCAGCGGAGGAGGTGGATGAGTGGTTGGGCCAAACGGCCCTGGCGCACGGCTCCCATGCAGGCAACCCCACCCGAGGGCGCCACCCCCCCACCGCAGATGATGCGTGGTACCCGCTGTCTGAGCAGCGCAAGGTGGCAGATTGCAAGAACGGTGTGCTGCGAAGGCACCACTTCGTCACGTTGACAGGCTGCTTCTTCGAGCTGTTGGCAGATCCGTTCTCGGGAGGCGCTGTGTTCGACGCTTTGGTGGAGGACACACTGCCCATCACCATGCAGGTGCGGCAAGCCACCCACGACGGACGCAGTAGCACCGTGCACATCACAGAGCGGGTGATGACATTTGACACGTTCCAGCAGTACATCAGCTTCCTGGCAGGTAGCGTGCTGCACCCCCCCGCCGTGTGGGACACCCTCCACTCCACGCTGCGGCTGGACCCGCGAGAGATCCTGGTGCGTCTGGAGGAGGGGGTGCACTGCGTCATTTCCGCCCGGGCGGAAGCGCCCATCCAGCAAGCACCCCCCCTGCCCACCCCCCAAATCATGCTGCCTGCACTGCTGGGCATGCCGACTGCGGACAGCGTGGTGCATGCCATCCGCACCTGCAGTGCCCTGCTGCCGGAGGGACACAGCAAGGCTTGGACAGCCATGCACGCACCAGCGCACAAACACCTGAGCCTCATGCCCCCCAAACACGTCATGCTGGCTGTGCTGCAGCAGCTGCCTGTGAATGTAGGCCGGGCACGGGAGGCACTGCGGGTGTGGATGCGGTCCCACGCCGGCGCCGACATGATGCGCATATGGCCCCAGGCCCTGCAGGCCCGCACCAGTGCAGGGCAGCATAAAGGGGGCGATGCAGCCCCCCGCATGCACCGCTCCCTCATGGTGCCCTACTCCGAGCAGGACACCGGCGCCGCTGTGGAGACGACTGTGGGGGGTGGGGAGCAAGGGCTGCCCCCCAGCGACGTGCAGGTGCCACTGCTGGGCGCGGTCAAGCGGGCGCCCCTGGGCCTCTCCTTCATCCAGTGGCGCCGCAGACGGCGGCGCATTGCTCGGGCGTACCAAATCTCCCGCAAGGTGTCCCTGCAGCAAGCAGCCGCCGCCACTGGTGGCCGCCGGCAGCTAAAGGCTGCTCGCCCAGACAAGACCGCCACCTCTGAGCTGCAGCACGAAATCAGCAACATGTTCAGCGCCAAGCGCCTCGGTGCCCAAACCATCGGCGAGCAGGTGGACAGCAGCAGCGACTCCAGCGAGGGCGACACCTCCTCGCTGTCCCGCAAGCAGCGGGCGCTGCTGCAGCTGTTGCCGCCGCCGGGGCAGGGGGACTCGGGGGACTACACCACCGTCACCTCCAACACAGACGACTCGTTTGGGGAGAGCTCGGATGAAGAAGCAGACCTGCGTTGGCTGCAGAACACCCTTGTTCCGGGGCTGGAGGCGGGCGAGGGTGCGCAGTGGGGCCAGGTGGACGAGGAGCTGCTGGAGCTACTGCACTCCCCCATTGGGCGCAAAATGGTGCAGGCCGGCTCTGCATCTGTGCGCGTCTCAGGCAAGCTGCTCATTACCGATCGCAGTGCCTACCTGGTGTGCAGTGCCAACGAAGTGCTTGTGCTGCCCTTGCGCAGTCTGGGACACATGGAATACTGCACCACAGCCGGAACAACCATGGGAAACACCATGGACAACGGCTTGCACTTGAGTGAGTGCGACCTGCGCCGTGTGGCGCGGGATGAGTCCCTGGACAGTGACGGGGAGCCGTCACAGCTGAAGCTGCTCTTCACCCTGGCGCAGGTGGTGGCGCGCCCTTCCGCTGCGCAGCTGCGCACCCTCCACGTGTTCCGTTGGCAGCTGGCAGTGGAGGAGCACCTGGCGGCATACTACTCCGCGCCCTCCGCCAGCGACGACAGCTTTATCACCTTCCCCTCCGCCACCGACGACGTCTTTGCCCGTGAGCTGGGCATGGGGAGTGCGGCAGCCAACACAAGGGAAAGTGTGCACCATCACATTGGCCAGACACACCTTGAGCTGGGTGCGGAATATGATGAGTCACCCCAGCTGCGAATGAGGGGAGGCACCTCCAGCCGCAGTGAGTCCGGGGCCGTCAACACCCCCCCCCAGGTTGTGCGCTACCTGTCTGGAAACCGCAGTGTGATTTCCATGCGCAGCTCCACAGGGGACAGCAGTGCCTCTCGTACAGCGGTGCGCGCCGATGCAGCCATGGCCGCCAGCATCGGCGTCCTGCGCGCTGTGTGGGACTGCGTGCAGGGCTTTGCGTACAGCGCCACATTCAATGGGGCGTTTGGACAGCCGCAGATGCTGCTGCCCGGCAGCGTGACGCCCTCCTGCACGCTTGTGTTCAGCAAGCTGAAGGACTTTGTGCTGGGGCAGGGGGAGGAGCGCATCGGGGGTCGCCGGCGGGTGGTGCGTGAGGCCCTGGAGGAGTTGGCTGCGGCACACATGCTCACGCCCGCCCTGGGCATATCCTCCAGGCAAGTGTGGACAGACCTGGTGCAGGAGCTGGGGTGGGGGGTGGATGAAATAGCCAGGGGGAAGGCGACTCGTCTGAGGGATTTCTCCAAGTGGCTGAAACTGCGTCTGGTGAAGCCGGTGCGAGATGACCAAGCAGCCGCCTGCCGCCTGGTGGCCAGCTGTGCACTGAACCTCATCCGCACACGCGCTCTACTCAAGTGCACGGGGCGCTGCTCCCAGAGCCTGCTGTACTCCACTGCAGTGCTGCGGCGCCTGCGGGGGGGGCGCAGCGGCCTCCCCGCAGCCCTGCAGCCCCGCGCAGGCAGCGCCGCGCAGGCACCATCTGTTGAATTCGGCTTCAAGGTGCACCAGTCCCAGCTGCATGACTTAGCAGAGGCTGCACTGTTCCCTGTGGCCCAGCTGGCGTCAGCGCCCAGTGCAAACTTGGGGGCGGCACCTACAGCCGGGGCAAGCGACACAGGAAGCACCTCCGCGGCATCAGTGCTGCTGGCTGAGTATGCCGCGCAGTGCCTTCCAGCAGAGCTCGTGGCGGAGGAGGCGCTGCTGTTCATGACGCAGCAGAGCGAGCCGCACTGGCTGCTGCGCAGTGTGGGCTTCGTTACCCGCTGTGAGCAGCTACAAGTGGTGCGGGACGCCCAGCTGGCTGTGTTCGACCGAGCCGTCATGACGCACCAGTGGCGTGTGCTGAGCAGCTTGGTGTTGAAGCCCTACCAAACCACTCGGGCTTTCATTCGGTACACCCTGAAGTGGGAGAACCCACCGCTCACCTTCAGCATCCTGCTGGGGCTGCTGCTGCTGGCGTGGTGGGATGTCCTGCTATACATCCCAGCCATGGCGCTGTCCTTTGGCGCACTGGGCGTGCTGGTGTGGGGGGGGCTGAAACCCGCCCAGCGCAAGTGGCTGCACAGTGTGCTGTCTGAGCCCCCCAAGCGCTCCGAGAACTTGAACTGGATGCAACGGTACCGACACACCACCAAGGTGCTGGGCAAGGTGCAATTCAAGCTGCACAAGCAGCTGCTCCGGTGGCAGCGCCTGCTGGCCGTGCTGTCCTGGAAGTCCCCCAGTCGCACCCGCCTGTTCATGCTGCTCCTGCTGGTGGCGGCCGCTGTACTGTGCGTGGTGCCCTTCCGCCTGCTGTTTGTGCTGGTGGTGCTAGGGCAGTTCAGCAAGCCCCTGCGGGACAACGCCAGCGGCCTAAGCAAGCTGGCCCTTGGGCGGTTCCTGCAGGGCCTGCCGCTGCCCTCCCTGTCTGCGGCGGTGTACGCGGAGACGCCTGCCTCTGCGCTGTCCAGTGTGCCCGAGGGCTCCATCGTGCAGACCCTGTCCTCCCTGCAGGGGGAGGAACTGGCACAGCTGGGGGACATGCACGAGGCACGGTAGCCCGGCTCTGTCCTCCCTGCAGGGGGAGGAGCTGGCACAGCTGGGGGACATGCACGAGGCACGGTAGCCAGGCGTCGACGTCCCCTGCGAGCCGTGGACCACCGACTGGCTCCAATTATTTATGACCCGCTCAATTTGACGGCTCTATACAGGCGGCATCTGGGGGTCTAGTGTGGCTGTGACTGGCAGTGACAAAGCCGAGCGCTGTTGCTTGCTTCTTGGGGTGTCCGGGGCCTCTAACGAATCGCCAGGTCTGTCGCAGATGAAGATCTCAATCAATGCGCGCTGTCAATAGCTAAACAGCCAACAGGAAGTACTTTTTCGCATTGTAGTTGTGTATTCAGGGCGATCCTTGCACCTCAGATCCTTGACAGGTTTTGCCGATTTCTTGGGTGTGCGGATGTTGCGAGGCAACGTAGTATTCAGCATCACCGCAGCTATGCGGGCAGCGGCACTTGCAGTAATTTGCTTTTTAGCATGTGTAAGCATGTGACAAGGGCACTGTGGTAGTCCGCTTCAGCACCTGTGCTTTCTACGCAGGCCAAGCTTGTCACATCGCACGAAGGGCATGGCAGCTCTCAGCTTTCAAACCAAGAGCATTGCAAGCCAGGCTCTGACGACCATGCGCATTGTATCTCCAGCCCAGGTGTAATTGATGCAGAACTTGATCCGGTGCAGCATCCCTGGAGTGCATTCGGAATGACATTTACCGCTGGAATGATGTCGACCGTTGGTAAGCTGTCCTGACATCGTGCACACATCCTGCATAAACTTCAACAGCGCTATTTTTACAGGAGGTTTGGTCGTCGTTGCATTTGGTGTCCCGAGTGATGCGTTGTTAGGCCATTTGCTGTCCTTTGCATGCGGCATCATGCTGTACATCTCCGTAGCCGACATGCTGCCCCACAGCGTGTCTGACCTGGGATGGTTCGCAGCCCACCAGTGGTTCATCACCGGCATGTTGTTCTTCGGCGTCATCGTGTGGCTGGTGCCAGAGCCAGATCTCCCTGGGGTGTCAGAGGAGACCCCACCTCCAGTCGCTGCCTTGCAGGCTGACGAGCCCCCCAAGCCGCAGGGCCCCAGGCCGCGGGGCAGACCGCGCAGCAGATCGCGCAGCAGGTCAGCTGGACGCACACCAACAGCGCCAAGTGCAGCTGCAGGCACCGCGCCCCCCGCCGGCGACAGTGCGGCAGCCGAGGCCGCTCGCAACAGCAGTCGTCTGTACATGACGGGGCTTATTGCCGCCCTGGGCATCTCACTGCACAACTTCCCAGAGGGCCTCATCGTGTTCTCGCAGTCCCTCACTGGTGTGTGCTCAGCTGAGTTTGGGGAGCTGACTGTGGCCTCCGCGGGGGGGCTGATGGGCTACCTGGGTGCGGCCTCTCGCATGTGCGGGGGGCGGGGCATGGCGCTGTTCTTCGCCATTGCGCTGCACAACATCCCCGAGGGCATGGCAGTGGCGTCACCCATCTACGCTGCAACGGGCTCCGCTTGGCAGAGCATGAAGTGGTGCATCATCTCCTCACTGTGCGAGCCCCTGGCAGCCGCCCTGCTCATCCCAGCGGCGTCGGCGCTGACGGCGGAGTGGGCAGCCATCCTGAACGCATTTGTGGCGGGCATCATGGTCATGCTGTGCGTGGTGGAGCTGATCCCCACCGCAGCCAAGTACTCCGGCGCCTACGGGGCAGGGCTGTCGCACGTGCTGGGGCAAGTGGTCATGTTTCTGTCCCTGCAAGCCATGATCAAAGCTGGGCTGCACTAATGACGTTCGTGTGCTGCGCCTTGTCTTTCCTACGGCGGGTTGCCACTGGCATCTGGCCTGTGAGCGGCACTGAGCCATGGCTGGATGGGTTTTGAGGGACAATACCCTGCGAAATGCTGCAGTCGAACTGTTCACGCAGTCAGTCTCAAAGAGCGGCAGTGGTCAGTTACAATGATACTGGTAACAGTTTTTGGCCTAGTGCACATGCATAAAGGCGGTTGGCCTCTCCCAGCTTGCATACGTTTGCATCGCCAGCTCCACCACGCCATCTCGCCTGAGCCCCCCCCGAACCACTTTGCAGCCGAACTAAATCCGCGGCCCCCCTTGACAAGGCGCCAGTCCACTTTTGAGGTACCATTACTTTTCAGACTCCCTACGCTGTTAGCGCATTGAGTCAGATCAGTGTTGGGTTTCTCTACTTGCGCATTTGCTCCTATTTCCGCTGTCAACCTCAGGAACGTAGGTCCTCAGTAATTGCAGAGCAATCCTCACTAAATAATCATGGACGACAATTTTGATGAAGTTGTTGCGGCTGCAGAGGCTGCACTGCATGGGGGAGAAATGGTGTCGGCTGCGCACTCAGCGCTGCCCTCATCTGTTGTCCCTGCAGCAGCAGCTGCCTATCACGGGCACCATGCCATGCCTCACGAGCACGACCTGCAGTCTCGCGTGAACGAGCTAGAGGCCAAAGTTTCCCAGCTCCAAGGCCAGCTGAAATCTTTCGCTAATTTGGCAGGACAATTGCATTCGGTAGGTGGCCCTTAACTGCGCCGTTGGCCGTTTGAAATCCCGCAACACTCTGCTTCCCTTTCAGGGCCTGGATGCCGCCTCCAGAGGCGCACGAGCTGCCATCCCCAGTTATGCAGGTGCAATGTCAGGTTTGCATGACGACGAGGAGAGCATGGCCGCTGCCGTGGCAGCTGGCATCGAGGGCGTGGACGTGGAGGACTCCCCTGCCCCAGGCAAGCAGCGCCGCCCCCGCAAGCCCCACATGCGGGCAGCTGCCTCGGAGGAGGTCGCCAGCTGGGCAGAGTCCTCCTGGCGCGCCCTGGGCAAGGTGGGCCGCACCGCCAGCGGCAAGGCCAAGGCCATGGTCACTGCAACCGACAGCTTGGTGGGTCCCCGCCCCCTGCCCCTGTCTGACGAGGACAAGATGGCGGTGGAGCACCAAATGGGCAAGACGCAGCTGTTGCTGTACGTGGGCGCCCACCGCGGATGCACCGCCAACTCCTTCCAGGTGGCCGAGGACCTGCGTCGCATCGAGGGGGGACACCTGTACCCAACCGCCTACGAGGCGGCTCTGGCGCACGACGAGCTCATCCGCAAGATGCAGCCCCAGGAGAACCTACGCCTGGTAAACTACAAGATCCCCGGCAGTGCCGAGCGCCAGTATGTGCCCTCCACGCGCACTGTGCGCCGGGCTGCGCAGATCCAGCTGCCCCTCCCCACCCTGATTGACAACGCCAACATGGGAGGCCCGGAGGCCGTTGGCAGCCTGGCACACGAGGAGGACGACGATGATGACACGCGGGCCAGCGAGGCCACCTCTGCCACGGGGGGTGGCGCCTCCGCCGGCCCCCCCGCCGCCTCCGCGCAGGACATGGCGGCCATGGAGGCTGAGGCGCAGCGGGCGCTGGCGGACATTGGGGGGCTGGAGGGGCCTGCCAAGAAGGCGCGCACCGACGGGGCGTACTTTTGAAGGCGTCCAGCTTGTGCTCTGATTGAATGAATGCTTCTCTGTACAGAGGGGGGGGGGGGGGCTGCAGCGCCTGCTGCTCAGGCTGCCCCTTTCGCGCCAGCGGGTGTGGTGTCTGCATGCGTGCAGGGAACTTGAAACACGCACTGAACTGCTTGCGTTGCACTCTTTAACGCTTAAATCTGCCACCTTGTCAGCTGAAGGCCTGACCAGCTGAGTCTCGCTTTAATTGCAGAGCTGCACCGGCCCATTCCCACGGGCTTGAGGTGCCTGCCAAACCACATAGTTGTGTCTTTTTGGGGGGGCTCTTGCTGAAGTCGCAACTTCAGAACTTTGCAGAACTTGAACTTGGAAACTTCAACATTCATTTCCAGCGGAGATATCGACAAATATATTGTCCAGCTGCATCAAAGATCTGCTGCTGAGGATTGGCGTGCTCCAAGCCCTGAATTGCTGAGTTAAGCTTCCTCCGGTGGCTTGCCGTTATCATGGACAACTCCCAGTTTGGCTGCAATCTGTTGTTTGCCTCCCCAAGTCGCGAAGAACTGTCGAAAGCAGAATCTGTTGCAAAAAATGTCACAGGCAGCATGTCTGCAGACTCGTTGGCGCTTTCTCTGTCCCTGAGCGCATCGCAGCAGGGCAGCTCAGCGTTGCAAGCCTTGCCGCAGAACCGCCTGTCCACGGCATCCCGCAAAAAAGATGCCTCTAAACAATACACACCGAAACAGTTTCAAGCCTTTGATGATATTCTGGCAGATTTGTCTCCAGAGCAGTCCATTCGCCAAAGCATTGAGGCTGCAGCCCTGGAGCAGCACAACGCTAACGGCCGCATTCCCGCAACCCCAGCGACTACAAAAATGGCGACTGAGTATGCACGAAATCTTGACATGCTTCTGCAGAGCCCAATGCAACCTGATCAAGTTGTGGATTCACCAGAATCAATCTCTGCAGCTGCAGTAGCTGGAGTGGAACTACACGACTCTGTGCTGCAGTCCTTGGCGCAAGGTGCTGCGTTCACCCCTGCGCCCCCCAGCGAACGCAAGCCACAAGACACGTCATTTGCCAGCACACAGCACGAAGGCTGTCACAGTTTTGCTGAGGAGCCACTGTCGTTTGTGTCTGACATCACCGGGGGTTCTCCCGAGGGTGCCCCAGGCGGCGACGGCGACGCTTGGGCGTGGGATGTCCCCAACGCCCTCACAGCCACCCTGGACAGCACGCCCCAGAGCTACAGCCTGGTCAGCACCCCTGCATCTACCACCAGTGCTGCCCTGTCGGTCACTGGCGACATGGATTTGTCCGCTGTCCGGCGCAGCAGCGGGGCCCGCCGCTCCCTGGCCCACGACGCCCCCCCCGGCGTGCAGCAGCTGCCCACGGTGCAGGACGAAGACACCGTAGTGGACAGTGCAGCCGACAGCAGCAGCGTGTGTAGCACTGCTTCCCTGGACAGCACCCCCCTCTCCCCTGCTGGCGAGTTCGTGTCGGGGGCGGCCGCTGAGGCACTGCTGGATGCCGCAGAGGCACAGCACCGGGAGGACGCCAAATTCCGCATCACCAAGGCACAGCTGGCCACAGTGGGAGCGGCAACCCACGAGGGGGACCTTAGCGGCCACTTGCCGGGGGGGGTGTACCTCCATGCTGGGAGCTCAGCAGCTTGGGCTCAAGCCCGTGGTGGCTCAGCCGACAGCAGTGTCATGAGCAGTGGGGAGAGCCCATGTAGTAGTGCCCTCAGCGGCAGTCTTTTTACACCGTACTTTCAGCAGCGCTCTTGGCCAGTGGGTGCCTTGGGGGGCGCTGCCTCAGCTGGCATTTCCACAGGTGGCAGTGATCAATCTGCCGTGGCAGTGGGTGCAGCAGACTGCCGTCGATCAAGTGGCGGCAGTGCCCCACGCCGCCTAGCTGCATCGCCACCATCCACCCAGCAAGGTGCAGTGAAGGCCAGCGGGGCCGTTGAGCAGGTGGCCGTGGTTGCGTCGTCGCCTGCCACGGCCAGCCGCGCCTCAAGCCGCCAGCGGGGGCACAACACCATGACAGCGGCCAGCAGCACTGCAGGCGCCAGTACTACTACCCCGGCCATAGTCACGCCCCAGGTACTGCGGGGCAGCAGTGTGCCAGCTCCCCAGCCTGGAGCACCCGCCCCTCCGGCGCCCAGGGCGGCACCCCCTACAGCAGCAGCAGCAGCCGCCACTAACACCAGACCGCCGCGGGTGCTGCAGCAGCGGCTGCCAGTGCGACCCCCTCCAGGCATAGTACATACAGCACAGGTGGCGCCATCCCCAGCCACCGAGGATGTGCCTGCCCCGCAGCTGCCTCGCCTGGGAGCTGTCCCCCCCCCGCACAAGCGCATGCCTACCGCCCCCACCACAAACAAAACAGCTGTCCCTGCCCCGCAGCTGCCTTCTCAGGAGAGAATAGTGGAGCTTCGCCCAGCTCTTGAGCAATCCTCTGCACCTGCACCTGCGAGCAAGCAGGCAGCACCGGTGCCCTGCCCCCAAGCTGACCCCGCCCGCCCCAAGCAAGACCTAACATCCCAGCCGCGGGATGTACACACTGTCACAGACTCACTGGTGGGCAGCAATACCAGTGTCACCACCGCAGGGGGCAGCTTGCGGCTTGCGGCTGCCTGCCGGGAGGCGCTGCGGCACGCCCTGGCCGTGTGTCGCCAAGCCGGCCTAGTTGTGGGCTTCAAATCCACAGGAGAAGGCGTGACAGTGCAGGCATGTGATGCTGCGCCAGTAGTAGAGGTCTCCATGGGCGACTCCTGCGACGTGCAGGTGCCTGTGGCGTTGTCCTGCAGCTGCAGCGTGACCTTCGCTCTGCGCCGGGACATCAGGCACACGCCCCCCGCCGGCAAGAGCGCGGTGAAGGCTGCAGCTGGTGCGCTGCACAGTGCCCTGCAGGTGTGGATGGCTGGCTGTGCTGGCTGTGTGTGGCATGTGCTGCTGCACTGCGCTGTTGCTGGAGATGCCCCCGGCGTGCCATCCGTGGCAGCCCTTGCCGAGCCCCTCCCAGCTGCGGCAGGCAGAGGCAAGCCTACAGACGGGCAGCTGCACTTTGCACTGAAGCAAAGCGAAAAGGAGGTAGCACTGCGCCCCCGTGCAAGCCTGCGGCGCGCCCAAAGCAGCGGCGCCACCGTGGCGGCCTTCCGGCTGTCCTTCTCCGGGGCGGCTACTGCCTTGCTGCTGGGAAGGGCGACCGCCCCCAGCGGTATCGCGTGCAGCAGGGCAGCTCAAGTGGCCATCACGCCCATTGCTGTGGGCATGTCTGCGTGTGAGTGGCCTGCGCTGCCGCTGTGGGCGGTGGCGGGCGCCGCCACGGCACAAGTGGTGCCCCGCATGGTCAACGGCAGCGGCTGGTGCAGGCTGCGGGCGCTGGACAGGCCGCCCACCAGTCACGCCCTGGGGGATACCCTGTGCGCCAGGGTGCCCCAGCTGCACTGCCTACTGCTGCACAGTGGGCAACCCAGCGTAGTTGTGCACAAGTCAGCTGGGGGCGCCCCCTCTGTGCTGCACAACGCCGGTGAGCGCACGGCATTTGTGGTGACTGCCAGTGAGCACGACCCTGTGGAGCCCCGTGCATTCCTGCTGCCCCCTGGGGCCAGCCAGGCACTGCGGGGCCTGCCACCCAGCGACGCCTCCCTACTTGAGGACAGCGCCGGGGGCTGCGGAGGGCTGTCCATCTCCCTGCTGTGGGGGGGCGAGGCACAGCGCCGGCGCGTAGCACTGCTGCTGGCCGCACGCAGCAGTGCCGGGAACGGTGGTCAGGTGCTGCTGCGGGACCTGCTGCGGCCGCTGCCCGGCTCCGCTGTGCTGAGGCGGCTGCTGGGGGCGCTGCCCCTGGGGTGCCGTGAGCTGGGGGACGCCCTGGGGAGCTGTCCCCCGGCCCTGCTGCATGCAGTGCAGGAGGACGATGTGCCGGCTGCAGTGCAGCAGCAGCTGCCGTGGCGGGCGCTGTCGGTGGCGGTACCGCGGGAGGCGCCCCCCCTGCCCTGCAGCGGCGAGGAGGGGGGCGATGCCGCTGATCTGCAGGCCAGTCAGGACAGCAGTGACACAACAGTGCTGGAGGCTGGGTGTGATGCGAGCAGTGAGTGCTCCGTGGTGCTGCCTGATGAGGTCGCAGCGGGGCAGGGCACTGCAGGTGTACCGCCCAAGCAGCCTGTGCCGTTGGCCTCCCCTGCGGCAGG
>Ga0307982_1002554_pt1 | contig 14671 bp, 8 predicted proteins | sample OrgLakmetagen989_FD_201847 | JGI IMG/M metagenome (GOLD analysis project Ga0307982, IMG submission 201847) | Saline water microbial communities from Organic Lake, Antarctica - #989 | ecosystem: Environmental > Aquatic > Non-marine Saline and Alkaline > Saline | place: Antarctica: Organic Lake...
TTGGTAATAGCGGGAATTGAACCAAAAATCAACCATACTTTGAATAGCCAAATTTTCTTTCTCTAGTGGATTCTCGAAAGAGAACATCCGTTAAATTTGGAACGATACAGAGAAGATTAGCATGGCCCCTGCGCAAGGATGACACGCACAAATCGAGAAGGAAATCGACTTTTTATTCATAATTATTTCACAACTATGCTCATCTCACTAAATCTGCTCAACGTTGCAACGTCCTGCGGAAAATCGAACTCGAACTCGTACTAATACAACCCAAATGGCACAGAAGCCAATGCTGCGGGTAGAAGTGTACGTGCATGTGATGCGCGCAAGTCAAAATCGTAAAAAGAAAGTGCGTAGAGAGAAGGAAGTAAGTATAATATGCTATCTTAGTGGCACAGCGCCTATTCAAGAAGATAGTCCTGGCTAGATGCAATAAGACACACACTCTAGATACAAGACACAGAAGCGACCGGAATCTGGATGAGTCGAGTGCGCGAGCACTTACTTATGCCCGCAGCCTTCAGTAATCCATCGAGGTGTTTGTCGGGGAAAGCCATAGCGGCCTCGAGCTCCCTGCCTGCTCTATTGCTGCAGTTTCTTGTGATTGATACAGACACCAACAGACCCAGCCGGGTATTCTCAAGGCGGAGACAAGCACTTCGTGGCTTAATGGCTACAAAGGACGCATTCAAAGATTCAAAGGTGCCCCGCTGCGCATGATTTAAGGCTACCATTTTCGCAGCCTCCACAGCTACTTAAAGATTTGCTAACTCATTTCCCATCGAAGCTCGGAGTTGGAGGGGAGCTGCTCAAGTCCACAAAGCCAAAAATCTGGAGATGGCACGCAGTTACGTGGGCGTTGAAAGGAAACTTTGGTAATTTTGCTCTTTGTGATCCGCGTTTGAAGTACTTGCCACGTCGGGAACGCAGTCTAGTCCGTGCAGTTAGTCGGGTACATGGGGCCCTGTTGCTGTCGATTACTCAGAAGAGGGCAACAAGAGAGGAAAGACGCAGAAGAGGACAACAAGGCAGCATAAACCTCGAGAAGCGCCGCACACAAAAAGGAAAAAGAAATCAGCTTAGTTGCGGTGCCCGGCAGCCGGGCGATTTTCGTGACGCCTTTTTCTTTTTTCAATGGTGTTTTTATTTCTTCGACGAGGATTATTTTTCATGTTGTTTTTTTAGGATAGCTGTATGCAAACTGACACGATGGAAAACTTTGGTAACTTGTACTACTTGTCTTTTCTTGCCATAGCTATCTGTACTGTAGTCGTGTAAATATTGGCGCCATGAGTTTTTTTCTGAAGTTATCCCCACGTTCTCGAAACGAACTCTTCACTGGTGAGACCGAACTGCGTGCGAGTCCTGGATACCTCCAAATTGGGTCTGTGACTATACTGCTCGTTTGAACCATCAGCGGCAAAGCAATTGCATGTGCGAAACGGGTAGTTTAGGCTACTGCGGTTTCCTCCTCTCACGATTCACGGAGCTTGCGGCGAGAGGAAGAGAGGACGTTGTAGGTGCAAACCCGGTCAGAGCCCGCACAGCTCGGGCAATGTTGAGATGTTTGTGTATGTTGAGACGTATGTTACTTATGCCCGCAGCATTGGCTTCGGTGTCATTTGGGTTTACATTAGCTCGGCTTCGAGTTCGAAAGCAGGTGTGCGTCGAATGAAGCCAAACACGGACGCTTTTCACTTTCATTCTGTGAGGAGTTCTTGACGTCCTTCACAGGGCTTTGGTGGCGAAGCACGAGATTATCCAGGTAGGTGCATTCTTCAGTAATCCATCGAGGTGTTTGTCGGGGAAAGCCAAAGCGGCCTCGAGCTCCCTGCCTGCTCTACTGCTGCAGTTTCTTGTGATTGATACAGACACCAACAGACTCAGCCGGGTGTTCTCAAGGCGGAGACAAGCACGCTTCAGGGCCTGTGCGAAACGACTCTCACCTCCACTTTGAAGGCCGCTCGAGCTCACCCGCATAACAGGCGTAACTGCGCATATAATTTTGCCTTCCCTGTGGCTCTTGGTGCCCAGCCTTTATCGCCAAAAAGCAAAGCCCCCTCGGGGGGAGGCTCAGAAAAAGAAAAAGCAAAGCACTTATCAGTTCAAGGGGAGCTATGGACTGGTGGAGTCATTGTGATCTCGATATAGTTCTACGTCATCATTAGTTTTTCAACGCATATTTTCACTATTATCTCAAATTACCTTCAGGACTCCACAAAACCTTACGCCCCCGGCAGTCGAGCGCAACGTAAAAAGAAATGTCTCGGCACGGGCCACTTGAACCAACCGTCGATTGCGCTATGGCAACTGTGTGCTCAGGAAGCCACAGCAAAGTTTGACATCCGAAAAATTCTACAGGCTTTCAGTCCGGCCCGAGGGACTCTGTAGACGCCGACTAGATAGCACCCTGTCTGTTAGTTACTAAACTCAGTCCCCTCGGGTGGGCTCAGAAAAGTTCTACAGTGGGGACATGGAGATCGCCATTCCCGAAATCACTATTTATTTACTTTGCCTATGGGATTTTAACAAGGGCCTTGAGGGGCCGGATAGAGAGCTAACAGGTAGAGAAGAAATCCAAAGCGCAAATGAAGAATAGAAGAAGAACAAGAAGAAGTAAACAGGACCAGATGCTTCAGTGTCCATGAAAGTGATGATGGCGGTCCGAAGTGGCCTTCTCTTCCACACCCTGAAACCTTTCCTTGATATTATGATATTGAAGTGCGCGTTTCCCATCTATATGAAGATTACAATTCCCTTGCAACTGGAATAGGTATAAAGTAGGAATTGCATCACTGCGTCTCTATGTCACTCCTATTTTTCTTCGCATGTGATCCCAGCGCTACATGGGAAGTAGGCAATTCTCACCTATCGAAGTGAAGACGAGAGTACCACCGCACATGGGATGCAACAGCGCAGACTATCTATACCCCAACTACCCGTAAACGTCGGTAAAATCGCCGAGCGACCGTCCTTCGCACCTTTGAGTTTCAACAGCGCCGAATTCCCACATTACTACTACGTAACTAACCACGTAGATGACACAGCGACCAAAACTGAGGCAATGCACTTTCCGCCGCCGCGAGCGGCGTATGAGGCTGCAAACACGTCTCGATTTTACGTTGATGGCACTGGTCTCATTGATTTCTGTTAGAAGTTCAAGTACTTGGGTTCCATACTCCATTACTCGCTTACCTCTGATGCTGATGTAGACAGTTGGATAGCTTCGACGACGGCTGCTTTAGGCGCTCTGATTTGTTTTTCAATTCTGAGTACCTCTCTGAGGAACTGAAGGGTGAAGTATACAAGGCCCTTGTCTTGCCTACTATACTCTACGGTTGTGAAGCTTGGTCCTTGCGTGAACATATCTTCGTTTACCCCTTCTTCAACTGCGTGCCCGGTCGGGGTTCAGTTTCTACCGTGGATAAGAGGAGGCAGTGCAGTATCATCGTCTACGACGACTTATTATGGAATGCTCTTGTGGTCGAGACAGCATCGAGACAGTATGACCATGCACATACCTTCCATCGATCAACTTCCTCGGTGGGGCTCGCGGGTGCCGACGGTGAGTTTCCCGTCACCCGCGCAGCCACTGAACTTATGCATGATTTACGAAGAAAAAATACCACTACGATTTCCCCTGCTTTGTGGCTTCTTTCATTTCATTGTTCATCCTAGTGGGCCTAGGCTCGCAGCTTATCGGTGGGTGAAAGAATCCTATCGGTGAAGTGGGTATGACTTTGGACTTGGAAGAGAGGAATTCGGTTCATGATGAGGGTGAAAACCCCCCACCAAACTTGGATACATGTGAGTCTGAGCCTGAACACAATCGAATCTTTGTTCGACCTCGTTAAGTACTGCTTCTGGAGCGGGGAAGCTACTCCTGGTGTTAGTAGGCCTGTGACCATTCGTGTTCGCACAGCCTACAGCATAACAGCCATGTGATCCCTACTTCGTTAGCAAGAAAGAGGACAGGCGATGCTGAGATCGGCTGGCGCCCGACGCCTGAGAAAAACATTGTGACGATGCCCTGCTGGGGCAAATAATAGCCCGGAGAAATGCCTCGTACCTGGGACGTGACACACGAACGAGCACTCAATCCCGCCGACTCGTTCGGAGGAAAGACGCCAGTTGGAGCCTGAATTGGCCTTCTGGAGTAAATTTTCTGGCGCATAAGCGGCATAAGTACATTCTTTGTGTGCCTCTGTGACTACTGTGTACTTGTTTTTCTTTGTTATTGGGAGAGTATTAACTAGACTAGACTAGTCCTCGCGTGAAGATTCATTCAAGCGCCTTCGAAGTTTCCATAATCGGTTTGCTCGGTCAATGTGTGGCGTGATTCTTCATCATACCTCTCGCCACCGTATCACTACCTCGAGTCTTTTTCGTCGTTTGAATATTCTTGACATCGACAGCTACTATCACAATCGGATCCTTCGTTGGGCTGGCCACGTTGCTCGTATGCCCATGAGCCGGGCACCACGGTAGTTGTTGACAAGTTGGGTCGCGCATTCCCGGCCGGTCGGTTGCCCACAGATAACGTGGGGTAGGGCGCTGAAGAATGCGCTCGCCAGTAAGGGCATTTCCAAGGAATTTAAGGAGTGGATTGCCATTGCGAAGGATAGGCCGAGGTGGAGACAGCGGACTCACTCCAAACCAAAACCTCCTGATGCCTGATGGCTAATGGAGATGGACAACTTGGGAGTATATGGTCACAATTGTATTATGCAAAAAGGGCACTCAGCCCAGTCAGACTTGTTCTGAAGGTTACACTTTTCTTGCTACTGTATTGTACAGGGGTGTTTCTTTTATTTGGGGAGTATTAACTAGACTAGATCCCGAAATACTAATAAGAATCTCTTGTCGTGTATGCAGTGTATGCAGGTAAGCGACTTTAAGCAAGCAGAGCACTTTGGAGCGTTGAAGGTCGAAGGTTAAGTAAGTATGAAGGAGTGAGGCTGACGGCGTAGCCGTGGAGTACACTGCCTGCAAGTTCGTTTTATACCATATTAGTGTATATTCTTGGAGCTCAGAACTCGTCTCTCACGAACTGCATCACTGCACGATAACTAAAAGAAAGTACAGGTTAGGTGGAGGCGTGGAGGCTTGGAGGTCGGAGGCAAGCGCACTTCACGGCGTGCTTTAGAGCTAGAACCTCCACACGGTTAGGACTCCTGAGTAGCTAATGAAACGAATCGCCACTTAAATTCAAGCCTATTGTTATAGCGAACAATGGACAAATAATCAACTCTGAATTGGGTTGGGTAGCGACAGTTAATGTGAATGATGATCAAGTCATGCAGCTTGTTATCTTTGCTTGCTGTTGCGCGAGTTACAGGCCTATCATCTGATGGGCCACCTCCTTATGACCGCCGGTACTGGCCTCCTGCTCTAAGTTCGGGCGCTTCCACACCGCCGAAAGCAATGCCTAGGAACCCTATTTCCTCGTTGGCGCGAGCTGCGCGTTCACTTGTTTCATCAAGGGAGAACGAATTTGAGCAAGCTTCAATTGCGCCGCCTCTACCGCCACCAATTTTGGACCCTAATCCTTCAAATTCAATCGAGCCGGCACCTTTCATTCAGGACGAAATGAGAGATATCATTCTGGAGTCTCAAGCTGAGGTTAGACAAGCGCGCAGGTGGGCTCAGAAAGAAGTGGCAGCTGCATATGCATTAGCGGAGCAGCAGGCGATGGCTCGTGACACCGCCGAGCAAGAATGGGCATATGCAGAAGATGAGGCCAAGCTAGCAGCTGCGATGGTAGTCGAAGTATCGAATGAGATGCAAGAGTTACGAAGACAGCTCGAGGCAGCTCAAGCGTCCAATCAAAGCATCAGTGAATTGGAAGAAAGACTAATCCAGGAAACAGCGAGGGTCACATTGTTGGAAGCCGAAATTGAGGAAATTAAAAGCGACGCTGCTCGTCAAATTGCTGAGGGACTAGCGGACGCGCGCGCAGTTGCGATGCGAGAAGCAGCAGCCGTCGAGTCCGAGTCCTATTCAGCCAGAGCCAGAGCAGCAGAAGATTCAGCCAGGGCTTTGAAATTGCAGCGTGAGTTGGATGCGATCAAAGAATCCAATTCTACTTCCTCAAGCGAATCAAAACGAGCGGCCGATCAGAAGGTTATTGAACTCCAAGTTGAAGTAAAGGCCCTAAAAGCGGAACTGGTTGAGCAGGCTAAGGCAGCCGATAAAAACGTGCGCAACCTTCAAAATGCTACGGCCGCGTCCCTTCACGATTTACAAGCCTCACATGCAGCGGCTCAAAGGCGAGAAATGGATGTGAAAACTTCCTTAGCCGCGGCAAGGAAGAATAGCACGGTAATGGAATCGCGTTTGGTCGAATTGCAGAAAGACTTGGACGTTGCCAAGGCCTTCGGGAAAGAAAAAGCAGTCGAGGCAGAGAAATACCGCAAACAATTCGTTGATTTGCAGGATGAAGTAGAGGCTTTGAAAAAAGACGGAGCTTCTAGTGCGGAATGTCGTACCAAAGCCGAAGCGGACGCAGCAGCTAGGGCCGAGGCCGCTCGCGAAGCCAATGAAGCGCGGCTCGAGGCTGAGCAAGCAGCCAAGTCGGCCGAAGCGGACTCCAAGGCAGCCACCGCGCGAGCCACCGAAGCGTCCGCCAAGGTCGCTAAGTTGCAGCGTGACCTCGAAGCAGCACTCCTCAACGCTTCCAAGGTGGCCTTTCTCAAGAACGCCACTCATTCGTTGACGGCGGAAGTAGCAGCAGGCTCGGCCAAGGCTGCCGAGCTGCAAGCCGAAGTCGACGCACTGAAGAAAGAGCTCGTTTCAGAGACCCTCGACGCCGCGTCGGCCAAGGCTGCTGCAGACGAAGCAGTGGTGGCGCTGAAGGCCAACCTTCAGCCCTTGATGGACGCCCAGAGCGCCATGGCCGCCACGCTCGGTGCCCAAGTAGAGGAACTGGAGGCCGAATTGGAGGAAGTCCAAGGGCGCGAGTCGGTGCTGCACGAGTCGTGGACGGCGTTGCACCGCGACAATGAAGAAGCAGCGTTTCAAATCAATTCCACGCAAAAGCAGTTGGCAGCGGCGCAAGACGTCATTGATGCACTGGCGGCTCAATCAGACGAGCTGGCACAGAAGCTTGCCTTGGCCGAAAGCGATTCCTTCCAATTGAGAGCCCAACTTGATGACGACCGCCGTAACAATAACGCTGCGGCTGGTGACGCGAATTCTTCCTTGGAAGCGCAACTGGCTGCTCAGATCCACCGCAGCCAAGCAGCTGAGAGTAGCTCCACTTCATTAAGAGCAGAACTCGAAGACCAGGTCCGTCAAAACCAAGTGCTCGATAACACGGTGGCGTCGTTGCGAGCTCAACTTGCCGCTCAGAGTAACAAAATTCAAGCGGCCGAGAGGACAGCTGCGTCACTCAACGCGCGACTCTCCAAGGGGGCGTTGGTGGACGACACGACGGTTGGCAGCGCACTCCCTACGAGTCCGTTGGGAGAACGGGCACAAAAGCTTGAGGAATCTCTGATGGCCGCCTACGTGCAGAAGCAGGACTTGCAAAAGTCGTTGATGGCCTTGAGCGATGGCAGCATGAACGACGAAGCCAAAGCTTTAACCAGCGCGTTGAGACAGAAGTTCGAGATTGCCAACGCTGAAGCAGCCGAAGCTGACTTCAAAGCTGTTGAACTGCGCGAGAAATTGAGCCAAGTCGAAGATACGTTGAGGCACCAAACCAAGCAGCTTGAAATGCACGAAGCCAGAACCGCTGCTGAAAACGCTCGCTTTCCTGCGACCGCCGCGGGGCAAACAGTGGCGAAAGCTGCGGCGGCGAAAGCGGCTGCGGACCTCACCTTGATGCGCGCGCGGGCCGAGCAAGATTTCGCGAAAGCAGAGTCGGAGTCCAAAGCGGCCGACGCGCGGGCCGCAGAATTGTCGTCCAAAGCCTTCGACCTTCAGCGCGACTTCCTGTCGGCGCAGGCCGCGTCCTCGGAGTCGCCGGTCGGCAACGCTGTAGCCCGGAGCGACATGGAAGCGCAAGTCACGGAAGCGGAAAAGCTCGTGGAGCGGCTGCAAGAAGAAGTGAACGTGCTGAAGGCAGACCTCTCCAAGGAAGCGGCTGTTGGGAAAGTGGCAGCACCCACAGTGACGGAATCAGTCCACACCCGCAACTTCTTTCGACGGCAGTCGCCGAAAGAAGACACCGTCGAAGAGTTGAACAGAGACTTGGCCGCGCAAGCGGAGGCAAGCGAAGCTGCAGTCTTGCTGGCCAAGTCCGTGACGGCACGAAAGTCAAATCGACGGCGGCCCCGTCAAGAATCTGCTCTTGATACGAAGAAGCCTCACAATCGAATGCAGAAGCGCCGGCCGATCACTGCATTCTTAGCTCGACTCGCGGTGCTGGCCGTGCTTTCTTCTTTAGGCGTGATATCCATTTTTGATGTCAATCTTGAATAACGCCGAAAGTGTTTGGTGCTTTTCCTTGAATTAGCTTGCTTCTCTCATTTTACGCATATCCGATTTGTGAGGCTAATATAAAAGTTTGCGATAAGTCTTAATTTCAGGTGCTGCCCTATTTGGTTATTTGTAACAGTAATGCTTACAATAAGTTTCTAGATCACTATCCACTTGTGCGCTTACTCAAAAAAAATCACTATGTATCGCAGTCATAAATCAAATAAAGAAAACGATTTATGGATCACAACGAATTACTTAACGAAAATGTGCTGTGCATTCAGCATTCAGGTCACTTCAAGACAATCACCCCCATAGGAAAATTTTAAAGAAATTGAGTTTCGTCTGCTGCCGTTGAAATACGAGGCGCCCGTACCCAGTTGCGCCTGCGCGTACGCGTGCCATTGGTCAGCGGCCTTCTTGAACCACTGCGCAGCTTCCGCTTTGTTTGCGCTGACGCCACGCCCGGTCATGTACTAAACTCCGAGCTTGACCTCTGTCTGCACGTGCCCCTGGTCCCCAGCTTTCAAAAGCAAAGTCGAGGCTTTCGAATTGTCCTGCTCGACACCGCGGCCTTCCTTGTACTCGTACTTACTTACATGATTTTTTTTGCACTACAGTAGTATGGTATAAAAAGAAAAAAGAAAACACATGAAAGCTGAACGATTACAGGGGGGAAACGTTGGGTATCTTGGTTCTTGTTGGTTCGTGGATCTGTGGGTTTCGTCATCTGCAAGATCAGTTGATCAATTCAAAAAATGGGCATCGTATTATGATTCCAAGTTTGGTAGTTTGATGAAGTTCGGCGCTTCTATTTTTAGTGCGTTGGTCACTCAAGCCGCCACCCTCTCGTTTGATGGCTCGCTGCCAGCTTTACATACGCACTGGGCGCCTAAAGTACCCACCATCGATGTGCCTACCGCCGCAGAAGCCGCTGCCGTGGAGGCGTCATGGTTACCGCAGGAGGAAGACAAAGACTTGAAACGCAAAGAATGGAAGAAAGCGCGAGCGGCGAGGCACAAAGCAAAGCTTGAAAAGTTGAATGAACAAAGCGAGGCGTCCTTTTTATCGCAGCCAGTTCTTTCACCAGAAGGCCACTTTGCGCCTCCTTCAACCCCTTCGGTGCCGCAGCCTTCACCTGAGACCCCAAACGCGTCTCCCGACCTACCTGCCACACCTCCGCCTTCATTCTTGTCAGAATTTCCGAACTTAGACTATGTTGTGGACGAACAGGTGCGCTTTGATCTATTCTTTAGATGTAAAATTAGTCTCATGGAAAGCTAACTGTAACAGTTTGCTGCTGACGCGGTGTTTGTGCGTGTGCTTCTTTAGGTTGCAGCCCCGGAGTCTACCCGACCCCTAGACACTTCTGGCGCCATGGCTACACCTGAGAAATTAGTTGTGGAACCCCCCGCCAATCCTGTCGAAGCTGACGACGCTGGGTTGCGAACACCATCGCGTCGTGTTCCTCTGCCAGCTGGAGGGCTTGCGCCACCACAGCGAACGCCAGAGCTGGCACCTGAGCTTGCCGCTGAAGCGAGCAATTCTGCAGTAGCCCCCAACGATGAAGATCGATTTGAAGCTACACCAGAGGCAGCAGCTGTAGAGGCAGCACCTATAGAAGAGGCAGCAACTGTAGAGGCAGCACCTATAGAAGAGGCAGCAGCTGTGGAGGCAGCACCTATAGAAGAGGCGGCAACTGTAGATGCAGCACCTATAGAAGAGGCAGCAGCTGTAGAGGCAGCACCTATAGAAGAGGCAGCAGCTGTTGAGGCAACAGCTACAGAGACATCCTGTATAGAAGAGGCAGCAACTGTAGAGGCAGAACCTACAGAAGAGGCAGCAGCTGTAGAGGCAGCACCTATAGAAGAGGCGGCAGCTGTTGAGACAGCACCTATAAAAGAGGCGGCAGCTGTGGAGGCAGCACCTATAGAAGAGGCAGTAGCTGTAGAGGCAGCACTTATAGAAGAGGCGGCAGCTGTTGAGACAACACCTATAGAAGAGACTGCAGCTGTGGAGGCAGCACCTATAGAAGAGGCAGCAGCTGTAGAGGCAGCACCTATAGAAGAGGCGGTAGCTGTTGAGACAGCACCTATAGAAGAGGCGGCAGCTGTGGAGGCAGCACCTATAGAAGAGGCAGCAGCTGTAGAGGCAGCACCTATAGAAGAGGCAGCAGCTGTGGAGGCAGCACCTATAGAAGAGGCGGTAGCTGTTGAGACAGCACCTATAAAAGAGACAGCAGCTGTGGAGGCAGCACCTATAGAAGAGGCAGTAGCTGTAGAGGCAGCACCTATAGAAGAGGCAGCAGCTGTGGAGGCAGCACATGTTGAGGCAGCAGCTGTGGAGGCAGCACATGTTGAGGCAGCAGCTGTAGAGGCAGCACCTATAGAAGAGGCAGCAGCTGTGGAAGCAGCACATGTTGAGGCAGCAGGCGGGCCTTCGTTTGCATTTGAATTTCAGCAAGAAACTGCCAAACTTGCGATGCCTGCCGCAGTTGGTACAGCTGCTGTAGTGACTAGCCTTGGAGCGCGCAATACTTCAGAAGCTCTACTGTCTGGCAAGCGTGATAGTTTGGATCGCGAGCAAGAAACTCAAGTAGGTTCAATGCAAGATGGGCCAAATTCCTCCGGCAGTCAGGCCGTTGAGAGCTCTGGTCTTCAAGAAGACTTGGTCCATTCTATTGAAATGGTTACGAATGAAGCTGCCAAGTCAAAAGAAGAACGCGTTAACCTGGTCAACGAGTGCTCGCAACTTCAGGCCACATTAGATGACGCAAACGTTAGCAATGCTAACTCCACACTTCCAGTGAGCGCTTCTGATCTCAACTCTGCTGCCACCATTTCTGAGGCGGCAAGGTTGGAAGCGCGCGAGATTGAAGAGACCTCCCGCGTGTTAATCCTGGAACACGAGCTGGCCCAACTAACAGCCGCCGCCACGGCCGACTCCGCTCGCAACACCTTGCGTCGCATCGCTACGGAGGCGCAGCTCAGAGAAGTGAACGAGGTAGTTTCTCGTTTGGAAAAGGAGGCCATGTCGTTGAAGAGTGAGCTCGAAGACCAGTCCACGAAAAACGCACAGTTCTTGGGTGTTCGTGAACGAGAAATGAAGGCATCTCTAGACGAAGTACGTGCGCAAGAGGCAGCTCTGAAAGAAACGCTCAAAGAAATCAAGAGCCAGAATGACGAAGCTAATGCAAGGATTGTTGAATTGCAGCAAAATTTGGAGACAGCGAAATCGAGATCGCTGGAAGCGGCCGCCGAGTCAGAAGCGCAACTAAGAAATCTCACCAAATTGTGTGCGAAACTGCAGGGCGAGATTGAGAGCATGACGGCAACCAACGCCAAGGCTACCAAAGCGCGCGAGGAGGCAGAGCGCGAAGCAGCTGCGACGCAAGCGGAGGCCAAAGCAGCGCGTGCGCAAGCAGCCAACGCCTCTGCTCAGGTGACTCAGCTGCAGCGTGAGAAAATCGAGGTGGAAGCAGAGAGGAACAGCACCAAGTTTCTGCTTGAAAACGTTACGGCCACGTCGGCTGCGGATGTTAGGGAAGCACGCTCGTTGGCTGAGCAGCTCCGGAAGGAGACCCGCCTCGCGGACGTTTCTCGCGCTGCTTCGGCCGTTGAGGTTGCCAAGGCGGAGGCTACCGCAGCCATCGTCGCAGCTGAGGCGGCCAACCTACACGCTCGACAGGAGCAAGAAGCCTCGTTGAGCGCTGACGCCGCTGCAGCGAAAGCCGCGAACAAGGCGGCCAAGGCCACTGTGCACGTGAGCAAACTAAGGCAGGCTCTGGATGCGGCCTACCTGCAGTCTCGGCGCGTCTTGAACGCTCAAGCGGCCGCTAAACAGGACGGCATGTTTAAGCTGGAGCAAGAACTGAGCAGCTTACGGTCAGAGCTAGCAACCAGTGCCCTCGCTGCAATGGCTACCAAACGCACGGCCGACAAGACGGCGACTTCACTGAAAGAAGCGATTTCGGCCAAGAATAGCACCGAAGCAGCCTTACGAGAGCTCGAGGTCAGTTATGCCGAGGGGCAACAGCAGCAGCAAGTGTTGAGAGACTTGCTGGCCGCTGCGAACAACCAAAGCGCCATGGTGACGGCCCGCATCGTGGCACTGGACGACGAAATCGACGCCATCACAGCCCAAGCCTCGAAAGCAGCCAAGAACTCGGAGGACGCGCGCGAAAAATTGGTGAAGAGCATTTTGTCTCTGCAAGCTGACAAAGCCGGCTTAACGCAAGGGCTTGCGTCGAGCGCAGCAGCCAGGACTGCGGCGGAGGAATCTGTGGCTAATTTGACAGCTAGCATGGCGCAGGCGCGCTCAAAAGCGGACGAGAAGTTAGCCGCTGCAGAAGCGCAAACCATTGCTGCGAGGCGGCAGGCAGCGGAAGCTTCGTCTCAGGTGTCGCTTTTGCAACGAGAACTGAATGCCGCGCTGACCGCTGCAACCCAAGCGGCTTCTGCCGCCAACCAAACTCGGCTGGAGCTCGAAGCACAGGTGGCAGCAGAAAGGGACCGAGTGGAGAAGTTGGAAGGTGAAGTTGCCGACTTCACTTCCTCGCTGAGCGCTCAAATTCAGAACCTGAACGCGACGCTAGTGGGAGCGCAGAGGCGAGAGAAAGAATTGCGCGAGTCCTTAGCAGCGGCAAGCAGCGACCGGGCAGCCGCCACTTCGCGCGTCAACTTGCTGGAGGAGCGCTTAGGCGAAGCTCAAGCGTCCACGGTGGCGGCTCTGGCTCAATCGGACACTCTGAGGCGCCAATTCAAAGACGACTGCTCGAAGCTTGAAGCAGTCATCAAGGGGTTGGAGATAGATCTTGCCACCAATACGGAGAGTCGTGCCAAAGCTGAAGCTAACGCGGCAGCGATGGCTAAAGCCGCAGACGAGAGCGCGAAAGCACGCGAGCGAGCGGAGAAACTAGCAGCCATCGCGGAAGCCAATGCGCAAGCCGCGGGAACCCGCGCTGCCAAAGCGTTGAGCCAAGTGGCGGAGATGCAGCGGGAAGTCGCCTACGCAGAGGGCGCTGCGGCGCAAGCCATCTCGATCGCAAACACCACTCAAACGGCTCTGGAAGCTCAGGTGTCCGCGGGCAATGCCAAAGAGACGAAATTGCAAGCGGCGATTGAAAGTTTAAAGTCTGAACTCGTGTCAGAGACTCTGGCCGCCTCCTCAGCAAAGACTGAATCGGAGAAGGCCATCTCGGCATTGAAAGCCAAGTTTTCGGACCAAGCAGCCCTCCGAAAAGTGGAAGTTGACGCCTACGCCAAGGCCACAGCGAACTTGGGCAGTCAAATCCAGGCGCTGGAGTCTTCCCTAGCCCAAGCACAGGAGCGTGAAAAGCGAATGCAGGACTCTATGGCGGCTTTGAGCGGTGGGAAAGGCGAAGTGAAATCGCAAATGCTGGCCTTGCAAAGAGAGCTGGATGAAGCCCAATCCGCAGCGGCGACGGCCACCGCCAAAGCCAAGGAAGTGCAGAGCAAGTACGCCCGCGACCGTTTGCAGCTTGAAGCCGAAGTAGAAGGCCTCAAGGCGGACGTGGCCGATTATGCCGTTGGGAAAGCGGAGGCGGAAACGGCGGCGGCGAAAGCCAGTGCCGAAACCTCCGCCCTGCGTGCGTCGTCGCGCAGCCAGCGGTTGGGCCTGGTGGCCAAGGAGACGGAACTCAAGGAGCAGCTGGAGCAAGCGCGCATGGAAGCCGCCACCGTGCGGTTTGAGCTGACGCAGCGCCAGCGCGAAGCGTCCGAAGCGCTTGCGGGCTCGTTTCGAAAGGGAAACTGGCTGGGGGGCTTGTTTCAATCCAAACAGACGAAGAAAAGGCAGCAGCAGTTGTTCGCGCCGGCGGCTGCAAGCAACACAAGACACACACCCAAACGTGAGCGCCGTGCTTTGACGAAGCCCAAACAAAGCTCGCGGTCCTTGACCTGGAGGCTTCCTCGTTTTCTCCGCTTGTCGATTTTGTTCATCTTTGCGGCGGCTGCAACTCACTTTACAATGGGATTGGTTTTTCTCTTTTGATTTCTTTTCTTTGCCACTCGTTTTCGGATTGAATTGCTGGATGAAGGTTGACTGGAATAAACACGGCTCTAGCCTCGAGCCATAACTCTTTGTATCATTTCTTAGTCTAGTCTAGTCTAGTTAATACTCCCCAAATACAAAGAAACACCCCTATACAAAACAGTAGCAGGAAAAGTGTAATCTTCAGGACACATTTGACTGGGCTGAGTGACCTTTTTGCATAAAGCAATTGTTACCA
>Ga0307982_1002555_pt1 | contig 14670 bp, 13 predicted proteins | sample OrgLakmetagen989_FD_201847 | JGI IMG/M metagenome (GOLD analysis project Ga0307982, IMG submission 201847) | Saline water microbial communities from Organic Lake, Antarctica - #989 | ecosystem: Environmental > Aquatic > Non-marine Saline and Alkaline > Saline | place: Antarctica: Organic Lake...
TCAAAGAGTACTTCGGAGAAGAAGTGGGTTTCTACTTCAAGTTTTTGGCTCATTTAACGTCGGGCATGCTTCCTATGGCGCCGTTTGCTGTGGGAGCTCAGATCGCAGCTACGGCATTGGCTGGCAACGACGTAAAAGGCATGCCGATTGAAGCTCTGTTTTCGGTCACCAGTCTGGGTGTATACTCGGTGATCTTGGACAAGTGGCGATTTCTTCAATCGGAGCAAGCTCACTTATGGTACACGTATGGCTGCCACAACAACCTCCCGCCGCGGCCAGGATTTGATGGCGTTGTGCTCAAGAACCCAGTCACTGGCAAACTGGAAATTGAGTTTCCAGAGTCGCTCAGGTGTGAACAGAAATTCCTTTTTTTGATTCCCTGTGAAAATTTAGATGGAAGTCGTTAGCCTTTTTTATCAAAACTTTTTGTCTTCGCTTCTCAGGTTACCGCGTGCGCGCGTTTCTCTCATGATGTCTCTCGCCGCTATTGTGGTGCTGCTGGGGACCATGTTTGGAATCTTCGCTTACAAATCTGCTTTAACCCGCAGTGGAGCCTCAGAAGGCGCGCTTATGGTGCCGTCATTTCTGAACGCCATTCAAATTCTTATCTTTGGTCTTGTCTACAAAAACTTGGCCGAAGTGATGACCGAGTTCGAAAACCACCGCACTGTTCACGAGCACCACACAGAACTCTTCAAAAAGCTGGCCTTCTTCTATTTCATCAACAACTACACCACCTTGTTTTACATCGCGTTCATCAAAGGCGGGGTCGAGGGTTGCTACGAACCACTTCACAACTCAGAGTTTTGCGGCTACGAGCTTTCAGTCCAAGTAGCCGTCGTGTTTTTTGTGAACGACTTCTTAGCTCGTTTCGTAAATTCCTCCGTCCTGCCATCGGTTAACCGTTACCTTGCTACCCGCAGAGCCGAAAACGATAGCACCATGAAAGCTGCCAACATGGGTTTGATTGAAAATCAGTTTCGCACGCTCGCCAAATATGACCCCACAGTGGAGCTGGTAATGGACTACATTGAGCTGTACATTCAATGGGGGTTTTTGGTCTTGTTCGGGGCTGCTTGTCCCGTCGTGGTCAGTTTCGCGTGCTTTACCAACTTCGTGGAAACCCGCACGGATGGGATCAAGCTCCTGAAAGACTACCGCCGAGTGTTGCCATTTCGTGTGGATGGTGTCGGTGGAACTCTGAACGTGTTCTACTACACTCTTTACATTGCAGTGCCCGTGAATGCTGGCCTCATCGTGTACTCGTTTGGCTCGCTTCGATTCCTTCCCGAAACCGCATACGTTTGGTCGTTTGTGGCCCTCATCTTCGCTATGTTCTTCGCACTCCATGTGCTTGACGTGATCTACCCAGAATTACCACAGAGGACTGCCATTCAGTTAGAAAGGCAACGCGTTGTGTACGAAAGGCTCGTGCTTTGCACTGACGACGACGATGACAACCAGCTCGATCTTGACGTCAGCATGATTGGCCTCACTGTTTCTGAAGTTAGAAAAAAACGAAGCGATTCAATTGAAGCCCACAAGGCCCCCATGACTCGCACTGAGTACAAAGCCGGTGAAGTGCCCCTTAGCTATAAAACGAAAGGGGCGTAGGTTTCACTCTCCTGGTGTCAACGAAGGAGACGCAGATTCAAAATTCAGAAACAAATCAAATAATTTTTTCTCGCAGAGTACATTTATCCTTCCGAAGCACACGCATTCTAGCTGAATTCATTTATTTTCTGACCCCCCCCGAGGGGGACTGGATTTGGTTACTTAAAGACAGGGTTCCATCTAATCGGCGTCTGCAGAGTCGAATTTTTACGAAAACTTCCTTCTGCTATTGGTTGCCTTGAATTTTCTGTCTGCTTGTTAGCCTTCTAATTCCGGCCCCTCGGGGCCCGAACCGAAACTTCAAAAAAATACATATAAACGTTTCAGTATCTCTGGACTCAGAAGTCAGAAGTTCAGAAGTAAAACCGAACCCCCCTTTGATCATCCCGAAGTCGTTAGGGAAGTTTTCCTCATAAATGGGGAGCTTCCGTCTAAGAAGCTCCTGTATTCTCTTGTGCCAGTGCGACTCTTTTAATTGCGGCCCTCCAGCCCTCCAGGCAGGGCCATTGTCGTTGTCGAAACTCACTCGTTAGGTTTGGTGGGGGGCGACGGCGAGCGAAATATCGGTCGTACTAGTGTTCGTAAAAATAAGTATTACTTAAATAAACAGATTTTAGGAGCCAAATAAGTAAAATGGTAAGTAAATAAGTATCAGAAATTACCACTTTTCTGGAAAATGGGACTTTCAATAACCGGTATTTCACAAATAGGTACTTTCTCGCTCTAATATACGGTATTTACTTCCGTATACACCGTATTTACTTAATTATTTACTTATTTGGGTCAAAACTGTTATTTATTTTTACGAACACTAGGTCGTACGAAAAGATACGTCTGTGCAGAAGGATACGAAGTAAGCTACAAAGCTACTTGGGCTACTCCGCATATAGATGAGATTACGTTGAGCTGTGCAGATGCAAAGTGGAATGTTATCGTGTACCTCGTTGCAGTAGCGTTATGGTGCCAACCCTTTCAGAAATATGTGTGCGCAAAGTGGCCAGTCTCGCGGCTGTGGAAGTTGAAGAGACGACTGAATTGGAGGCAATGGAGCCTCTGAATATCATCAATGCTTTGGCCTATTTGCCTAATGATCAAGCAGGAATGGTAGTTCTTTGCAGAATTTTTATCTAAATTGCGTGCACATGACTTGAGCGTATTTGCTAGCAACAAAACCATGTCACCAATTGTCTAGATTCGGTTGGTGTGGGTTTGTTCTTCTGACCCCACTGAAACGTTTCCCTGACTAGGTTCTAGCACTACTTGTGCAAAGCGGGCACGCGACTGCGTCTGTAGTGCAGAACTTAGTTCGACAAGATGCTGCTTCCCTAAACCTGTCTCATGCTACAAATCCTCGAAGAGGAGCCTGCACGAGCAACATTAGTCGCTTATCATTCAATGAAGAAACCGACGACATTGATAGTCGTACCTTATCGCTGCCAGCGCTGCTGAAGCCCTGTCTTGATGGCGACTCGCTTCGAGAGGTGTGTTCAAAGATTTTCACTTGATTGTCATAATTTCTTCCTAGAAGACCGCAAGCATTACGTATACCTTCTTCGTCATACTCTCTCGTGGTGCAATGTATAGCTCAATTTGAGTTACTCAGGGGACTGGGTCAGTGATGCCGATGTCAGACATCTTGTGGGAAGCTGCGCTACCCTCGAAACCTTAGGTCTGCGTGGCCTTGAATCCATGAAAAATTCCACCGTACGGCGCGCCATCCGCGCAAATGCGAAAACTCTCCGGCGCCTCGACTTGGCTCAGTGCAGAAGGTTGTTTGCGAGTGCCTCTATATACTTAATACCTGCCTCTATGTGATACTGCCATTAAGTATTTAGGTTGATTCAGAGAGTTTGTGTTTATGTTCAGCAATGAAGGAATGCTTGAAATACCCTATTATCTTTCTTCATCAACCAAACCTATAATTATCGATCTTCTTCAGTTTGTCGGACGGTGCGTTACGGCCGCTCGGCCCACAATCAATGGACAGACTTCAACCAGACAGAAATTCGAGTAGTGATTCGAGGGGCGAATCAAGTGGAGGTCTCAATACTTCCTATGTTCCCACTTTGGAAGCACTGGACGTGTCTCAAGTAATGCTTTTGACTGCTCGAAGTTTATTGGTGCTCAGCAGCGGTGCATCGGCAAAGACGTTGAAATCTCTTGTCCTAGACGGCTGCCAACGCATTGATACGTCATCTTACGAACTTAGCATGAGTCGTGATATCGTCGTAGAGGAGGACTGGACCAGCGATGAGAGCGACGAGGACGAGGGAGTAACCAAAACGAAGGAAAGTGGGGTTGAAAATAATAAGCATTGCACGTCTTGCCTTTGCTTGTATCTGCCAGCTCTGACGACGCTAAGTGCCAAAGGGTTGAGTGGCGTCATGCCCGATCAATGGGCAGAAATTCTCGCTGGACCATGCATGACTGAACTTGGACAACTGCCACCGCTGGGGCGGCTGGTTTCATTGAAACTTGGAGAGTGCTGTCTGAACCCAAGTGTGGTAGCTCAACTGCTGCCATTCCAACAAGGCTCTTCCTCAGTTGCTGCTAATGCTGACTCTGGCTCAGCAGGTTCAACTGTTGAAACTGATTCTTCAGAGCAGCGTTACCCATTTGGTAGGCATACGCCTGGTTTTGAAGCGACTCTCACGGAGTTGGACTTGTCATGGGCTGCAGAGTCCTTGAGTGGAAGTGATGCTCTTGCTTTTGCTTGCGCTGCTGGCCGTAGCCTTCAAACACTCAAATTGCGCTGTGTTAACCTTGAAGAGGTCGAGGACAGCACCAGTAGCAGCAGTATTGGCAACGGAGGAGTTCGAGAGAGCCGAGAAGAAGATCAAGCCTTGAGTGGTGATCTTCAAACGGAAGACGTTGCTGGGGCGAATTTGGCATCTGTGCTAGCACTCTTGGGGCAATACTGCCCAAATCTAATGCACCTAAATGTGAGTATCAGCGCTCGAACTAAATTTTCTTTCTTTCATCTCTTGCAGAGTCAAGTCTCGTTATTGAGGATCAATTTTCAAGATTTTCCCCAAGTTCCTCCACTTAATTGCTTTGTCCTTTCGTGTGCATCCAAACATGAAGGTGAGCCGTTGCGGAGATAGTATTGGTTCCACAGCCTCCTTGCAGGCTCTCGCTGTTGGGTGCCAACACCTCATTGAACTCGACGTGGGCTGGACTGGTGTCGAAGACCAAGGCGTGAGCGCTCTCTTGCAACGCTGCAAATTGCTTACGAAACTGTGCCTGCAAGGCTGTAAGCAACTCACAGTGGCAACTGCAGAGGTGCTGGGCAGCAGCTACGGTGACCAGCTCACGTGGGTGGACCTTTCCTGGGTAAATGCGATGGATGCTCAGGTAAATGACAAAGTGAAGGAGGAATGTTGAAAATCGTATTGTATCATTCAGCCAAGCTTGAGTTCTATTAAGTATACGGAAAAGATAAGTTTGTGCTCAACTTTTCACACCTTTTCTTCGGTGTTATGCATGTACAGGTGGTTGCAACGCTTGTGGGAATTCAGCCAAATCTCAGAGTAGTGGACTACTACGGTGAATATTCTTCTGGTGACGCTAGTCCTCCATTATAAATACATGAATCAGACAGCGCCGGGGAAATGGAATCCCCATAAACCACCGCCCTTTTTCGTAGAATTACGTGTTTCTCGAACTGTTTTCAGATAAAATGGCAATTCATGCATCACCTCGAGCCTAGAAACTAGAATGTATTAAGTAAAGCCACTACGAACCCCGAAAGGAGCTGCCTTAAATTACATACCCCGCCTCTTCGCTATTAAATCGTACACTTAAGAGCAGCAGCAGCTGGGCCGTTTAGGTGGTATGGAGCGGCACGGGGCACGGGCCGCTTTCCATTTTTCATATCCGGAATTTCCGGAATGAAATACGAAGAAGAAGCGACTTATTAATTATCAATTTTTATTGTTGTTACTATGGTTACGGCGCTGCCGTCATGTTGAGTGCCGATGTCGAATTACCCCAAAAATATCAACTCGCGCTTCACATTTAAAAATCCATTACTTTTCTGTCTGCCTGTTAGCCTTTTAATTCCGGCCCCTCGGGCCTCGGGGTCATCCATTGCATACTCAAGTTTTCTAATCCATGTGGTATGTGGTAAAATATTCCATTTGCCATTCGATATCTAGCCATGCCAAACGCGCAAACCGTCGCTGCTGCGCACGACTTTCTTGGCCTTCACCGGCAAATAAGTAGCGGCGCCTTCTTTGAAGTCGCGAGCAGTGGCAGCTCGCAGCCTTCCTCCTGAAGTGGTCGAAGAAGAATGGAGTGTCCTGCTGGACGTCCTTCGAGACGGCGACGGCGGCTCGTCTGCTGCCGTGCTCCGGCGCGTGGTATTCCCACTGCTGCTGGCTGTTCGCCGCCTTGGTGCTGTCGTGGCAGTAGTCGATGTGGTTGCAGCAGTCGTAGAGCGCCGCCCGCCTCCTTCTCTCTGTAGAAGGTGCCCTTTACTACTGCTACTACCGCTAAAAGCCTCGTGGCGTCGGCGGACTTCAAGAGCTGCGTTCCGCGCTTTAGCCACTGCCAAGGCGTCGGTTTCGCGCGTCCGGCCGGTCCACCAGGCTGCGGCCGCCAAGGACTCAGCCTCACAGCAGGCGTTGCCGGGCGGGCTGGCCGATCGTGCGGTGGCGAGGCGGCGCAATGCTTTCTGCTGAGTGCGGTACCTGCGGGTGACTTTGGGCTTCTGTGGGGGGCTGCTTAACTCCGCCGCCTGACCATTTGATAGGAAGTGGAGTTTATACCCAATGTGCACATGCTAGGAAATAAGTAATCACCGTACAGCTGGGCAGCATTCCAAGAATTTCGCTTTTTAAGTAGAAGTCAAAAGAGAAGTTATAGAAAAGAAAACCAGTAGAATCCATCAAAGGCAGTGACATGAGTGTGCCGTATTCAAATGCATGTGTGGTTATTCGTACCTGTTTTTGGAGTTGCTCTTCCCAGTACTTGCTCAGTTCTGCTTGCCTCGCCAGGGTAGCCTGCCACTGCTCCGACTGCTTCTGTTGGTGCGCCAGCACTTCTCCCCAGGCCTCCTGCCGCACGGCCACGTCGTCTTCATTCCACGGCTGCGCTTGCTGCTGCTCTCCTCCTCCTCCGCGAGGGCTCCCCCCACTCACGGCCATTCCCACCAGCTGCTCAGGAGACTTGGCGCGGCTGCCTCCTAAACCACCTCCAGTGTTGCTGCTCGTGGGGGAGACGCCGTTGTATCGATTTGGGCTAGAGGGTTTCCAGGATGAAGACGCCGTTGTATGATGACGTGCCATCATGCCAGCACCGCCTCCAGTGAGGGCGTCTCCGTGATGCGTTGTAGCGTGAAACACGGTGCTCAAATCCGCAGCAACTTCATCCGAAGCCTGATGCCCGCTGGTCCCTCCTCCTCCTCCTCCTCCTTCTCGTCCTTCATGGTTGTGATGATGGCCGTAGTGGTGCAGCGGCGGGCTACTTCGTTTGAGCTCGCCCGTCACCGCAGCCGCTATCGAAGCCGCCGCGGCTGCTGCTGCCGCTGCTACGGACGCAGCAGCGTAATGGGCTGCGTCCACTGCCGAAGCATCTTGGTACTGGTGATGGTGGTAAGAATACGGATCACCAAGGGAGGAAGAAGCTCCTTCTGCCGCTTGCGCGGCTGCGGCCACCGCGTTTGCTGCTCGCTGGGCTGCCTCCACCGCTGGAGACGACGCAGAAAGGGACATCGTCGATGCGAGCGGTGGCTCAGCTGCATTCGAGGAGGAGTGGGCTTTGGTTGCGTCGCGCACAGCGCTCATCGCTGACTGAAAGCGGCTCTCCGCAGAGCCCAGCAGCACATCTCGTTGATTCACAGCACCGCCACCGCCGAAGCCAAAAGAGGTCGGCTGCTGCTGACTTTGCCACCGCTGGCGCGCCTCGGTGGTGGCATCCATTGCTGCGTCAGCGTCGCGAGCCGCAGCTTTCCTTGCCTCCTCTTGTAGTAGCTGTTGCTGTTGCTGGCTTCCTCCACCACCCTGGCGACTGCCATTGCTGCTGTGATTGTGTTGGTCGTGGATGGTGCCATTCTGGTTGTTGCGCCAGGCCGCCCGCCATCGGACTTTACCTAGCTGCTCGGCAATTTCCCCCTTGTGCTTTTCGTCGCCCATCAACTTGACCTGACAACAAAAAGTACACACCATCCAGAAAAAATAGACGTTTTTATTGAGGTTTCCCCTATAATTCTCACTACTGCAGTTCAACGATTTATGTCTTCCTCTCCAAAGTTGGTCCTACAGAGAACATGTCTTGTCCTCGCGATGATTCCGTATATCATTTCATTCCCTTACCAGCTCCTCCAAATGGCTCAAGGCCACGTCGAGGCGGCGGTTGGTTTCAACCACCTTCTCTTCTAAGGCGCTTCGCTCCGCTGCCGCTTGGTCTCGGGCGCCCTCAGCTGCGGCCACACGCGCCTCCAGGGCAGCCACTGCCGGTGACGACGACGACGACGACAATGCTTGCCCTGCATTCATCGAGCCCGCTGCTGCTGTTGAAGAGCAGGGTGTTGTGTTTGCACCGTGCTGAGCAGCACCTGTCGCAGCTGCTTGCTCTTGTCGGGTGTGAGCAAGAGCAGCGCTGGCCGCGTCGTACTCCTGCTGGGCTTCTTTCACCTTCTGCGCTTGCACGCTCGCGCGCTCCTCCGCCAGCTGTGCTCGGTCCCCCGCGAGGGCCACTGCTCCCGCTGCAGCGGCGTCCTCTGCTTCGAGCACACTTAACGCGTCTTTTAAAGCAGTGGCTTCGCGCTGCAGGCGCTCCACTTCACCTTCGAGCACCGCCACCTATGTAGAGGGAACACAGGGTGAGAAGACGCACACAATAAGAAGAAAATGTGAAATAAAGGTCAAAGACGCGCATTGAGTATTGCTTGACTTTCGAGCAGGCGAACAAGAAAAGAACTTCAATGACAAAAAAATGGAAAAAAAACTTTCATGTTATGCACGCACACAACACATGGACGACGTAAATGACACTCGCACGGCAGAAGAAGCAAACAAGCACCTGCACAGCGCTGCGGCTTTGCTCGTTCAAGTTGGCCTGGTGCAAGGCTGCGTCTTCGTCTCGGCTCGCGGAAGTCGCGCTCGCCAAACTGCCCTCGAGCTGCTTCACCACTGCCTTCTTCTCCGCCAGCTCGTCGTTGAGTTGCTGCTGCTTGCGCTGCAAGGCCCCTAGAGCAGCCGCCACGGCGCGTGAGGTGCCATGGTCAAAGACGGGGGCAGTGGCGTTGCTACTGCTGAGGCCAGGTGCAAGGTTGCTGCGCGCGTTAGGCACGCTATGCGACCCAGAGTCGCTTCCGTAACCGCCATAAGACCTCACCTGTGCGGAAAAAGCGAAGACCATAGAAAGATTGAATGTTTGCGTACAAGTGATTTAAAAATTGAATTTGATTCTTACTGTTCCTTAGTCACTGAAAGTAGGTCATTTTTAAATGGAGTGCACAGTTGCTGCATACCTGAGTGAAGTCAGCGTCTAGCTGTCGCAACTCGTACTCCAGCGCCCTCGTCGCTTCTGCTACTGCCTCGGGGCGGTGTTGACCTCCTTGGTACGCGTGACCGCTACCACCGTTCGCACTGCTTCTCGGCGGTGGCGACGGAGGGTGTCGCAAAACATCGGCAGCGCGCGCATTCACCGAATCGTTACGGTGCCCTGCTGCTGATGTTGCCGTTGCATGGCCGTGATGGCGAGATGGGCTTCTTTGGTCGTTTGCAGCCGCCAGCCACTTCGCACCGTCCCCACCAGACGCCACGAAGAGCTCTAGGTCGTCCACCCAACGAGTACTGGCAGCAGTCCCGCCACCACCTCCAAAGGGGCTCGGAGGGCGGCTTGAGGTGGTCGACGGCGCTCCTACATTGGGCCTTGTTCTCGAGTCAATCCCTCCCCCAATACCTTCCCCGTGGTATATTCGTTCCCTGTTGTGGGAAGCTTCTGGCGGATGCGGTGGGTACACAGCGCTTTTCGGAGGCGATGTGCGCGGCGGCGGTGACCTCCGAGGCGGTTGCGGGGGTGTTTCTCGCGGCGGCGTTCCTCGTGATGACGTGTCGCGTGACGGCGATTTCAGAAAACCAACCACCAAAGGACTCGCGGGTCGGTGTGGCGACTGTCCGCGTGCGTTGCTCGACTGCACGGTTCGCAACTTTTGCTCGACATCATCCAGCCACGCAATCGGGCTGTCCGTGCCGTGCCCAGCAGGAGGTGGCGGTGAGCGGCGTTGCTGTGGCCCTGGGGGCGAGCGAGCGTACATGTCACTGTATAACTGCACGTGTGAATTCTGCGTGGAAGCTACGTCCTGCCGAAACAGCTTCACTGGACTAGTGCCATTTGCATCTTGACGGTACGTAAACCCTGGACTGCTCATCTCTCGTAAGACTCGTCGGTAGTGTGGCAGTTATAAATAAGAGTTGGGGTACCCTTGGATTGAATCGAGCTTATTACAGCGTTGCTGCTGCCCAAAATGATTTATTTTCCGATCAAAATGGAGTAAGTTCAAGGCAAACTCTGCGCCTGAAATGATTAGGTCAGCTAACCTCTACGCCGCGTTCACGCATGTGACCGACGCCAGCCAAGAATGAAGCAAGACAGCAAGACAAAACAAACGACTAATAATGTTTCTATTCTAGTAGGGAGGTTCCAGTTTCGGTGTTCTTTTGTTCTTTAGTTCTTTACAGAAAAGATTCGCCTCGTTGTCATCCGTCGTCCGTCGTCCATCGATTGCACTCGTGCTTTTTCCCTTGGGGGCCGCGTCTAAACAATTCCTTTGAAAGGGTTGCTCACTCAGAGTATTCGTCATGTTGTTTGGCGGTGATGATGGTCTCGCGTGGACCCCTTCCGAGTCCATCTTATCCATTAAGTCGCGTACCTTGAAAAAGGCGAAGCAGGTTCGGCGATCACTGCACGCTTCCCATTAACCGTATATAGAGCTCGAGCAGTTATCATCGCACCTATAATTTTCGTGCGCGCTCGTCATACTCTCCGCAACTACATATGTAATCTCCAATTGGCTTCCTACGCCTCTGTCTTCTGTAATTTGTTGGTTTCTATTCGGGGGAACCCGCGTAGGAGAAGGTGGCAGCACCAGTTGCAGATACGGAGGCTGAGACGGCGCCGCTGGTAGCTTTGTACGAGAGCCACGGCGGCAACTTGGAGGCGATCTTCACGGAGCTTGGAGACGACCCTGGCAAGGCCCTTAAGTACCCGCCGAAAGATGCTGCTGAATTTGCGAAAAAGGTATGTGCCTTTGGTATGGAAATGGTGTGCGTGTATAAGCGTGGGAAGTTTCTCGAACCTCCAATTTGCCTCAAAGGCGCAAATGAATAATTCTCTAGAAAAAGGAAAGGATTTTTTTAATGAACCGTGTAATGTCAAAGATGTGGATTCCTTACCACTGGTCCAATCGTCTCTGTCTTTGTTGACCCCAGTACCTTGGAGGCTACTACACTTACGTGAACATGCAAAAGATTGCGGCCAAAATTTCCAAGAAGCGTGCTGCTCAAATCACTGAAGAGGTGTGTGTTTTGTCACAATGATTGATTTTAGATTGCTCTTGTCAGAGCTAGTCTTAGATATGGGCGCGTGTGCAGTATCGGGTATCGTTGATGAAAATGGTTATCCTCATACAATAGGCGTAGCAGGGAAGACTTGTGCTTGGGTGCGGACTGCTCTGAGCGCACTTTCATGCTTCTCCGTTGTTTTTGTTGCACATCGTCAATTGCTTGTTCTCTATCCATTGCTCACGCCATTATATTTCCAGAACTTCCTCGAGTTTTTGATGAAGCCCCCGCCGCCGCCGCGGCGCGACGACGCGGAATGTTCCGCGAAACTTGCGTCGCGGCAGAAGCAAGAGGCCGACGCGAGCGACGCGATGACTCAGGGCCTGGAGAAACTCTACGGGGACCACAGTGGCAACTTGGAGGCCATTTTCGACGTGTTGGGCGAAGACCCGGGCAAGGCGCTGAAGTACCCCCCAAAGGACGCCAAGGGGTTTGCCACCAAGTACCTGGCAGGGGGCTACACCTACGTGGAGGTGCGCAAGGCGCCGTCCAAGCCCAAGACCGCAGCGGCCCTCAGCAACAGCGGCGGTGGCGGTGGGGTGGATGCCATGACCCAAGGATTTGCGGACCTGTACACCCAGCACGGCGGCAATTTGGAGGCAATTTTTGAGGTGCTCGGGGAAAACCCCAACAAGGCGTTGAAATACCCCCCAAGCGACGCGATTGACTTTGCGACCAAATACATTGCGGGCAACTTCACCTATGCCGCGGGGAAGGCCGGGCGGACTGGTGCTAGTGGCGGTAGTGGCAGTTTTGACGGCAAGCCAGGGTCCCCCAACGGGGGGAAGTCTTCGGGTGGAGCCGCAGGCGGTGGCTCATCGGACGCCGATCCGATGGTAGCCGCCCTCGAGAACTTGTACGGGCAACACGGCGGTGACCTGGAGGCGATCTTTGCGCAACTCGGCGAAAACCCGAAGAAGGCGCTCAAGTAAGTTGTGACGACAGAAATGACGGCCCTTTTCTCTTCTTTCCCAATTACTGTGCCGTGAAATATTATTCACTACCATGGCCTTGGCACTCATATATTTTGCTCGCGATCGTCTTCTTTGAATCAAACGTCTCTTTACGAATGCAAAACAAAACCTAAAAGGTACCCCCCTGCCGACGGTGCGGTGTTTGCTCGCAAGTATCTAGAGGGTTGCTACACCTATTACACGGCCCCTGAAGAGTCCGAGGCCTCCGTCTCGGCTCGCATGGATGCCCAAGACGAAGCTCTTACGCCCATGGAGGTAACGACTCGTCCACTCGAGACCTGGGTATTTATGAAAGGGCACAAGGAGACATTTCACGAAAAAAACACTCGCATTGATTAAATGAGAGAACGTACGTAAAGAAGACGGTGAACGACCTCTCAACTTCATAGTAATGTACTGACCTTTGACTATCTTCTTTGTGTTTGGCCGGTCTGATGAATGTGCGTGCGTGCGTGCGTGCATGCTTACATCTCCAGGTGCTTCTCATGCTGTTCCCCGATGTTGAGCCGGCACTTTTGGAGGCGGCGTTCCAAGAGGCCAACGGGCACTTAGAGCAGACCGTGGAGCTGCTGCTCACCGCCATGTTCTTCTCGAGCTTGGACACCAACGCGGCGTCCATGGAGGGCTTTCAGGTGAGAGTGGGTGAAGTGAAGGAATGAAGGAAGGACAGTTTGGGCGCATGTAGATTGTGAAGTCGTTGTTTTGGTTGGCTTGCATGAAGACGTGAATGTGAGTTTCCTTCCTGGTGATTATGAAAACTCTCTTTCTTTCACATCTTCTTATTGGATTTTTCACGTTTGTCTTTCTTAACTCCCCCCGAATATATACATAGGACCCTGCAGGATTCCTCGGCGGTGAAAACGCGGCTGCCAACGGTGGCGATGGCGCTACCCCAGCGGCGGCTTATCCCCCACCCCCACCGGGGATGTCCGAGCTGGCCTACAACGAATTCAACGACATGTACTCGAACGGCGAAGACTTGATGGACCAGGTATATGGAAACGGAGGAACAGTGGCAAAAATGGCGAACCGATTGGAAGTTTGCTTACTTTAGTAGCTTTTCTGGGTTATCGGTGAAGAGGATTTAATGTGGCGAGGCCATCTTTCTTCTTTAATGCCCCTAGCTAGCTTTGCTACGAATGTATAGTTTTCTTCTTCATTTGCAAATCACTGTTCCTTCCACCTCCTCCTTCCTATCGCGCCTTATCGTCCACGCCTGCAGGTGCTAGCCCTCACGGTGCCTCCCGGAGCCACTGCCGGCGATTTGGTGCGGTTCGTGACCCCCGCAGGGGCGATTGTGGCCGAAGTGCCGCACGGCGTCTCGGAAGGCCAGCCCTTCTTCGTGCGCCTCCAGCCGGTGGCTTAGCTTGAAGGAAGGCAAAGAGGCCGTGATAAGCACCCGGTGGCGACGACAACGATCGCAAGAATTCTGGCGATATGATTTTTTGCATGAACAATTCCGCTTCAATGGGGAGTTTTGGGTTGAGCAATTCTTTCTGCGTCGCAGACTTGTAAGAGATCGGGCGACATGGTTCAGAAAGGAGTTCAAAGAAAGATGAAGGACGAGGTCAGCAGCTTGAGATATCTCTCCCGCGTTCTTCATTGCTCGTTACAAGCAAATCCAAGTATATGCGGGCCTTTGCCTCGTTGCTCCTTTGTACATTAGAAATGCTCACTCTGAGATATTCGGAATTGGATTTCGAATAGAAATGAATCCGACCCCGGATTCAGATACTCACAACTCCCATTTGGATTGCGAATTGAGACTTCTTCATGAAAAAGCCTTCAATGTACTAAATGCAGATTGCGAAACCAATAAAATTAGGCCTAGGTAGCGATGACCGTCGGAGCCGACAGCCGAAGAAGCGAAGACTGAGGCGGGTCGGATCGTGAACGCTTCGAATAACCGCAATTAGTGGCAAGAGAAAAGAGAAAAGAGAGATCTAGCTCGGAGTTCTCTGAAGATGATGCCATACACCACCTTGGCGTGATCGTAACCTTAAGGGATAGTTCGTTTACGTAAAACGAATTTTTTAGTATAGAGCAGTATGCGGTGCTCGGAGTGAGGAGTTAAAGAAGTCGCGTTCTACACCTCCCTCGAAAGGGCGAAAGGTCTGCTTGGTTTTTCGTGCTCGACACGTCTCGATTTTACGTTGATGGCACTGGTTTCATTGATTTCTGTGTGAAGTTTAAGTACTTGGGTTCCATACTCCATTACTCGCTTACCTCTGGTGCTGATGTAGACAAGCGGATAGCTTCGGCGACGTCTGCATTTGGCGCTCTGAAAAATATTTTCAATTCTAAGTACCTCTCTGAGGAACTAAAGGGTGAAGTATACAAGGCCCTTGTCTTGCCTACTTTACTCTACGGTTGTGAAGCTTGGTCCTTGCGGGAAGATTTATCCAAGCGCCTTCGAAGTTTCCATAACCGGTGTGCTCGCTCAATGTGCCGCATGAACCTTCATCATACCTTTCGCCACCATATCACTACCTCGAGTCTTTTTCGTCGTTTGA
>Ga0307982_1002556_pt1 | contig 14668 bp, 14 predicted proteins | sample OrgLakmetagen989_FD_201847 | JGI IMG/M metagenome (GOLD analysis project Ga0307982, IMG submission 201847) | Saline water microbial communities from Organic Lake, Antarctica - #989 | ecosystem: Environmental > Aquatic > Non-marine Saline and Alkaline > Saline | place: Antarctica: Organic Lake...
TTCAATAACTCGACGGAATATTCCCGGGTCCTCTATTTTGGGTTCCTCGCGGGTTTGATTCCGAGCGCCCCCGGGTTCTCCCACCAAGCAGTGACCGATGTTGGCCTTATGTCTTCCGTTCCCCGCATGCATCTGGTGGAGCCCTCGTGCGCAAGCGAGTTGGAGCAAGCATCCCGGTGGGCTTTGGCTCAGGGGGACCCTGTGTATTTTCGAATGGGAACAACCGAACCCGTTGCTGCTGCAACGGATACTGTGGCGCCAGGGGAGCTCACCCACCGCGCACCGGGAACGGGTGTGGCAATTGTGTCTTCGGGACCTTTGCTTACCCAGCAGGCGCTCTTGGCACGCGACGAACTTGTTGCTGCAGGTGGCGATGTGCCAGCGATCTATACAATGCCCTGGATTTGTTCACCACTCTCCGCAGCTGCAGTTACGCAACTGAGTCAGTATGCCAAGGTGGTGGTGCTGGAGAACCACAACCCTGCGCGGGCAAAACATTTCCTGGTGGATGCTGCGCTTCGAGATGTTGCCGGGGTGTCCGTGTCTCGGATGGGCTTAGAAGGGATTCCTGCAAACGGGCAGCCTGCAGAAGTGTTGGCTCACCACCATCTTGATGCTGCAGCCATGGTGAAACACTTCAGCCTCTAAACATTTTTTGTTCGTCCAATAGGTCAAGGAGTAGTGCGGTCATGGCGGTAACACAGGGGAAGACAGCCCTCATCACAGGGGTGACGGGGCAAGATGGAAGCTACCTTGCCGAGTTCTTATTGGGTATTGGCTACGAGGTCCATGGTCTCCTGCGCCGCTCCTCCTACCCCAACACGGCACGTATCGAGCACTTGCGCTCCCACCCCCACCTTCACCTGCACTACGGGGATCTTTCCGATAGCTCCCGGATGGTCCGATTGCTTCTGGACACAAAGCCCGATGAAATCTATAACCTAGCTGCCCAGTCCCACGTCATGATGAGCTTTGGTGAACCCGAATACACCGGTAACACCACGGGGCTTGGCTCCCTTCGTTTGCTGGAGGCGCTGCGCATTCTTAAGCTGGATGCCAGGTATTACCAGGCATCCAGCTCGGAAATGTTTGGTGCTAGCCCCCCACCACAGAATGAATCCACCCCGTTTCACCCACGCTCCCCCTACGGGGTCGCGAAGGTGTATGCGCATTGGATTACCCGCAATTATCGGGAATCCTATGGAATTTTTGCGGTCAATGGCATGCTGTTCAACCACGAATCTCCCCGTCGCGGGGAAAACTTTGTGACCCGGAAAATTACGAAAGCCGTTGCCGAGATATCCTTGGGAACACGGGACTCCCTGGCGCTTGGCAATCTGGACGCCCGCAGGGACTGGGGCTATGCGCCTGAGTTTGTCCAAGCCATGTGGTTGATGCTTCAGGCCGATGAACCCCAAGACTTTGTTGTGGGAACAGGGTCATCGTTTTCTGTTCAAGAATTTGTGCAAGCAGCTTTTGAATATCGGGGTTTGAACTGGGTGGACTATGTCTCCTTCGATCAAGGTCTCACCAGGCCCGCAGAAGTCGATGACTTAGTGGGCGATGCGTCCCTCGCCAACGAAGCGCTCGGCTGGAAAGCGAAGATTGCCGGACTTGATCTTGTCCCGATCATGGTGGACGCCGATACTCGTGCCATCGAGAGCAACGAGCCAGACCTTCCCCAATTCCTTCCCCAGATTGGGGTGTGACTGAGTGCTTCAGACTGTCAAGACTTCTCTCTCCCTGCTGACGAAACGTCAGCGGGTGGGATACGTCTTGCTATTGATCACGCGAATTCTTGTGAACTTCCTCGATATTGCCGGGGTGGCAGCGGTCGGGCTTCTTGGTGCGGCTGGCGCCAGTGGGTTCTTGGGTGATCAGGAAGCAAGTTTCTTCGGGGTCACCATTGATGTGAGAGAACCGGGGGTCTTGCTCACCGTCATGGGTGTGGTGGCCGTGTTCTTTGTGCTCAAAACCGTGTTGTCGGTCATCCTTATTCGCACCACCGTGTATTTTCTTGCTCGGATCGAAATTAAGAACGCGACAGAGATCGCGCAGTTTCTTTTCACCGGTGGGCTATCAGAGCTGCGCCAATATTCGCGCTCCGAGGTGCAGTGGGCTGTGACAGGTTCCACCAACGTCACCTTCAGTGGGGTTCTGGGGAGTGCGGGAATGCTGGTGACAGAGACGTCGCTGCTGATCTTTATGTTCACGCTCTTTGTGATTGTGGACCCTGCTTCCGCACTTGCCATCACCATCTACTTTGCCATGGTGATAACAATCTTCCAGTTGCTCTCCAGCCAGCGCATTAGACAGACCGGTAAAGATACTGCCGAGGGCAGCATCGATGTCACCCAGGTGTCACTGGACATGTTTGAAGCGTTCAAAGAAATTTCTGTGCTCATGAAGCAGTACTTTTTCCTTGATCGCTTTACCAGGGCGAGAAAAACCTACGCCTACGGCGACGCAGAAATGCGTTTCTTGATGGCCATCCCGCGGTATTTTGTGGAGACGGCGCTAGCCGTCGGTGCTTTGGCCTTTGTGGCGTGGCAACTCTCCCGCGGTGAAGTGGCCGACGGTTTGACGACCGCCGGTGTGTTCCTAGCCGGTGGGGTCCGCATGATGGCGGCACTGCTTCCTCTGCAAAACGCCGTGTTGGCGCTGGCAAACCAGGTGGAACAGGCAAAAATCAGCCAGGAAATTTTGGGCAAATCGCGTAATGCTCGCGAGAAAATCTCCGAAGTGTTGGTGAGCTCTCAAGGGTCTGAAACCTATACGCCCGATGAGTCTGGCGGAATCCGCGTGGAACTCGAGGACGTGACCTTCACCCATCTCGGTGGAGCCCAGCCGGCGGTGAAAAACATCACCTTCACCATTGAGCCGGGTTCCTATATTGCCCTTGTGGGGCCCTCGGGCGCAGGGAAGACGACCCTGGCTGATCTGATTTTGGGATTGAATGTGCCAAGCAGTGGGTCGGTCACCGTGGACGGGGTGAGCGCGCGGTCGCTGCGCGAATCGCGCCCCGGTTTGATGGCCTATGTTCCCCAACGTCCAGGGCTGGTATCGGGAACACTGTTGGAAAACATTGCCCTTGGCCAAGATGCCGATTCGGTGGATTACGACCGGGTGGCCTCTGCGCTCGAAAAAGCTCGACTGGTTGATGTTGTGGATGCGCTGCCCAATGGGGTTCACACAAACTTGGGGAAAAGCTCTGACAGTTTGAGCGGTGGCCAAATCCAAAGGCTTGGCCTTGCCCGAGCGCTCTACACCAACCCCAAGTTGATCGTGTTGGATGAGGCAACGAGTGCGTTGGATGCCGAGGCGGAAGCCGGTATCTCAGAAAGTATTCGCAGCATCGGCAAAGACACCACCGTCATTGTCATTGCCCACCGTCTTTCCACCGTGCAACGGGCGGACCGAGTCCATGTGATTGATCAGGGGACACTGTTGGCGTCTGGAACATTTATGGAGCTTCGTCGAAGTGTTCCCATGATTCAGGAATACGTTCGCCTGATGTCCTTCGACGAAGAGTAACCAGACATGGTTGTTGACGCAGTACTCGCCAACGACGAATGGGATCTTGTTCTTTTTCGACTCGACTACCTCGCAAGCGTTGTCGACACGTTTTATATTGGCGAATCCGATAAAACGTTCTCCGGGCTTGATAAAGAACTTTTTTTCACCCACCGTCTCGCCGAGTTGCGGGCGAAAGGCTATGACGTCCACGTCATTCCCCTCGATATCCCTGCGGCATTGCTCACGAGCAATGACCGCTGGGCAGTGGAAACGCATGTGAGAAACAGTTTTCTACAGGCCGTGTGTGAGAAACACCCGGAAGATCTTGTTCTTTTTGCCGATGTTGATGAAATTCCCTCCCGGCAACAGGTGACGAACCTTCGCGAGGAAGGCGAAGAGCTTCGCATCAAATCAATTCCCACCCAAGTGTGTTTGCGAAAAGCGAATTGGATTGAATACCAACCCCACCAGTGGTGGGGCAAATGGGGTAACGGACTGAGAGGGAAATATTGGATTCCCCGCATCCGAAGAGAAAAACATCCTCTGGTGTCGGGGGAACCCGGAGCCCACCTGTCGTATGTGGGGATGGGGTCAGCGGATGTGCGAAGAAAATACCAATCCTTTTCCCACGGTGAACTCGACCGGGACGATCTGTCCTCCAGCGATTTTTTGGCCTTCGCCGATGCTTTTCACATCAGCCATCTGGGGCGAGCACTGGAACCCGGTGCAGGGTTACTCACGGTCGCCACGAAAGACGACTTCACCGAGCTTCAACGGGTGGCCTATGAATGGCGACCGCAATGGTTTTCTTTAGAACCCGTCACGATGCCTCGCAGCCGAAGGCTGGTGGCATCGTGGGTGCTCTTTGGTTCCATTCGGGGTTCTTTGCGCGGTGAACTCTCGGATGCGTATGCGCCCCAGTATTCGTGGCGGTGGCTTCGCCACGCCCTCGCCTATGCCATGACGTGGGTGGCATGGAAGCTTGCAAGCGGGTCGGGCCTGGTGGCACTGCGCAAAAGGACCCGTCGGGAACCCAGCTGATGGGGGAGTTTCACGCCCACCTCCCTGTGGTTGAAGAACTTGCCACTGCCCCCTCCACCAACGCTGTGGTGATGGAGCGCCTGTCCTCCTTGGGTGCAGGGTCGACGGTGTTTACGATGAATCAAACCGCTGGTCGCGGTCGCCTTGATCGCTCGTGGAACACTGTTGCTGGTGAGACGCTCGCGATGTCGATACTGCTCAATGCTCTGCCCACGGGTGTTCCCTCAACCTGGATCCCTCTGCTTGCCGGGGTGTGTGTCAAGAACGCTGTTCGGGATCTAGGTGTTCTGGGGCTAAGCCTCAAGTGGCCAAACGATGTGACGGTGGGGGGAAAGAAACTCTCTGGCGTCCTCGTAGAGGCCACGAACGATTCTCGCTTTGTGGTGGGAATCGGCATCAATGTGTATTCCACACCGGAGTCGCTGCCCGATGCTGGTGCCACCTCGCTTCACATCGAGGGTGTCTGGGTAGAGAATGTGCGGGTGCAGCTGGTGGAACCTCTCGCCAGCGCGCTTGGTGAACTCCTTGACGCCTCTGTTGGCAGGGACCCCGCAGACACGGTGGCCCTGTGGCACACCATGGTGTGTGACTCGCTGGACACGGTGGGTCGAACCGTTGTGGTGCAGAGCTCTGATGGCACGAGTGTGACAGGGGTGGCAACAGGGTTAGCCAGAGACGGTGGGCTCACGGTGGCACTGGGTGGGAGCGGTTCGGGCAGTAGTGCGGGCAGTGGCGATGTTGGTGACTTGCGCACCATTCACTCGGGCGATGTGTTCCACATTGCCCGCTCCTAGAATGGTGTGGTGAACAGGCGAGTCGGGGTTATCGGTGGTGGCCAACTAGCCCGCATGATGATTCCCCCGGCCATCACTCTCGGCATCGATCTGCGGGTGTTGGCAGAGGCACCGGATTCTTCCGCCCAGATGGCACACACCCAGGTGGGGGACTACCGTGATGTCGACTCGGTCGTGGCTTTTGCCAGAGACCTTGATGTGGTGACCTTTGACCACGAACATGTGCCCCAGCACGTGCTGGACGCCGTTGTTGCACTCGGTGTCCCGGTTCGACCGGGACCCCACGCCCTTGTTGCCGCCCAAGATAAAACGGTCATGCGAACGAAGCTTTCTGCGCTGTCAATGCCGATGCCCAAATGGGCCGTGGTGTCGGATGCGGCGGAAGTGGGTGCGTTTATGGCACGGGTGGGAACACCCACGATCATTGCCAAAACCCCGATGGGAGGCTACGACGGCAAAGGCGTCCGGGTGATTGCTGGTGCTGAAGATATTTCGCTCTGGCTTGAGAAGGGGCCTGTTCTGCTGGAAGAAAAAGTGGATTTCGTTGCCGAGGTGGCCCAGCTTGTGGCGAGGCGGCCCTCTGGCGACAGTAGAGGGTGGCCGCTGGTGGAAACGCGGCAGAAAAATGGTGTGTGTGCCGAGGTGATTGCCCCAGCAGGTGGTGATCCCCGGCTCGCAGAGCAGGCCTTGGACATCGCCAGCCGAGTGGCAAAAGAACTTGATGTGACAGGGGTGTTGGCGGTGGAAATGTTTGTGCGGGCATCAGGTGAGCTGGTGATTAACGAACTGGCCATGCGCCCCCACAACTCGGGTCATATTTTCACAGAACTTTCGCACACCTCACAGTTTGAACAGCACCTGCGGGCCGTGCTCGATCTTCCCTTGGGTTCCACGGCCTTGCGTGCACCCCACGGGGTGATGGTCAACATCTTTGGCGGGGTGAACGCCTCAGAGCTTGCCGGTGTTCTGGGGCTTGACCCGCACCTAAAGGTGCACGATTATGGCAAGAGCTATCGGCCAGGCCGTAAAGCGGGCCATGTGAGTGTGGTGGGTGACACGGTGGAGTCACTGCTGGCTATGGCACAGGGCGCAGTCGCCCAGGTCGCTATCGACGGATTAGCATAAAGATATGTCTTCACACGTTGCCGTCATCATGGGCTCAGACTCTGACTGGCCGGTGATGAAAGATGCTGTAGCCATTTTGGAAGACTTTGGTATCCAGGTGACCAAGAGCATTGTTTCTGCCCACCGCACCCCCCACAAAATGGTGGAGTTTGCAGAAGGTGCTGTGGCTCAAGGAATTCGGGTCATTATTGCGGGGGCTGGTGGGGCCGCACACCTTCCGGGTATGGTCGCGTCGCTCACCCCTTTGCCCGTCATTGGTGTTCCTGTTCCGCTCGGAACATTGGACGGACTCGATTCGTTACTCTCAATTGTTCAAATGCCAACCGGTGTTCCCGTGGCAACGGTAGCTATTGGTGGGGCAAAGAATGCTGCCCACCTGGCTCTTCGGATACTGGCGCTTGGTGATTCGGAGCTTTTACAGAAGGTGGCTGATTTTCAGGCGGCACAAACCACCGAAGTCCTAGGAAAAGTTCTTCCCTAAGCTCTTTCTGTCTCTTTTTCTGGTTTTCCCTCTAGTGCTGGGGCTTCCGCGCTGCCAGCAGTTGCACGATGCGCTGCCGCACGCTCAAACCCAGACCGACGAATGTGCGAAGAGGGAACCAGTAAGGCTCCGGGTAACGCTTGGCAATAAACCTGCGAACACTGCGGTGGTGCGCTTGGGCCATGGCGTGTTTAGCCCCACCGGTTGAGTGTCCCACCGTGTGTTCAGCCCGGGCTTCTGGAACATACACACTCGACCACCCTGCAGTGCCTAATCGCATCCCAAGGTCTACGTCTTCCATGAACATGAAGTACCCCTCGTCAAATCCGCCGACGGCATCAAAGGCGCTTCGTCGAACCAGGAGGCAGGCACCCGACAGCCAGCCACACGGCCGTGGTGTGGTGGAGTCGTAGGTGCCTCGGTAGCTCGCAGTCCACGGGTTGGCAGGCCACAGTGCAGCAAAGAGAGCGTGCCCTGTGCCCACACGAAGGCTTGGCACGGCTCGGGCTGAAGGATAAATGGACCCGTCGGGGTTTACCAGCGCCGGCCCGATCGCCCCAATCGTGGGGGAGCTTTGGGCAACAGCCATGAGTGCATCTATGGCCTCAGGTTCGAGCACCACATCGGGATTAGAAATCAACACCCAGTCGAGGTCGTTGCCCAGGTGGGCAACGCCTGCATTAATGGCCCCACCGTACCCGGGGTTATCGCTGCGATGGAGGGTGGTGGTGATGTTGGCGAGTGCTGTGAGAGGTGGCAGGGTGGGGCCGTTTTCCACCACCACAATGTTGGTGGGCCGATGGGTGGAGTGATCGAGGGATTCGGCAAACGTCGCTAGCTCGTCGTGGGAACTAAAGGACACCACGACGACACCGTAGTTTTTTTGGTGCGGGGAGGTGTCGGCATCACCGTTGTTCGTGTCTGCGGGCTTCGTGTCTGCGGGCTTCGAGTTGGGGGTCTCTGCCGGGCGGGGGTTGGTGTTCTTGGCCGTCATGGGAGAGGTTTTTCTGACGGGTGGCTGCGGGATACTGTCGTCCACGCCTCTGCGAAAGCGACCTCCCAGGGTCTGGGGCTTGGCAGGGCATTCTTTTCCCAGTTATCGTGTCCGAGCACCGACCAGGCCGGGCGGGGGGCCGGTCGAACAAACTGCTCGCTTGTGGCTTGCAGCACACGGTTCTCATCTAAGCCAGCGGCGGCAAAGATCGCTCTCGCGAAATCCCACCAACTTGCGTGGCCGGCGTTGGTGCCATGGAAGATTCCCCGAGAAACAGGGGAGTCTGCGAGCGTTTTAATCATCTGCGCCAGATCAGACGACCAGGTGGGCTGGCCCACCTGGTCGGTGACCACCGAAACGGTGTCGTTCGTTGCAGCCAATCGAAGCATGGTGGTCACAAAGTTTGGGCCACCGCTGCCATACAGCCAGGCTGTTCGCACAATGATGGTGTTCTCCGGGTGTGCGGCCAGAACATGGCGTTCCCCCTCCGCTTTGCTTTGTCCATAGACAGACTGAGGGTTCAGACTGTGGTCTTCGGAGTAGGGGGTGGTGGCACGGCCATCAAAGACGTAGTCAGTCGACACGTGGATGAGTTTTTGGCCCAGCTCCCGGCAGGCCTCTGCCACATTTTTGGGGCCGAGAGAATTGATGGCAAAAGCTTCGTCGCGCTCTGTTTCTGCCTGGTCCACCTTCGTGTAGGCGGCAGCATTAATGACGAAGTCAAACCCTTCGAGGCTCTGCCCTACGGCCTCGGCATCGGTGATGTCGAGGTCCCCTCTGGTGAAAGAGGTGAGGGTGTCGCTCGGGAAGACTCGCGCAATATCTTGCCCGAGCATTCCACCAGCCCCCAGGAGGGCGATACTGCTCACAGGGACGCGCGTTCCTTTAACGGTTCCCACCAGGCGCGGTTATCGCGATACCACTGGATGACCTCGGCGAGACCCTGCTGGAAGGGAACCAGGGGTGCATACCCCAACTCGGTGGAAATCTTGGAGATATCGACCGAGTAGCGGAGGTCGTGGCCTTTGCGGTCTTCGACATATTTCACCAAATCCCAGCTGTGGCCGGTCGCCTCAAGTAGCAGGGTGGTGAGCTCGTGGTTGCTGAGCTCTGTGCCACCACCAATGTTATAAATTTCCCCGGCGCGACCCTTGGTGAGTGCTAAAGCAATACCGCGGCAGTGGTCATCGACGTGGAGCCAATCGCGCACGTTGCCCCCATCCCCGTAGAGGGGGACAGGCAGGTCGTCGATGAGGTTTGTCACAAACAGGGGGATCAGTTTTTCGGGGAAATGGTGGGGGCCATAGTTGTTGCTGCAGCGGGTGGTGACCGTGTGGAGTCCGTGGGTTTTGTGGAAGCTTCGCACCATCAGGTCACTGCTTGCTTTGCTCGCTGCATAGGGAGAGTTCGGAAGAAGAGTTTGTTCTTCATCCCACTGGCCAGACTCCAGGGACCCATACACTTCGTCGGTGGAGACATGAACAAAGGTGGGTGTTCCTGCTCGGAGGGCCGCATCGAGGAGGCGCTGTGTTCCCATCACATTGGTTTCCACAAATATTCCGGCATCCAGAAGTGATCGGTCCACATGGCTTTCGGCAGCAAAGTGCACAATCGCATCCATGCCGGGAACCAGGGTGGCAAGCAACGCTTCATCAGTGATGCTGCCGTGCACAAAACGGTAGTGGGGGTTGTGGGCAACACTGTCTAAGTTGGTCAGTGTTCCCGAATAGGTCAAGGCGTCAAGCACGGTGATTCGGGGGTCATCAATGCCCGGAAGTTCCCCGGCAAGAGCGCGCCTCACAAAATTTGACCCAATAAAACCTGCCCCACCAGTGACCAGTACTTTCATTTGTGGCACCCCATTCGATTTCGCCTCTGGCTGCTTGCAACTTGCCCATCTTAGTTCCCGCGTGGTTGATAGGCTGTGGCGGTGTTGATTAGCCCACTCAAAATTGCTGGTAGCTGGCAGATTGACACCACCGTGTTTGGTGATGCCCGGGGTGAGTTTGTGGAGTGGTTTAAGGCTCCAGTCCTTGCCGAGATGACTGGCTATGACTTTTCGTTGGCCCAGGCGAATCTTTCGCGCTCGTCCCGGGGGAGCCTTCGCGGAGTGCACTTTGCCGATGTCCCTCCGGGACAGGCAAAATACATCACTTGCCCTTTTGGCACGATTCTGGACTTCATTGTGGATATTCGTGTGGGATCACCCACGTTTGGGCAGTGGGAAGCACTCGAAGTGTCTGCACAGAAGCGAAACGCTGTGTTTTTGGAAGAGGGTCTTGGCCATGCGTTTCTTGCCCTGGAGGATGACACCGTCGTGACCTATTTGGTCACGGACGTGTTTAAACCCGAACGGGAGCACGGCATTAACCCTCTGGATGCGGACCTCGGGTTGGAGTTTCCTTTTTCGGTATCCGAGCTTGAACTCTCGGAGAAAGATACGCAGGCCCCGGGGCTTAGCGAAGCCGCAGCGCAGGGCCTCTTGCCGCTGTGGGGTGGGGGGCCACGATGAAGGGCATCATTTTGGCTGGCGGATCGGGAACGCGCCTGTGGCCGATTACGAGGGGCATTTCCAAGCAGTTGATGCCTATCTATGACAAGCCCATGATTTACTACCCCCTGTCCACCCTGATGATGGCCGGAATTCGAGAGATTTTGGTCATCTCGACGCCCGAATATGCGCAGTCTTTCCAGTCGCTGCTGGGCGATGGTTCTGCCTGGGGAATCTCGCTGAGCTATGCCATTCAGCCCGAACCTGAAGGCCTTGCCCAGGCGTTCATTATTGGAGCCGACTTTATTGGCGATGATTCGGTGGCGCTGGTGTTGGGCGACAATATTTTCCACGGCACAGGGCTTGGTAGCTCGCTGCGAGAGAACACCGACATTTCTGGTGGACTTATTTTTGCCAGCCACGTGTCCCATCCGGAGCAGTACGGTGTGGTCGAATTTGATCCCGCCATGAAAGCGCTCTCCATTGAAGAAAAACCCACTCACCCCAAAAGCAACTATGCGGTTCCAGGCCTCTATTTCTATGACAACACGGTGGTCGATATTGCCCGCTCCATCACCCCGAGTGCCAGGGGTGAGTTAGAAATTACTGCAGTCAACGACCACTACCTGCAGGCTGGTTCCTTGACGGTGCAGGTCCTCGATCGGGGAATAGCCTGGCTTGATACCGGCACGTTTGAATCCATGATGCAGGCGTCTGAATATGTGCGCGTCATTGAAGAGCGACAGGGCCTCAAGATTGGCTGCGTGGAAGAGATTGCCTGGCGGGCCCAATGGATTTCTGATGCCGACCTCGCAGCACTTGCCACGCCGCTGCTCAAAAGCGGTTACGGACGCTACCTTGTGGGGCTGCTCGATGATGCAGGGGTAACCCTGTGAACTATGTCCGCCAACTGTTTGCTGCTCGTGAACTGCTCGCCAATCTGACCCGGCGCGAAGTTCAAGGCAAATATAAGCGCACAGCGCTTGGCCAGTTATGGTCACTGGCCAACCCTTTGGCTGCAATCATCATCTACACCTTCGTGTTTGCGTTTATTTTCCAAATCGAGGCGCCCCTAGGTGATCCCAGTGGGCTTCAAAACTATGCACTGTTTTTGGTGTGTGGGTTGTTGCCGTGGTTGTTCTTCAGTCGGGTACTCGGCCAAGGTGTTGAGGTCATTGTCAGTAACAGCGGTCTGATCCAGAAGGTCTACTTCCCCCGCATTGTGTTGCCCATTTCGTTGACCAGTGCCATTTTCTTTAGCTGGATGTTTGAAATGGCGGTCCTGATTGTGGCCCTACTGGTGGTGCAGGCGTTCTCGGTGGTGCTCTATCTGCCGGTTGTTCTCGTGTTCATGGTTATTTTGGCGGTCTTTGCCTCAGGGCTTGCGATGGTGACCTCCATCATCAACGTGTATTTCCGTGACCTCTTCTACCTCGTTTCCATCGCTCTCCAATTCTGGTTCTATCTCACCCCCATTCTTTATCCGGTCAGCCTGGTGCAAACCCAGTCGGACAAAATTGGCGGGCTTTTCGGAACCCCCATCACTGTCTTAGATCTCTATCGGATCAATCCGATGGAGACGTTTGTGACCATTTTCCGCAACCTGCTCTATGACAACCGTTTGCCCGACCTCTCGGTCGCACTGGTTGCTAGTGGCTGGGCTGTGGCAGCGGCGCTTGCCGGGTTCCTTCTGTTTGCCAAAAAAGAGCGCGATTTGGCGGAACTACTATGACCGAGCTCGCTGTGGAAGTGACGGACGTGTGGAAGAAATTCCGCCTCTATCACGAAAGAAATCAAAGCCTCAAATCTGCGTTCATGCGGGGCAAAGCCTCCCGCCACGAAGATTTTTGGGCGTTGCAGGGTGTCTCCCTCGAGGTAATGAAAGGAACCACCCACGGCCTGATCGGCCGTAACGGGTCCGGAAAATCGACCCTGCTGAAATGTTTGGCCAAAATCTATTGGCCCACCACCGGAGAAATCTCCTATAACGGCAGCATGGCCTCCCTGTTGGAGGTGGGTTCAGGCTTCCATTTGGAACTCTCGGGGCGAGAGAACATCTATCTCAATGGTTCCATCTTGGGAATGTCCAAGAAAGCTATTGATAAAAAGTTCGACGAAATTGTTGACTTCTCCGGCATTGAGCGTTTCTTAGATCAGCCGGTCAAAAACTACAGTTCTGGAATGTATGTCCGGCTGGGCTTCTCCATTGCCATCAACGTAGACCCCGACATTTTGGTCGTTGATGAAGTTCTCTCCGTGGGGGATGCGGAGTTCCAAGAAAAAAGCATCAAAAAGTTTGGCGAACTCAAAAAAGAGGGCCGCACCATCATTGTGGTGAGCCACTCCATGGCACTGATGGATGACCTGTGTGATCGCATCACCTGGATTGATGCGGGAAAAATCAAAGACACGGGACCATCATCGGGCGTTATTAAAAAATATGAGCAAGACCAGACCCACGCTTAGGTAGACGACCGTGACGAGGCAGAGTGTCTGCCCCGGACACGCGCTGGCTTCCCTTCGGTTTCCTTTGTGCCTGTGCCTGTGCCGAGGACCACGCCTGGCGGTGGAGTCGCTACTGGTCCTGACAGGCCCTCGGGGTGGGACTGTGGGGGCTCGCCCACCGAGTTCACATTGCGAATTGCAAACCACAGCAGCGCAAAGAAGCTGAGTGAGCCGATAACCCAGAGTGCGTTAGCACCGAGGAAGTTCGGAAGTGAAGACCACCACCAGTCTCGTTCGTAGTCAAGATCGATTCCGCCTCGGACGGTGCCGGTGGTGTAGCGGCGGGTGTTGGCATGGAGCGCCACCGAGTTGGCAATAGAGAGGGCAACAATGATCCCCACCTGCCCTGCGCGACTGGCGATGAGTACCTGGTCACTGCGTTTTTGGAGAAGCAATACCCCAATCGCCACGATGAACAGCGGGATCAGATAGCGAGGTTGGATTTGTTCCCCAATTTTGTGCCCACCCTGTTGAAGAGTCCACACGGGAATAAACCAGGCGAGGAAAATCATGGAGCCTGCGGCAAACCATTTTTGCCACCACGCATTGCGAAGGGCAATAAAGGTCACCCCCAGAATCATCCAGGTGACCAACGCGGTAACTGCTTGAGGCATAACGGTGTCCAACCAGCCCAGAGCCCCCCACGGGTAGTCACCAAACATGCCAAGCCACAGTGCTGGAGCATCCCACGTGTTGTACCAAAAGAGTGACCAGTCAAAACCGGTGCTGACCTCAACACCGGTTTGCCAGGGAAGCTCATCTGGATACGACTGTTGCGCTCGCTCCCCAAACCCTTCGGTAATAATGCCGATTTGTCCTGGCTTAAAAATCAGCCAGGTAATGACCCCAAGTCCCGCCGCGGCCGGCAGAATGAATCGTCGAATGAGGGTTTTCTTATCCGCCTGAGTCATGAACAGCGTGATTATCGAGGTGGCCCCCACAAACAGCGTCGAGTCTGAGCGCGCTCCGGTGGCTACCGCCACCAACACGACATACAGTGCTCCCAGCACATAGACCCGCCACCCGGTGGCTTCGAAATACCCCAGCAGTGCCAGCCAGGCCATTCCCACACCCACAATCGCCCAACTGGTGGGGTTGGTGGAGGGAATCAAGAAGGCGGCCAGGGGAATGAGCGTCAGCGCCCATGTCCACACCAGGGTTCTTTGAAGGCGCCTGGCCAAGGTAATCCACAGAACCACGCCGGAAAGGACAAAAAGCAACACATTGAACAGGCGCATGGTCAGAATGGCGACTTCAATGTTGTCGGTAGTAAAAAGATTCAAGACGGTGTAAAAACCGCCGGGGTAAAGATTGCGATCCACATCACTGCCGGGATCTGCTTGCACACGGGGGTCCGTACCATCCATGAAAGGTTGGCACCCGGCACTGGTGGTGGGGGAACCCAAATAACACGGTGATTCCAGAAGGGCTGCCGGCATCAGGTTTCGCCCCTCCGCATTTTGCTCACAACTGACACCCAACGTGTCATCACACCAGATGCTTGCTAAGTGGTAGCGATCATCGGGTGAGCTTCCCACCGGGGAACTAAACGCCCATGCGCCAAGACTCATAAACGCCAGCAGCGCTATTCCGGCAAGAACGAGAACCCTCGTACCGCCACTCGCACTCTTACGCTGCTCTGTGGCGTGTGCGGGGGCGTCTGTCTGAGAGGTCATGATGCGATTCCTTCAAGAGCCAGGGAAATAGTGGAAAGTTGTGCT
>Ga0307982_1002557_pt1 | contig 14667 bp, 18 predicted proteins | sample OrgLakmetagen989_FD_201847 | JGI IMG/M metagenome (GOLD analysis project Ga0307982, IMG submission 201847) | Saline water microbial communities from Organic Lake, Antarctica - #989 | ecosystem: Environmental > Aquatic > Non-marine Saline and Alkaline > Saline | place: Antarctica: Organic Lake...
ACAGGCCTACGAACACCAGGAATAGCTTCTCCGCTCCAGAAGCGGTACTTAGCGAGGTCGAACAAAGATTCGATTGTGTTCAGGCTCAGACTCACATGTATCCGAGTTTGGTGGGGGGTTACTAGGTAGTCTAGTAAGTTAGGTAGTTAGGGTAGGTCAAAAATATAATGGTGCTGTGTCCCTTATGTCCCCCCGTGCATCCGAGCACTTGTTCAAAAAGTTTCTGTACTGTAGTGCTGTTCTGTATAGGTACAAAAATAAACGACGACCACCACGAACGAACCACGGTCGATTTTCCATTTAATATCCCTTATATTAAATGGAATTTCGTTCGTGGTTCGTGTCCGCCCTTTTTTCGTACTGCACTACAGTACCGTGCAGTAGTACATATTTGTTGTACATGTGCAGTAAAAAAATACACAAGGCGGACCACGGGCACAAGAAGGGACACGCACCACGGGCACAAGCAGGGCTCTGATCCACGGGCATCTCAAGGCCGCGCTTTGAGGTGCTAACAACATGCACCTACTTCTGCGCAGCAAACACATTGCTCCGAAGCCGCGCATCGCGCGGGCACCTGAACTTGTAAAAGATTAAATGGAATTTCGTTCGTGGTTCGTTCGTTCGTTGGTGTCCGCCCTTTCTTTTTGTACTGTACTACTGTGCTGTTTGTTGTACATGTGCTGTAGATAGGAAAAGAAAAAGCGGAACACGGGCAGAAAAAGGGTCACGCGCCACGGGCACTACACGGGGCACTCATCCACGGGCACCTCAAGGCCGCGAACAAACGGGTATGGTGCTCCGCACCAAACTAACTGCACCTGAACCGCGCATCGCGCGGGCACCTAAACTTGTGTGCTGGAATACATGCTGGAATACATGCTGTACCAGTGCTGATATACCGTACTCCCGGCAGACAGAAAGGGTCATTTGGGGGGCATCGGTCCCCTGTTATTAGTACTCTATCAAGGATCAAGGGTACCCTTACCTTGACTCAACAGAGCGGAGTATCAGTTGTAGCTCGTGAAGGCGATAGAAACGTTGGACTAGAAACTCTAGTCGGGTGATGATAGTCGTGTTTTTGAAAGCGCCTTGCCTGCCTTGATTGAGGCACTGGCAATAACGAACGAACTATGCCGAAGCGGCACCAACCGGAGTCGCGGGGCCATAGCCACGGCAGTCAACGGCACCGTCAAGGAGGCGCAGAGGACGACGGCTTTACTGAGGATGGACACGCTATGGGTGGGTATGTGTCGTTGACCTCGCCGAGCAGCATTGGCGGAGCTACGATATGCACCGAGCAAACCATCACGAAGGTGCTGTTGCCGGACAGCGGCACAACGGCACATGGCATTCGCACGCGGGCACCAGCTTACTCCAAGCTCATGAAGTGCGCTGCGGTAGGCGACACTAAGGGAGTGCAAGCTTTGCTTGACGACATTGCAAAAGCGCGGCGCGCTGCCAACCTAGCAACAGAAGAAGCTTCCTCCCTGGGGACAGCAGCATCTACCAGCAGCGCGTGGGGTGTCCGGGAGCCGGAAAGCAGAGACTTCGACGACGGGAGGCTGTTCACTGCCGAAACGACAACTGCTCCCGTTATTGCCGAGGATTTGTTTGGGCAAGATCGCAAGGGGCGCACGGCACTGGACTGGGCTCGGTTAGGCCGGCATTTTGCCTGCGCAGAATTGTTGCAAACCGCAATGACCGAGGACATTGATAGGTGAGTAGGAGAGAGATTCGCTTTTGTACTTCTAAAGTCCGTTCTCTTATGAAGAGGTTATTTGCTCTCCTCTAGCTTCGCGCCACTTAAAATTTAGACGCACGCGCCACTTGTGCAACTGCTTCTTACGCTTCTGTACTGCCGCATGCACATCAAGCTTACCAACTACTACTCCTACCACCTCAATCTTTTGCTTTATTTAAAAAGGCGGCGAGCGCAAGCCGAGCGCAACGCCGAAAAAGCCCGGCTACAGGGGATGGTGGCGCGAAATCGGCGCGCAAGAATCAACTTGCTGGAGGCCATGGAGTTGCACAGAGCAGATGAGATGCACCTGTTGCTGGACGCTTCGCTCGAGCCACGCGATTCGGTGCCACCGTTAACCCGAGCTGCGTTTCAAAAGGTGTGCGGCTGTAACGGCTCTTGCTACAGCTACTGCTACTGTTGTGGTACCTGTGCATCTGTGCACGTTTGATGTTCTTGATAATTCATGGGATAACTTCTGACCAAATCTGCGCAATGTGCTGATGTGATATTGTGATCCCCTCCCCTCCAGTTTACCTCTGAATCTTCTCCCCCATCTCATCGACTTCTTTATCCACCTCATTTCCCTAGGCGGCCCAGTTGTTGCTCCCTTCCAAAGCCGACCGCCGCCGCGAAAAGTTTTGGCTCGACGTCGAGTCGTCCGTCAACGGATCTCCTCTGGTATTCAATGAAAAAAATAGAGGGAAGAAAATCATGGAGTAGTGGTGTCAGTATGTACGAGCGTGTGTGCATTTACTGTAAAGGTCTTCAGCGGTGGTGCTACTTAGGTTAGTGTTATTGATTGAAGGCGACCAACTTCATTTTTTCCTGCCTTGCAGGTGGTGGCGTGCACGTGCGGGGACTTACCCTTGGTGCAGAAATTGCTGCACCCGTCGCACAAGTACAAACTCGACCACGAAACTTCCCGCGGCCACACCGCCCTTACTTGGGCCTGCGTGTGTGGGCAGCTCGAAGCCGTGGCCGCGCTCTTAGACCAAGGCGCGTCTTTGACCTTTGCAGTGAGGAAAACTGGGCGCACCGCTTTGCACATGGCGGCAGCGGCGCTGTGCGCGCCCGTGGTGCAACTCCTGTTAGACCGGTGAGTGCCAAGTGTACATGGAATGGAAATCAAGCAAGAATAAAGGGACGAGACATGCCTAAAAAGATTCATAGTCTTATGCAGTTTTATATTCTCAAATATATTTTCCATCCATTCTTCCCCCATTGCCGATGAGCTTCCCCTGTTTTCATCTTTAATTTATTCAGAAACCAAAATCTTTGCATCTCCACCGTTTCTCTCTTCTTCTTCTTCTTCCTCTGCCTTATTCCCTTCTTTTCAACAAGGATATCTTCGACTACTTTTCATGATCTTCCTCTTCCCATTCTCTCCCCCCCCCCACATTCCCTCCTGAAAGGGCGTACCGCCGCGCAGTGGACACCCGGCACGAGGCCGCCACCGTGGGTTTACGTTCCGAAGCCGAGCTTAGGGGCGCCGAGCGCGCGTGGCTGCACACCTTCGCACAGTTTTGCCACGCCAAAGACCACACGAACTTGACGGCACTGGAAGTGGCCCTACACCACGCAGAGGAACTGCAACTCGGAGAACAATGCGAAGCGGTACGAGTATACAAGTCGATGAAGAATAATATTTTTCCCTGCACGGGGCTTTCTCTTTTTTGAATGTCCATTGAGTTTGTACACATGTCTCTTCATTCACTCATACATCGTTCTATACACCATACTCGACACTCTATGATTTCTATTCTTTTCCAGGTGTCCATTCTCCAGGCTGCCGAGACCCGCTTGGCCCTGCGTTCGTGGCAACTGGAACAGCAAGACAAGGCCGCGGCCCCTACCCTGTGCGTGCAAGGCTGCGGCCACTCTGACCGGGCCGATGCGATTGAACACCACGAGGTAAGAGGTCGCCTTTTGTTCGCGTGCTTCATCCTCATCACCAATATTTATGCTCGGCTACTTCTTGGATGATTACTTCATTTCATTTTTGCCTCATCATGAAAAACAATGAATCAACCCACTCTTATCCCGATGACAATCATTATCCACCTCCTCAGATCAACCTGTGCCCGAAGCGCATGGTGGGCTGTGAGCTGTGCGGCCAGCAGCTCCCGCTCGACCAATTAAACGCTCACGACCAGGTGCAGTGCCCCAATAGGCGGCTGCTGTGCTGCATGATCGGCCGGGGCTGCCGGGAGGCGATCAAAGCCGAAAACCTGGAGCTGCACGAGAAGCGCCTGTGCAAGTACCGCGATGTTTTGTGCCGAGTGCCCTGCGACGCTGTGCTTCAGGTACTGTAGTATGAGACAATGAAGAGAAGATGCGTGTGAATACTTTTTCGGCTATTCTTTTTCTGATGTCAGATTACCTTCACTACCAGCTTACATATATTATCAAGTTCTTAAAACGATTTTGCTAGTTCATTCGTTTGTATGCACGCGCCTCATTCTTCCCTTCTCTTTTTGCGCCCCCTCGATTCCCTCTTCGCACAGTTTCGCCACCGCGACGACCACGAGCAAAACGCCTGCCCCAACCGTTCGTTGTCTTGCCCGTTGAGCTGTGGTGCCATGGTAAGAGCCGTGGACATTAAAGCCCACCAAGAGCACGACTGCCCGATGCGCTCGGTCAAATGCCGCGTCAGCTGCGGGAAGTGCGACTTGCCTTTCGGGGAGCGGGAAGCCCACGAGCAAGAAGTCTGCATTCAGCCGTGCTGCTGGGAGGGCTGCGTCGACCGGATTGGGCCTCTAAAAGTGCGCCAGGTGCACGAAACATTCCTGTGCCCACGCAGGCCGGTAGCCTGCCCCCTGGGCTGTGGCGCTACGGGCCTGTGTGCCGAGATTTTAGACGCCCACACCTCGAATTTGTGCGCCCGGCGGCCGCTGCCTTGCCCACTGGGGTGCGGCGCCGTTCTGTTGGCTCGAGAGCTCGAAGCGCACTGTGGTGAGCACTGAAATCTAAAACATTATAGAAAAAACATGCCTGCACGCAATAGAGTTTGCACCATGCCCCCCTTTAAGGGATGGTTAATTCTCTACCCCCTTCCTCTCTCTCTCTCTCTCTCTCTCCTCTCCCTCCCTGTCTTCATTCGATCTTCTCTCTTTCACCGCGTTTCGCTTTCCCTTCTTTTTTTCTTGTTTGTTACATTGTTGATGGTATCACCCCTCAAATTGCACAGACCAAGACACTGGAGATTGCCCCGAGCGCCTGCTGCGCTGCCCCTTGGACTGCGTGCGTGTGAATGGCCGAGAGGGGCGGCGCATTGAGGTCGAGACCAGCCCGGGCAACTACATTTACTGCTCGTTGAGAGCTTACAACCGTGTGGAAAACGCGTTCAAATTGGTAAGAAAAAGAGATGATCGGGTGTGTGTGTAATTGTTAGGCACTCTCTCTGATATATTTCATTCGTTTCATCTTTCCTTCTTCGTCGTTTTCTTCTCAGAATTATTCTGCTTAATTTGATTCTTATTTTTTTCTCTTGTTCCTTGCTTGGTGCTCTTTCTGCCCCTTTTAAATCTCCTACTGTACTGTTGTGTAGTTGTACCCCGACACAGTGCGATGGGAGCGCCTAGCCAACTTGTCCTACAAAATCGTGGACGACCACGGGTGGGCGTGCGGGTGGGTCCCTGCCGACGCCATGGATCGCCACATTGACACCGAATGCCATTTGCGAGTCGAGCCCTGCCCGGCCCAATGTGGGCAAATCTTGTTCGTCGGCAAGATGGACATTCACTTGTCGGCGTGCCCTCGCAAGATCAAACCGTGCCCCCTGGAGTGTGGCATGAACATGGAAGCGCGTTTCCTGGAAGACCACGCTGCGGTGAGGCAGAGTGTGGAGTGTGTGTGCATGCAGAGTGTGGAGTGTGTGTGCATGCAGAGTGTGGAGTGTGTGTGCATGCAGAGTGTGGAGTGTGTGTGCATGCAGAGTGTGGAGTGTGTGTGCATGCAGAGTGTGGAGTGTGTGTGCATTTCTTTTGTTTTCTGAATTTTTTTTGATGAAATAGAAATACACATTGGCGTTCAAAATTACTGCCTTTTCTTCCTCTACTTTAAGTTGAGCGCCCTTCTATAACAATTCATCTGCATCTCATTTTGATCTATTATAATGTAAACGCTTACCCAGGAGGACTGCGAGTGCCGGGACATCCCGTGCCCGAAGTGCGGCAACCGCGGGGTCACGGAACGAATCATGCGCCAGCACTGGCGGGAAGACTGCACCATGCTGGAAGTGCGCTGTGGCTACGGCTGCGGGGCTTCGATAGCGCGCAAACATTTAGACCACCACATGGCAACGCAGGTATGCATGAGGCGTAGACAAGTTTCTTCTTCGTTTTATGTGTTGTTGTGCTGTGTGTTTTCGATTTGCATTTCTTTTTCTATCTCGTTAAGCAAACGATATGATGGTGCTTTTGCTTCGTTTTTTTTTTTTAAACTTTTCCCTTCCTGGACTGTTTTCTTTTTGAACTCTTCGAGAACTTCCTTTGCGGCGCACCTGTTTCCTAAATCCCTCATGTACCCTACTGCCCTACGCGCCATTTTTTTTCTTCTAATACGAACAGTGCGGGAAACGGCCAGCCCAGTGCGTTGACTGCGGGCGCACCGATGAACTATGGTTTGAAGAACTGGATCAGCACAAGGCTGAAGACTGCCCGAAACGCACGGTAATTGAGTTGGAGTTGAGGTCGAGAACTTGATGCTAGATGAGAGAGGAGAGGACTAGATGTGAGATAGACTTACGGCTGCACTTACGCTGCGTCATTTCGTGTGTCCTCCCACCTCAACCTCATGTGCAACTGTGTGCTTATGTCTATTCCTTCCTTCACCAGGTGCTCTGTTCGCTGGGCTGCGACGAAAGCATGCAAGAAGACTTCCGCCTGTGCCACGAGACCGCCCTGTGCGTGCGAAGGGAAGAAGCCTGCGAGAACTGCGGCATGGTAGTGATGCAGAAAGACTTGGCCGACCACAAAGTCAACGACTGCCCGGGCTTTTTGAGAGCGTGCCCTACCGGATGCGGCGTGAAGGTGAGGATGATGGTGATATCAGGAAAGAGTAAAGAAAGGTTTCGAAATGTCGGAAGTGATGGAGTCGTGAGCATCCTATATTTTTCTTCCATGGTGTCATTTTCAATTGGAAACCCTTGAATAAGGAGATTTTCATGACGTTCCCATCTGGAGCACATGTTTCTGTTATTATGGCCTTTGAATGCTGATACTCTATTCTATTTGCTATGAATCAACAGGTCCGCACCTCAGATTTGGCCAAACACATGTCGGACGACTGCGCGCGGCGGCACAGCGTAGGGAGCAGCGGGAGCATTCCTTGCCCTCTGGCCTGCGGCAAAGACTTGACGTACTTGGAGCAGTTCAAACACGTCACCTCCGAATGCCCGCGCCGGATCGTCGATTGCCCCACTGGCTGCAAGGTCCTCTAATGTAGTAGTATATAAATATTGTGTGCCATCATGTCACCGTCGCACGCTCTTACGCACATGCAAGGATGATGAACCGACTACGAAGTGTACTTTAGAATAATCATTTGCCTAGCTTCCTTGCCCGGTATTGCACTCGTGCTTCTTTTCTGCCCTTTTATCGATCACCCATCCATGATACAACCACAGGAAATGGTGGCGTTAAATCTGCTGGAAGAGCACCAAGCCGTCTGCATGCGCCGCGTGCTGCTGTGCGGCTCCAAATCACCCCCTTGTGCGCGTCAACTGGCTAGCTGGCTGATCCCGTCTGCAGAACTTCGCCGAGGGAAATTGTCCCGAGAAGTGGTGGAGTTGGAGAAACGTGTCAAGGAGCAAGCTCTACTAGCACTACAGGTGAGAATAGACCGACAAAATACCACCCCTCCCATCTCATCTTGACCGCGCATAGTACATGTGCTAATGCTAATGCTCATGCAGACTCACTCACTTCCTTCTCTCAAAATTACCTCTCTCAACCACTTACACATCATGACTGCTCATCCATCAGGCGCACCGCAAAGAGCGCCTCGCTCTTGAACTCGAGCGCCCCCCTCTGCAGGCAGCCAAACTACACCACGAAGCCCAGCGCGACGCGCTTATTTTAGAGCGCAACAAGGTGGCAGAGCAGCAGCGGAGCTTGGACGAGTGGTGCGTCTCCGAAGGCAACGCAGCCCTGAAGCTCGAACAAGTGGTCTGTGCACTGCACGGGTCCACTGCACTCATGCGGTGCTGTGCCACCGGGGACAATTCTTGCGCCGCAGACCTCATCAATCGTCTGCGGAGAAGCGGTTTAACGCGCGCAGAAGTGACGCATGAGTTGAATCGAGCAGCTACGAGTGATGGCCACACCGCGCTCACCAAAGCGTGTGCGGTCAACGATTTAACCATGGTGAGAAGGAGGAAAGAGAGTACCGATTGAAGTTTGCCGCTTTGTTGTTTTGTTTCATTAGGAGAATCCAAAAACATGGCGCTATGAGTGCTTGCTTTCGAAGTACATCTCATTTCCATTTTATCCCTCTTGGATCTCATTTGCTTCTCCCGTAACTCACTTTTGTGCGCCACGGATGCTGCAGGTGGAGCTCTTAGTGCGCGAGGGCGCGAGTGTGGACTTCGAGACCCCCAACGGCCGAACCCCCTTGGTAGAGTGCGCGAAACACGGGTCTGTAGAGCCGTTGCGGTTTCTGATGGAGTGCGGCGCGAAATTGAATTTGGTTACCAAGCAGAAAGCCACAGCCTTTGATTGGGCGCTGAACAGCGGGCAGTCGAGAGCCCTTCGGCATTTGGTAAGTTTGATGATAATACTTGAATACATCCTCTATTTCTGCACTGTTTTGTAGTAAAGGCGACGTATTTAGAATTACCAATCACAGCTCTGCTATTTGTATAGTAGTGCAAGGGGGCTCACGCACTGATTTTCCTCGATAATGTTTGTTAACGTTTATTTCTCCATTTGATCTCGATATTTTTGAACGACTTAAATCTCTTTTGATACTTGCATGTTTCTCTGTGTAAGGTGCGCGAGTACCGTGTGCAAAAGGACATCGAGCGCTTGTATCGGCTCATCATGAAGGGAGACCTGAAGGCTATTCGCGAGGTAAGACAAAGGTGCAGTTTTTTTAGTTAGATACAGTAGCTACGCTTTTTCTGATGCGTTGCATTTAGGAAGAATTGATGTTGACATATACTGGGTGAGACATCGGGTAGACTGGATAAAGAGTCTATCAAAAACGAATCAAACCAGTCATGTTCAGTACAAATTTGAGACATTGTATTTCAGCACATTCTTTTTCTGCACCTCCTTCCTTTAGGTGGTCAAAGAAGGCGAGCCCTACGTGCTGAACCACCAGCACACCATTGAAAGCGAAATCGGAGAGATTGACGAGGAGGAAGAAGAGTGCGAGGCCTCGGTGCGCGCGTTAGCTCTCGATTTAAACGAGAAAGAGCAACATTTGGGCCGTTGCTTAGCTGCAGAAGCCCGAGAGCTGGAAAAGGTATTATACTAACTTAGATTGAACATGTGCGTGTATGTGCGGGTGGGTTGGATTGTATCGTAGTTGAGAGAAAAAGGATGAGAAGATTAAAAAGGGGTCGAGGAAGGGAACAAATGTGATGCACTGAGAACAATGATGGGTTCTTCTCACCTCTCCCCTTTTTATGCACGCATCCACACACACACACAGTTCCATGGGCATACGTATGTACTTCTTGTGCACGGGTTCCTAATCTTTCTGCGCATGGTTTGGTGGCCTCAACTGTCTCGCCTTTGTCTGCTTTGACAGGTGAAGGCACTGCAGGATGAGATGTCAAGTCACGAAAACGACGGCGACGCTATCGTGGCATCGATGCTAGAGCAATACGATAACGCCATGCTATTCTTGCAGTCGCTGGAGCCCACAGATTTGACCGAAATTACCGACGTGTCCGATTCAAAGTAAGAGGACAATGACATTGAAGGACTGCAACTAAGGAACCAAATGTTAATTATTTGGATGTGCTCTGTAATTTTTCTTTTCAACAAATTCTTTCACTTCTTTTGGAATTTTAATACTTCAATTTCCTGTTGCATTTGTCTTTTCTGTCTTCATGTATTTCCTTCTTTCCTTCGGTCCTTTAATTTTCCCTTCATACTTGTTTCTCATCTCTTCCCATGCCATACATTAGGTATGCACCCCCTGCTGCTCGTCGCATCGTGAAAGGGATGTGTGTCATGCTCGGGCTGGAGCCTTCGGTGAAACATGACGAACGCATCCAGCGGTACCGCTACAAAGACCCATCTAAGAAAGCCCAACAAGCCAAGAAAAAGAAGGAGAAGAAGAACGCAGCTAACAAAAAGAAGAAGAAGAAGGTCATGACTCGCCGCGACGTGTATCAGCGCCGAGGTGCAAGGCGTGACAATGATGACAACACTAGTGACGACAACGATGAAAGTGACGATGGACTCAACGATAGTGGTGGTGATGAAGAAGAAGACAATGAAGGCACACTCGAAAGGGAAGATGGCAATGACAATAAGGAAGTAGAATGCGATGACTTCGGCACCTCGATCGATTGGTGGGCAGCCGGATTGCCGTTCCTCAGCCGGAAAAACTGCCTCGCCGAACTCCGGTACGATGTTACGTACTAATAATGGTTGCGAATTCTGACAACTAGCGATTAGTTTTTAGTCTTCCAATGATTGATGTCACCATTCATATTCGTTACCTTCTATACAGCCCTTCTCTTCTTTTTCTTCCACCCCATTTTCTATTGCAATTTTGCGTCATGCCCTCCATAGGTACTTCAACAAGACGAGCTTGACGCAAGAACGGCTCCGAGAGGTCTTCGCCATCGCGGGCCCAAGAGGCCGTGGCTTGAAGTGGGGCCCTCGGGAGCGCGCAGGGGAAGACGACGATAATGTTGTTCTTGGCAGCAGCAGCGGTGGCGCTGGTGCAAGAGGAGGTATGAGCAGCAGTCGGATTGGCAGCGACGCCAGCGGACACCAACACCAGCAACTTGTGCGCCACAACCGGATAGCGAGATCTTCGAGAGGAACCCAACGATCGGACCTAGACTCAGGGCGCAGTGACAGAAGTGGCCGTAGCAGTAGAGATGGAGGTCGACTGACACCTCACGGCAGTGACGAAGAAGAAGAAGAAGGAGAAGGTGCCAGCCACCGCCGCCATGGTGATGTGAATGATGACGGCGACGATCTGGGTCAGTTCGTTGGCGATGACGTCACAGACTCTGCCAGCGCGGTGAGCCCATTGGACGGTGCTACAATTAACCCTCCGATATCGGACACGATTGACCCCATTGGCAACAACGACTATGATTGTAACGGTAATATGAGGGGCGGTGAAAATGATACCACACTCGATGTTATTGACCCAATCAGCAACAATGGCAACTATAACGCCAACAGCGGGGATGATTTCAGTTTCGTGAGCGGCGTGAGCGGCGGTGTGAGCGGCAGCGGTGAGAGTGGTAGTGGGGAGCGCGCGCCTTCTCCGTGGGACGGTATGGCAGGAGAAGGCACTGAATTCATAGACCCTATCAGTGGCAAGAAGAGCACCGGTGAGGGAGGCAGTAGCTTTTTGGCGTTCCTGGGCGACGGAAGCGACGAATCGTCGGGGAGTACGACCACTGCTCCTCCGCTTCAACTTTACAGCAACAACAACAACAATAGCGACGGTGAAACGAGTGCTGGTAATGGCGCTGACGGCGGTGGAGAGAGTCACTTTGGAGTTGGGTTGTTGGACTTTACCAAAGGCACCCTCTCCAACTCCTACGACAACAACAGCGGCAGGCACAGCAGCAGACGAGAAGGAATGTCGAAAGAGAAAAATAATAGCGCGATGGTAGTTGTTGCTGCTGGTTCTGCTTCTGGCCTAAGCCGTGTTGCTAGCTCACGCCTAGGCGAAGGGTACTATGAAGAAGATGGCGGTGAAGATGGCGAGTGGAAGTATGCGGGATTAGGCGACGAAGACCCCGACCGGCCTTGGAAGGGCGTAGAAGCACTCGCGAAATGGTTAACCGCAGTCTTGGCCTACCATGAAGCATCGGAAGTGCACAACGCCCTCAAAGAACGAGAGCTCGCCGACCGAGAACGGTGAGATGATGTAGAATAGTTGAATGGAATAGAATGAGTATGGGGTTTGTCGTATGCGCATGTTCACGGCTTACATTTCGACAACTGAAGTGTAGACGAGAGAATGTTTGAAATCTAAACCGTGTTCAAGTGTTCCGCTCGTATCCATATAGCCGTTGTTCTTCTTTCAATCTCGCATTCGTATTGGTCTCCCAACCTTACTTTCGTCTCCTTCAACTTGCCCACGTAGGTACGACGCCAGTTTGCCCGCGCTCGAAAAAGCGCAGTACCACGTGCGCATCGCGAAGTTCGGCACTTCTCTGGTGAGTTACGCGCACACGTGTAGTCAAGTTAATATTCTCAGAGTTGCTCACCTTTCTCATCTATTTGTTAGTCCATAGGCACCTTTCAAGTCTTTTTTCAATATCCTCTCCCTGGAAATAATTCCCGATATTTTTGCGATACATACTACATTTAGGTACGCCGTGAACTGGAAGAAACCAGGCGCCACGCCCTGTATTTGTCGAAGAAGTCCAAGGGGGCCGAAGAGCGGCTAAGAGTGGCAAAAATCTTTCAAATTGTGTCATCCACTGGGCACACGCTTGTGTCATGGGCAGCTGCTGTGAATCAGGTAAAGAATGAAAGAGAGGGCGGCAGGAAGAAAGAAAAGAAGGGAAAAAATGAGAAGGGAAAATTAAGAAGTTGTAAAAAAAATTGAGGAAGAGAAATAGAGGGCGTTGTAACGATCTTGTTAGGTAAGAGAGCTCAATAATAACCTTGTTCAACCCCTCTCCTATTGCACACGTTGATACATCTAACCTACCCATCATGCGATGCTTTTAACCTTCCTTCTGCTTTTTTCTTTTCTTTTCCGTTTCTCACCATCATCACCGTGACCCAGCCCGACGTGCTCGAGCTTCTCTTCGACTATGGCGGCCCTCCAGGCTGCATGGACACGGTGCACACCTTAAGCGCCACCATCGTGCAGTTGACCTTCCGCAACTGGTGGTGGCGCGGCCATCGGGGGCCTTATTCGGCCACCGTCGCCGCGGAATGGCGCAACATTGAACTCACGTTTCAACTGTCGCTGAGCCAAGGTGAGAGCCAGGGAGTGCGCTCGGCGGCCAAGAACACAAAGATTGGGGCGTCTTCTTGAACCCTTAATTTCAATTGCTGGACTAGGACTTGTCGTGTTCCAATTTTCACAGTTCTACTCCTCTTTTAATCTTTGCATCTTTTTCCACTTATCCCTCGTCTGCATCGTTACTTTCTCGAACTCTTTTCCTTCTTTTCCCGTCACCACAGCCATTGACAAGCTGCGAGGCTTCCGGAGCAAAAACCGTGTGCCCCTCGTCGAGGCCTTATACAACGGGCACGTGAAGCCTCTGGAAGTGTATTTGCGCAAGAAGTTGCCGCTGTTTTCGGCGGCCCGGTCTACGGTAGCCCCTTTGCCCGTGTGCCCATTTGTCGCGCCTTCCCCTTCCCGAGCCAAGGAAGTCAAGCACAAGCTGGAATTAGCGCGGAACCGCTACGTGGGAAACACCGACAAACCCACGGAAAGCAATGACGACAATCATGACGAGAGTAGTAGCGCAGTGAGTGGGCGCATGTGTGTTTTTAGTAAATACATGCAAATGGCAATACTCCTTAAAGCTGGATTCATCTCAATTTCTTCTTCTTCTTCTTCTTTTCGATCGCACTTGTGCACGCCTAAATTTTCTATTTACGCCTTTCTGTTTATGGTTTCTGTATTGTGTGCCGTCTGACGTCCTTGCAATTTGTCCTTTGATATACTGTCTAGGTCTCCACGTCCTCTCCCTCGGGCGATGCAGGAGAAGTAGTCGGAGTCGCCCCGATGCCGCCTCGTAACCCGACCTCTCGCCAGCGCCTAACGACCATTGACATGCTTTCAGCCGCCCTGCACGGTTGCGCGGAACGCGGGCAGTGCGACGAGTAAGTGAAATAGTGTATATTAGGGAGAGGGAAGAGGGAAGAGAGAGGAAGTGATGAAAAGCATTTATGGATGGAGAGAGATTTGATGATGTTTTACATAACTTTTTCTTCCTCGCTTTTTTCTTTCTACTACTGTAGTCATTGTGATTCAGTTACTGCCTCGCCATCTTTTCTTTGGTCGAATCTTTTAAAATCCCATAACCTATGACTGCGACAAGGTACGTCCGCGGCCACGGTTGGATTCCGTGGCACCACGAAGCGAGCAGCTGGACGTTAGCCGTAGACGGCGCGAGGGCGGTCTGGATGCGCATCGCCAAGACCATGGCGGATGGAGTAGAAGAAAAAGCAAGGAAGCGAAGGATGCGGCTCGCAAGAGCGGAACTGACCCGCAACGAGGTACTAAAATAGTGGACGCATAGAGATATGTGTGTTTGTTCTGGTCGTTGTGTACATTTTTGTGTGGAAACTGATTTCCTACTGACAGCGTGCAGGAAATATATACATTTCTTTATTCTGAGCCAACAAAAGATGATTCCCCCATGATGCTATTTTAGTGAAGGATATTTTTCTGTCCTCATTTTGGCTGCCACTTCTCCTTCATTGATATGATAGGCCAAAATGGATTTGTTGCTCACGGCGGGTAAACTCGACTGGCCGGGGATATTGCAGCTGATGGAGGAAGGGGTGGCCTCGGACTACGAGTCGCGCGAAGGTTTTACGCCACTGATGAGAGCCGCGGAAGAAGACACCGATGGGTTGAACTACGACCCGTGCGTCAACGACGACGGTATGCGTGTGATCGATAAGGGGCATAGCGGAATGTTGCACGCTTGGTGTTGTTGTGTTTCAGAGGGAGTCACGGAGAGAGGGTTGGCCAATAATGTATACGACGCAAAGTGCCCCATTTTATTTGCTCTTCCAAAAATA
>Ga0307982_1002558_pt1 | contig 14660 bp, 7 predicted proteins | sample OrgLakmetagen989_FD_201847 | JGI IMG/M metagenome (GOLD analysis project Ga0307982, IMG submission 201847) | Saline water microbial communities from Organic Lake, Antarctica - #989 | ecosystem: Environmental > Aquatic > Non-marine Saline and Alkaline > Saline | place: Antarctica: Organic Lake...
CTGACCGAATTACTTTCTCTCTCCCCCCATCTTTATGTCCTCTCACTTGCTTGCGATTCACCCTACTTTGTTCTCGCAGGCAGCGAGGACTTCATCTACGACGGCGAGTGGCAGTTTGGCCACCGCACAGGGAAAGGCCACGCGATATGGGCGGGCAGGCAAGAGTCATACACCGGGGAATGGCTGCGAGGAGACTTTCACGGGCGCGGTATCGACAGAGAGGGTTGAGAGATCAAATGCTTATATGTTGAGCTTTGAAAATTGGCACAGTGCCAAAGAAGTGTCCACAAGCCATTTAAATACACTTGAGTCGCTCTCCGAGGGACTTATTATCCAGCTTGAAGTATTATTCTCCTTCTCCTTCTCTAAGTTCCTTTTCCCTTTCTACTCTTTCTCCTGGATGTACAGGCGTACATTGCAGTGGCGCTGGCGATGTTTATGATGGCGAATTTCGGTATGGGCTCAAGTGTGGAGCAGGCACTCTTGTGAAAGCCACCGCACCACCGTCAGCACAAGCTCGTGTCTCGTCGTCCTCGTCGTCTTTATCAGCTTCTGGTAATTCTAGCAGGGGCAGCCACCTGAGAAGCAGCAGTGGATGTCCACCTCGGGTGTGGCGGCCAGATGGGGGCGTGTGTGCGTCAATCAGCGCTACTACATTAGAACACCATCATCGCATCAACAATGGCGGCATTCATAGTAACGGTACCACCATGAGCGAGGGCAGCGCTGCTGCTGCTGCTCCAGCGGAAGCCAGTTGTTTTGCTACCTTCCCCGTCGGGAGCAGCAGTGTGGCACTCGGCGGAGATGATAGCAGCGGCGGCGGTAGTAGTGGGGGCTGGTGGCGCTATACAGGGGAGTGGTGCGATGGTTTCCGGGAAGGCACGGGGACTTTGCACCTCATGGACGGGAGCAGCTACAGCGGACAGTTCAAGTTTGACTGGCCCTCGGGCGAAGGCACCTGGGTGCTCCGCGGCTGTGGGAACGACGCAAGCGACGGTAGAAATAGTGGTAGAAATAGTAGTGGGAATGTTGGTGGGAATGGTGGGAAGGAAGAGGAAAGCCGCAGCAGCACGAAAGCCAACCGAAGCCGAGACGATACTATACGTACCTCTAGTAGCGGAGAAAGCTCGGGGGCAGCAGCAGCAGCAGTAGGGTGGCAAGTGAGCTACGAAGGAGAATGGCTCGTGGGTCTGCGGCAAGGAGAAGGTTTAGAAACGATGCCCATTGCAGCACCCTCTTCCTCATCATTGCAACTGCCTGAAAGTGGTGATGATGGTAATTTGGCTGTTGCTACCGCTGCTGGTGTTCCGGTTCGTTTGGTGCCCGGAGCAGTCTTTACTCGAGAAGGGCCTTTTGTGAGGGGCGCAGCCGTGGCAGGAGACCACTGGCGGCTCACGTGGAGTGGTTTGGACTCCGCTTCACAACGAGCTGAGGGAGGAAAAGGAGAAGGAAAAGGTAAAAGAGGAGCAGCCGCAGCGGCGGTTTCCAGCATGGCGCACAACCCTCGCCACTCAGTTCCCAGCGTGTTTGGCGGGTACGGGCATGCCGACGAAGCAGGCGGCGTAGGGCTGGGCGCAAGCGGGAGTGTGCTGGGCAGCGACCGCACTTATTTGGGCGCGGCCACACCCGACGGGTACGTTTGTATAAATACTAGTATTTCTGCGCATACTCTATGTGTGACGTGAATTTTGAACCAGGGTCCCCTGATTCTGTCGCCGCACTCCATATTTTGAATGCATTCGGATTGTTTTGAGTTTGTTCCTTAAATCCTCCCTCTCCTTCCTCGGTCTTTGCGACTTCTTCTTCCTTATTGCACTTCCTTCTTGCTTTTCACCAAAAACCAGGCTCCCCCACGGCACCGGCACCATGAAATGGGCGGCACTGGGGGCCGTCTACAGCGGGGAGTGGCGGCGAGGGCAGCGGCACGGGCAAGGGGTGTGCGTTTACAGGGATGGGTCGTACCACAAGGGCGAGTGGCGGGAAGACCGCCCCCTGGACCCGAACCTGACCATGGAGGTGAGTTTGTACTCCTTAAATTGATTTTTTTTTGCCGAACTGTGCACAACAACGCAACCGAAGCAGGATTTCATGCCTGTATCTGTTTTACTCTTTATCTTTGCAGTTCTCTGCGCGCGCCCTCGTGTGTGTGTAATTGTGCACCTATCTATCTGCAGGACATCGACCTCAACACTGCGGGCACGTATGCATGGCTCGAGCCGGGTGTCACAGCCAACTGGGCCTTAGGAGACGATTCCAAGCCAACCAACCAGCATACTGCTCTTCATGCTAGTAGAGACCCCACAAGCTCTTCTCTCTCATCTTTGGAGAGCAGTAGCGACAACGGTAGCCTTGGGATTGAAAGTGGTCTACTGCATTTGCTGGCAGCGCCTGCTGCTGCATGGGTGGGTAGTGGTAGTGGCAGTGGCGATGGAAGCGACGACTCTCTAGCTCCTCTAGAACAACCTTCAAGAGGTGCTGGCCCTTTTACCTCGAGCAACGGTCGCATGTTAGGGCGATGGCACGAGCGAGACATTGGTGATGGCAACGGTGGTGGTTGGCGGCTGAAGCAAGGGCCTGGGCTATTGTTACGAGGGAACTGGAGCAATCTCACTTTGATTGAACGCAATGCAGGTGCTGCCGTGGCAGAAGAACAACCTGGGCCTCCTTTGGAAGTAGCCGTAGTTATAGCAGTACCGCCAGCAGGAGGCGCAGCAGCAAGAGATGAAGGAGTAGGAGGAGCTAAGAGTACAGATACAGCAGCAGCAGCAGCCGTGGCTGATTCAGGTCAAGTAACGGGTCATGGCGAAGGCGAGGATGCCCTGGCTGGCGTGTCTTATGCGGGGGCTTGGCGCTTTGGTTTGCCACACGGGAAAGGCAAACTCACCAAACATTCGATTAGTGCAGCTACTGCGGCTAGTGCACACATGACTGGTGCTACTGTGGGCGTAAATGGCACTTCGCGAAGTGGTCATAGCAATGGTGGCGATTTGAGCAACAGAGGCACGGCACCAGATACCTTAGTGGCGAGTAGCGCGGAGAACGGCGACAGTCATGGAGGTGCCGTGGAGTGGGAATACGAGGGCGAATTTGCAAATGGCCGCATGCATGGAGTGGGCACGTTTCGGTGGAAGCCCATCAACAAATCACCTCTGTCAGCAACAGCCACGAAGGGCGCGGACTCCAATATTGACGTAGCTGTGGGCGATCTCTTGGGTTTAGCAGGCAGCGAGGACTCTACATGTAACAGTACTAGCACCGTCAAGGCACCAAGCCCTGCTGCTAATGCTGCGGCGGCGGCGGCTACGGCTGCAGCAGAATCACTCAAGGCTCATCAAAGTCCTGGAAAAGGGCAGTTTGCTTCAACGTCTTCTGCAGAAGTTGCGGCGCGGCTGGAAAGCTTGAGTCAAGTGTCTCTGCAAGGCCTAGTCCCGTGGGATGACAATTACTCCATTTTAAGGGCGCTCGCCGCGGATAGCGACAACAGCAGTATCATCAATAGTCATCGTAGCAGTATTAGTGACGGTTCAAGCAATGTTGAAGGCGAAAAGGAGGACGAAGCGGCGTGGGCAACGGTGTGGCGTGGGATGGCAATGCATCTAAGTCCAGGGCATAGTAGCATCAACAGTGGCAGTGTTGGCGCATGGGTTGAATTTCGTGGAGAATGGGCGGAAGGAGCGCCATGCGGCGTCGCCATGGCAACCTATGCTAACGGTGCCGAGTACAGTGGAAGCTGGGCTCCGCAGGGCCTCGGCAAGAGTCAAGACCTTTCACAAGCAAGCCTTACTGTTGGAGATGCGTTGACTGCTGAGATGGATTTATCTGATGGAAATGGAGCAGCGGCAGTAGCAACTGCAGGCGGCAGCGGAGAAGGAGGAGAGATGTCGCGGTCACGTGTTGGATCGGGCGCGAGCTCTTTGCGGTGGGTGGCGGCGCAAGCAATTGTGGGCGCAAGCCGGAGCTTACCCGAAGGCGAAGGCACGTGGCATTGCCACTCTTGGCCTTCTCCTCGTGCTCCTATTCCTGCTCACCAACAACAGCAGCGCCAAGGCGGCTCTAGTGGCAGTCATACTAGCCAGCGCAGTTCACAAAACGCTCAGTGCAGCAGCAACAGCATCAGCCACAACGATTATGGCAGCAACTGCAACAAGAGCAGTGACCGCGGAAAGTGCAGTGTGGTGTTTCGGGGGCAGTGGGTCGGCGGAGCCGCGCACGGCGATGGTGTTTGGACGGTGACTTACCCTTACTGCGATCGACGAGGGCCATCTCGCTCAAGTAATGCTAGAGGAGGAGGCGGCGGAGGAAACGAAAGAGGAGCGCAGTGGCGTTGCGAAGAGCGGGAAGGCCGGTGGCGCCGCGGGTACCCTGTTCCTGGCGGAGATTGGCGCCTGCAATGGTCCGAGCTTCAAGACAACCTTAAAGAGGTGGCCACAGCGAGCAACGACCACAGCGTGCACGCTCGGCACCGGGCTTTGGGCTTGAGTGGGCAGTTTGTGGGGTGGCTAGGCAGCGACGGGCGCCCTGGCAACGGCTACGGCATGTGCAAGTACCCAGGCGGTGGGGTCTACACAGGACCTTGGCTAAAAGGCACCAGACACGGGGCACAGGGCTGTTTTGTGTGGCCGGACGGCACGAGTTTCGAAGGCAATTGGGCCAATGACAAGGCCGCTTGCCATCAGGCTTCGGAGGGCGACCACAATAGTGGCAATAACGGCACCACTACTCCTGGCAGTGGGGTTTTACGCATGCCAGACGGCTGTGAGCATGTGTTTGGAAATGAGGCAAGTGAATTGATGTAGACGTGACGTAGACGTGTGTCTAGAGGACTTCACCGAATTCCGTGCTTCTTTCGTTTTATAGAGCGAAAGGGCCTAGGACTAGCGCGTGGAATCCGAAAATTAAAAAAGGTCCATTGCCATTGAGCTATAACTGAAAAAAAGAGGGTGGGGGTAGAACGAGAAATCTAAGTTCTCTTCAAAATTCCGGTTATCATTCATCAATTATCCACCGCGGATTGCCAATTTCTTATAGCCCTCGGCTGTTGCCTTCAGGAAGTAGGGCCAAGACACTGCCCGCCGAATGAGATGATCAATTATTAAGTATACAAACACGACGTTGGACTCGTATGAATAAGGGCCATTGAATTGCCCGTGTAAATGATTTTGATAGCCCCGCAGTTTACTGCAGTTAAAGTCACATACAAGGCATATATCAAAGTAGCAAGCTGGAAGGTGGGGACTGGCTGGCTCGCATCGGCGCTTCCCATTTCCACAATTCAACAACACATCCGAGTCTAGGTATTGCGTCAACGAGTACCCGGCTCTGCTGCTGGTGCGGAAATCGAAAAAAATGACGGCGCAGGCGCCGGTGCTCCTGGCGTCGTTTTATTGGCACCTGGTTTCTCGAAAAGCAAGCCCATGAGACGGGCGCTACCGCCAACGCCGAACTGTTCCAAGAGAGCGGCTTCTGCTGTGGCCTCTGCTGAGGGTGGCGCTGGAGGTGATGCTGGCGGCAGTGCTTGATGAGAAGGAAGGGGTGCAACGGTAGTGGAGGAGGAGGCAGAGGAAGGTTCGTTCTCGCTTTGGTGTGAAGGAGTCGCGCGAGCTTGCTTCTTCTTTTGGTTTTTGGCGGCTCGCCCAGATGGAGGAGGAGGAGGTTGTTGGTGCGCAGCTGCGGCAGTTGAAGGCTGCTCCACGGAAGGGGCACCATCCAAGCCCGGAGGACGAGTCGGAGCGGGCTGTTGATTTTGCTGCTGCTGCTGCTGTGGCACATCAGGTGGAGACTGAGGGAGAGAAGTTGGAGGCAAATCCCAGCCGTTGTCGGAAAGAGAGCCAAAGGTCACTTCAACTACCTTTTCGTTGTCCTCATTGTCATGAACGTCTGCACTGGGGTAGGTGCCATCTTCTTCTTCTTCTTTTTGCGCACCTCCAGCACCCCACCACAAGTCTTGTGGGGAATCCTCAGAGCTCCATTGCGGCATCTCAGTGACGGGCGTGGTGGAGTCAGCTCCCCATCCAAAAGTAACGCTAGCTTCCACTGCACCAGGAGCATTTGGCTCAAGCCCTTCTGCGTGCCCACTGCCGTTGTTATCGTTGTATTCATTGCTTCCATCAACATTCTTGTTGTTTTTGCCCTTTTTCCGCCTGTTATTCTTCTTTTTGTTAGGTTCATCTGCTTGAGCCTCACCAGGATTGGCGCCCGTGCCATTTTGGCCACTACTTCCCGCTTGAGTGTCCGCAACAGCAGCAGCAGCAGGGTGAGGCTCCTGTTGCTGCTCGAGGGGTGCGCTGTGAGGCATTCCGAGCATGCCCAGAAGCCTCGCACTGCCACTCGCGCCAAACTGGTCGTAGAGGTAAGCTTGGTCGAGGGAGGAGGGCGGCGATGGAGATGGTTGGTGAGAGGTAGCTGCTGGTCCCACAGGCGCAGGAAGATGAGGAAGAGGTGCTGCTGCTGGATCAGCTACACCAGAAGAAGGCAAATTGCTGTCGGTTGTTACCGCCGATGTTGTAGCTTTCCCAGGCCCTTTCCGTTCACTTTTCGGAAGTGGCGCAGTCGCGGGCGTTGTCGGAGCTGCGCCAGGAAGAGGCGAAGGCTTCTTGGACTTCGCACTTGCTTGTGCTGGTGGCTTGGACGTAGCAGACTGTGATTGCGCAGGCACCGGTGGGGGAGTCGCCGCTAAGAGTGCCTCTTTTCGTGCATCCGACCAGCCACAACTGCTGCTGTCGTTGCCGCTGCTGCTGCCAACGATGCCTGTACTCGCAGCGGCAGCACCAGAGGAGTTGTCAACACCGTTCGCTCCTTCTCCTTCATCTTCTCCTCCTTGCACAGAAGCAGAATGAGCACTCACAGCTCTGGCAGCTTTTTCGGCTTCGAACTTCGCGAGCACCTGATATGTACAGCGCGGTGCAAGCACAAAGAGAAGTTGATGATAAAAATGTCATCAGTTTCATGCTCATGCTGGCACTCAACCGCACGAATTTGCCTCCTTCACACGAATTTGTCTCCTTCATTCTGCTGTGCACAATAATCCACAAAACCCCTACGAATATAAAAAACTCACCTCGCGCACGAGCGCGGCCCCCGCCTGCGCTGAGGTGCCCGTTCCGCGCACTACTGCTCGATCACGCCCGCTCGCGCGGTCATAGTCTCTGCCGCTGCTGCTTTTGTTGCTTCCTTTGCCCTTCTGGTCGTCTTGTGGCGGTGGTGGTGTACGACTATTGCTGCTGCTGGAGTGAGGGCCAAGCAACTGAATGGTGCACCCGGCCTGGGTTTCCATCCGCTTGATTTCGCTGCCTTTTCGGCCAATCAGAACAGGGAGCGCGTCTAGATCATTCACAAGGACTTCTACCACGTGCACCTTGTTCTTCGCCCTTTCGGCGGCCGCCGCTGCGCGAGCAGCCGCCTCTTTGTCCAGTTGCTCCTGCACGACTAGGCCTGCAGATGTGACCGCTGCCTGACTGCCCTCTAGCAAGAGCCGGGGCCTCGAGGATAACGATGTCGTCATCACACCGTCCTTGGACGGAGGTGCGGCAGCTTCGTCCCCTAATGTAATGTAGCCACGGTCGACGACAACCCGCTTCAGCCCTGGATGGCTGTCCTTGAGCGCTTTCAGGTTCGCGCCCTTGGTGCCCACTACAGTGCCGATCTGGTTGGGTTGCAGAGGCAAGCAGGCTTTGCCCCGCGCCCACCCCCCCCAACGGCGCTGCAATTCAGCCACGGCGGCGGCGGCCACGCTTGCACTGCCGGCACACACGGTAACACGCCCGCCGTCGCGCGCATCCAAACTCAACTGCAAGGCCTCGCTCGCGCTTCCACCGTCTGAGGAGCTCTTATTTTTGGTGACCGAGGAGGCGACAGCCGACAGGGCATCGCGGCCCGCAATCGCGTTCAATTCTTTGAAGTGCAGCTCAAAAGCGGGGTCCGTCGCATCCGCCGTCTCCACGTCGTCTTCCGCGGCGATGCTGCCAAAGGTCACCTCAAAGTCATCCGAGGAAACGCCTTCACGGTTGCTAGAACTATTCTGTGTGGTCGTAGAAGTGCCCGCGCGAGGCCAGCGAGGCAAGTCAATGGTCAAGAAACAGCCTGGAAAGTAGTGGTTGAGCGTAGCAATCACCAAGGGGCGAGCGGCAGCGACACATGTAGGGTGGCCTTCTAGGGACACCAGAGCACCTTCCGGTTCGCTACCTGCTGCTGCAGTCTCCGTTGCAGATGCAGATGAGGAGGAAGAAGACGATGGCAACGCCAGCACCTCGATGGTGCAAGGAAGCCGGTTATGCGCAGCCGATACTCCTCGCCCCAACGATGCGAGCGCACCTACCAAGGATTTGCTTTGACCAGTGGATCCACCAGCAGCGCCACTGTCACTCGAGCCCGAGGTGCTGATGTCATCGCCTCCTTTTCGACCACCTTTGCCACCTTTCCCCTGATTCTTGCCACGCCGCCGCCCATTGCTATTACTACTGTTATTGTTGCCGCTGTTGCCTTTACCACTGCTGTTGTCACCGGCACCACTGCTGCTGCTACCCGCGCCTTGGTCGCCAGAGGAGGAAGCATTCAGGGCCGCGCTCGCCTGAGCTTTGTCCAGCACACACACGACCGTTGCGCTCGGAGGGTTACCAGCAAGGCCATGCAACACCTGACTGGCCGCTCGGAGGGCTGTCGTCTTGCCCTTGAGGGATACCGACACCACCGCAGGAAAGCCTTCCACAGCCCCAGTCACGCCAACGACCTCGCACTCGGCGACGCCACACTCCGCGCCGACGGCATCGACAGCTCCTGCCGTTAGAAAGGAGCCCAATTGAGGGGGTCGCAGCGCAAGGGTAGCAGTCGTGGGCACCGCGTCAAGAATTGCTTCTAAATCGGCGGCTGCTGCGGCGACCTTGGTAGCATCTGTGCCCTTCAATCGCACGAGCAACCGACTCGAGACAGCTTCAGCAGTGACCTCATAGGTCGACTCCAGCCTCTTTAAATTGGCGCCTTGCTTGCCGATGGCGTAGCCAACCAAATCCGCGGAATTCACGCTCACGCACACCACTTTTCCGTCTGACGATCCGTTGAGTTCACTGAGAATGAGGCTCTTTGCTTTTGCGATTGCTTCAGACTGCCCTGCCAACAGCACCGTTGCTACTACACCACTGGTAGGACTGTTGGCGCTCGCATTGCTCCTCTTTACGCTCTTGCCTTTTCCACCGCCGCCTGCCTTGTTGCCTTTTCCACGCTTGCTGTCGCCACTGCCGCTGTTCTCCTTGCCACTTTCGACCTCACTGTTTTGGTTAGCGCCTTCGCTTTTACCTTTGCCTCCACTCTCGTTTTTCGCATTACCCACAGTTGCTACCCCTTCAGCAGCGTCAGTGCTCGACTTCTCAGCAGCAGCAGCAGCCGTCGCATTATCAGGGCGCTCGAGGCTCACATCAACGTGGCAACTTTGTTGGACTCGGCGCAAGATGCAAGTATCGTTCCCTGCCAGCAAACACTTTTCGTCTTCGCCGCATTCCAGCGGCAGGCGTTCTTCAGTGTGGTTTGCCTGAAAGGCGCGCACCAACTGCGCAGCGCTCTCCAGGCCCGCTTTTGGCCCGCGAAGAGCCACGCCAAAGACACCCTTTTCCACTCCCGCAGGTTTCTCGAGGACAACGGTACTTTTCCCACTGCTGCTGCTGCTGCTGCTGCCTTCGCCTCCTTTCTTTTCGCCGTCTCCTCCACCATCGTTCTGGCTGTTGCTGCCGCCGCCGCTGTTGCCTTCACTGCCGCTGCTGCCAATGGCGCCAATCGCACTTCGCGTTGACCTCCCCGGAGCGCCCCAAAATTGCCGGTGCACGCTCGGCTCAAGGTCCACCACTTTGCGCTGATTCGCGTCCGCCAAAGCTTGCACTGCGGCCGCACACGCGAGAATTGCTTCCACTGACTCCTGATTGGGGATGGGGAGGTTGCTGATGTCGTCGTCTTGATTGTGGTTGGACGACGAGGCGTTATCGCGAGGAAGGTTCGCGAGCTCGGCCGACACTTCGTCTGCCAGCGACGCGATTCGAGCGACGTTCTGCTTTGGGTCGACGTCAATCAAGCACCACGGGTGCGCGACTCGCAGCGCTTGTATCGCAATGCCTCCTTTGCCAAACACCGCTCCCAAGCTCCCCTCGCCGAGGTCGACGAACACCGTGTCGCGGGCGAGGGCCGCCAAGAGCTGGTGAAGCAGCCTCACGCCGGAAGTCACTTGGGCGCGCGTGCCAGTCACCACGCACGGCGGCGCCACCGACGAGGAGGTTGCTGCACCAGCTTCATCACGAGTAGGCTTCTTGCCTCCCGCAGCAGCAGCAGTTCCAGCACTTTGAGGAGAAGCACTGCCATTGGCTCTGAGTCGGTCCAGGGAGACGGCACAACCTGTGCGCTGCTGCACGGCCACCACTCGGGCGGCTCGAGAACTCAAGAACCAGCTGGCGGCAAAAGCGGCTGCTGCTTCCTTGCTGTCGCTGCTGCTGTTGCCATTCGGTGAGCTGCTGAAGGACACCTCGAGAGGCACTACTTCTTCGATGGGTTCGTTCATGCGCACGATGTCTTGAATGGCAGCACAGCACGTGCCTACGTTGCCCGCAAGGCCAGTAACCCGGGCGACAGATCCGACAGGAGCAGCACTCTTCTCACTGGAAGCAGCAGCAGCAGCGGCAGCAGCAGCACGAGCAGGAGTAGCATTCGCGTCGCTGCTTTTGTTGCTACTGGTACCATTTTTGTTCTCGCCCCCAGGAGGGGGGTTGGCCTCCACTTCCACGACGCACTGGTGCTTCATCTCCAGGGCCTGCACCCCGCTGCCCTTGGGACCGACCACCGCAGCCCGCACTGCAGGCGTGGGCAAGGGCACCGTCTTGGTGGTTGCTTTGATCGACTTCACTTCTGCCACGCACGCAGCCACGGCAGCTGGTAGTCCCGTAATGGTAACGCTGCCTAAACCGCTGCTGGTCGTGCTGCTTGAGGATGGATTTGTGTTGCTGGTGCGCCCCGTTTCAGCACCAGCCGGAGTCTTCTTCACTTGCGACGGTACTAGTGTGCTCGCAGTTCCCGCCTTCCCGGGTAACCGCACGTCGACTTTCACGTCGTGCTTGGCCTCGAGCGCAGTGGCGACTGCCGCGCGGTGCGCTGCCAACCACACCAGCGCTGGTGCGGCCACGCTGAGCATTTCCTCCGACACCATGGCGGCCAATTTCTCCAGCTGCGAAGTGGCGGCTGCGACTCCGCCGGGTAATCCCCACACTTTCGCCGCTAGTTTAGTACCTTTGCCCACCACATCGACGGCCACTTGGCAGGACGCTTCGACCGCGCGCTTTCGGCTCAACAGTCGGCTGCGAGCGGCTTCACTGGGCACGGCCACAGTGGCGTCAACGAGGTCCATAGCTCTGCAATTGAGCGAGGTCGCGAGCTCAAGTTTCTTGAGCGCCAACGACAGCTCATTCTGTTGGTAGTCATTCAAGCAACGTTGCATATGAGAGACGGTGCAAAAAGTGGGTAAATGAAGTATTAAGGTAAAAGTAAAAGCATTTGATAGTAAAGTATTCTAGATGGCAAAAAGAATGATGAGAAGGAGATGAAAAAGGGCGCAATTCTTGCTCACACGACCTCCCCCCCTCAGAAGAACACAAACAACACTCAAACCTCAAAAGCATAAGCATCGTCGAGTTGCTTGCGCGCACTGTCCCGTCTTGCCTTGGCCTCTTTCAAAGCATCTTCGAACGCTATCAACTTGAACAACTCCTTCTTGCGCTTTTTGCATCTAACGAATATGAAACAACGAAATAAAGTAGAAAACAAAATGAGAATTGCAGATCAAAGATGAGGAAAATGTAGCTCCACGTTGCAAATCTCCTTCTGAACGTTGCAAGGTAGGCCAAATCTAGTAGGATTCGTCGTGCAAGCACTACACGTACTTTTCCATTTCTTTCAGCATGTTGCGCTCCTGTTCGTTCGTGAGTCGAGCGGCAATCGAATGCGCACGCTCCAGCGACCGAAGCTGCAGAATAAACGCAAAGAGTAAGCAAAGTTATAATTGACAGTCGAGCGATGTTTTGCTTACTGAAACATTCGTGCACAGTTGGCACCGTGAATGAAATAACGAAAATACATCTAATTGCGCGCGTAGGGTTCTGGCTATACATAATGTTGCACATAGAAATAGAAGAACGACTGAAGAGCTTCATCTACCTTTGCATCACTTCCATCGTATTCCTGCCGCGCGTTTTTGGTGTCCTTGGGCAACTCTGCCATCGCTTTCGTTACAGCTTCTTCTGCCGTTTTGAACGAGGCCTGTGCTGCAGCCCGCATTGAGCTGCACATCGCCACACGCTCCGCGAGCACAGCGCGGATGTCCGCCTACTCCACACACATGCGCAGTTCATTACACACGAGTTTAGAGCGTGAACTAAAAAACAACAACATACATTTAAGCAGGGTTCCAGTCCATATTTTGAATGTTGTCGGCTTCTGAGGTACTCGTGTTATTCACAACTCATCCCTTTTAACTATGAATGGTGATTCTTTCACAATTCATGATGTATGACGGTAATAAGATGCCAAATGTAGCTGGTCTAAAAATCAATCGAGGTATTGCACGCACCATTGATGCTACTCTCTTTGGCTCGAGTTGCACCCCGAGAACTTGAGTGCGATGACGAGATAACAAATAATAACAAACAATAACAGAGTGAATGATGGAAACACCCTTGCTTCGATGGAAAGCTGGAAAAGAGAGTTGTTCGTTATTCCCTAATATAGTTCTCAGAGCCGAAATTAGGAAATTCGGAATTTCTGTTCTCATGTTCCGACGAGTCTCGAGTCTTTGGCGGGACCCAAAAACAGGAGGTAACTTGGAACGTAGGTTTACGAACGATACGGGGCGGGTGTGAAGCGCGAACAAGTGCGAGTGGTGCGTGTTGTTGCGTTGTTGCTATGCTGTCGCTCATAACTTACCTTTTTCATTCTTTTCCAGAGGGAAAGAGAGCTCGCATTATCCTAACAAGGCCACGCGACTAGAATCATGTCTGAAACTGGAACAGCTGGGACAGTTCCTGCTGAGGCGATGAGCGCGGAGGAAGCTTCAAAGAAAAAAGTTCGCCCCGGACCGCCGCCACCAACTCCTTCCATTTCGACGGTAAACATCTTTTGAACTAATCCAGGCTTGCTAACAAAAAGCCATGATGCGATTAACTAGGCGTAAACTCAAAATTTGCAAGATTTCATATCGATTATTTGTTTTTACTGAAATGATGGGTAATATTGTATTACTTTTAGATGTTCTATTCAGCTAAAACATTCACACCTTTGATTTGATAAATCTGAACCTACAGGCGGCGGCAGTGGTGCGAGGCTGCTTGGCGGCCGTCCTCGGCCAAAAGCTTGGAGGTGTGTCCGCTGCGGTTCAGCCCATCTTATCAGAGCCCGGTGCCGCAAAGTTAGCGATTTCGCTGAAAGGGTGTGCTCGAGAAGCAGAGCTCAAGTCTGGCAACGGCGAAGCCCACGCTGCGGTTCTAGGCCAAGTGCAGGCTGCGGTAGCGCGCGCCATTGAGGCGAACTTGCCAGTGCAAGTGCTCCAATTTGCAGATGCGGAAAGTTGTGCAGCAGCGTTAGGAGATGCGGCGACGGACGAAGCTGCGGGCGGCAAGGCCGACAAAAAGAAGAAAGAAAAGAAGCCAGCTGGTGGAGACATAGGAGCCGACGGCGACGCTGCTGCCGCTGACGCTGCGCTCACCGAAGCCAATGCAGCGCCGCCACCCCCACCACCTGTGAACGTCGCCTACGTGGCTGGGCTCGTAGCAGCTCCACTCGCAATTGGCGCTGGGGCCGTGGCGTCTCTTGCGAGCTTGGGCAGCATTACCTTCGACATGACCCCAAAGAAAGGCTGCGCCGTAGACGTTGGCAAGAAGGCGGAAGTAGTGATCAAATTCGTGGTGGCCAACGCCAGCGCCGAAGCCAGTGCGGCACCGAGCTCGCCTGCAGCTGACGGCATGGCCACCATTGCGGCTGACGTAACAACACTGAACGCGTGCCAGGTGCGCGATTCGGGAGCTTTAGAGGCGGTAGCGGCTGCGGAGAAAGCTGCAGTAGCGGCAGCGGTAGCTGCAGCAGACCAGGCTGCCGCTACTGCAGCCGCCACGGCCGCGGCCGACGAAGCCGCCGCAGCCGCTGCGCAAGAGATGGTGGTGGACCCGTGGACAGTGTCGGGGAAAATCGACTACGACAAGCTGATCGACAACTTCGGGTAAGAGAAATAGAGAAGGGCTTGAGGTGGTGACGAGGGAAAATTTTGGCTAGTTGCGCCGCCATATCATTCACCTAATCATCTATGGATTGCTTCCTAGCATGCCCTTCTTTATTCCAAAACTAATAACGCCGAGTACAATTCAGGTCCAAGCGCATTGACGCTGAATTGCTTGCTCGCGTGGAGAAACTCACGGTGGGGCGCGGGCGGGTTCCGTGCTTGCACCCGTTCTTGCGGCGGGGCATTTTCTTCAGCCACCGCGACTTGGCCGCCATTTGCAGCGCTGCCGAAGCCGCAGAAGCCGCAGCAGCAGGGGGTGGTGGTGGTGGTGGCAACAACAGCCCCCCATTCTACTTGTACACGGGCCGGGGCCCGTCCAGTGCGGCCATGCATTTGGGCCACTTGGTACCCTTTCTCATGACCCAGT
>Ga0307982_1002559_pt1 | contig 14656 bp, 6 predicted proteins | sample OrgLakmetagen989_FD_201847 | JGI IMG/M metagenome (GOLD analysis project Ga0307982, IMG submission 201847) | Saline water microbial communities from Organic Lake, Antarctica - #989 | ecosystem: Environmental > Aquatic > Non-marine Saline and Alkaline > Saline | place: Antarctica: Organic Lake...
AAGACATTCGCCAACAGCGCCACCTACCGCACGTTACTGGAGGTGGCGGGCGACAGCAGCACGCTGCACCGCTCAGGCGCTGTGGTGCCTCGGGCCAAGTTCGGCCTGGGGGACACGGGGGGCTCCCAGCCCGGCCTGCAGCACATCCACGACGCCTATGCGTACGATCTGCACCGCCAGCGCATGCTCGCTCACTGGAAATGAATTTATGGCTGGGTTTGTAGCGCCAAACTTGTGAGCACACCTGCTCGGTCCACCAGGGGGCTCCAACCAGCAATGTCATCCCAGAGAGCTTCAGACTTTAGAAGAATGCGACTTCACATTTGTAAGACTGTTAGTTGCATCTCGCACAGTGTTGGCTTGACTTGGTGTACAAACTTGCATTCCACTGGTCCTCTGATTTAGCCACGAATTGTCTTCAGTGCACGTACACACTCACCATGGCCGCTGTTGATGAAGATGCTGCCATCGATGGTGCTTTTGAAGCATTTGTAGGCATGCTTCCTCAGACAGGAAAGTATGCGTCTTTGTTGCAGCAGCGATTGGCCGAGGCCCAAGGAGAGGAAGACGACGAAGAGAACTCTTCAGCGGCTGAGAGCTCGGACCAGGAAGGGGCTGAACGGGCCGCAAATGATTGCTCATCTGAAGATGAAAGTGCCAGTAATGTTGAATCCGTTGGAGATGGTGCCAGTGCAAGCGGTGCCTCTGATGATGATGAAGCCGAAGGCGACGCCGATGCGGAAGATGATGCAAATTCCGCAGAACACGTCCATGATGTCTTCCAGCGGTTGTATTGGGGCGTGGGTGCAGCAGGTGGTGATGATCCTGAAGAAGATGAGTTCATTGAGCAGCTTGGTGAAGCAAAGAAGCTGGAAGCTCGCAGTATTCCGTTGACTGCTGAGCAGCTGGGCCTCGGCGACACTCCAGAAGGGCACCAAACACCCTTCCTGCAAGTGACAGCCAAGTTGCCAACTTTGCCTGATACAAGCACTGCACCTTTCATGGCACCATCTTCATCAGCACCTGCTGCTGGCTCCTCGCGTAAGCGCCGACGGTCCACTCCTGCCGCCGACAGCGCCGTGACCTGTGTGGATTTGAGCGCGGCATACAACGTGGGTGCCAAGACCGCGCACCAATTCGCGCTATACCACGCAGACAGGCACCTGGCTTTGAAGCGCGCTGGGGAGCCTGTCACTGACGCTGCCCTCCGGGGCTTTGATGAGCAGCTAACTGTGCGGCAGGGCCCTGAGGCAAAGGAGGCACGGCAAGCCGCCTTCGCCGCAGCAGTGCAGGCGGCAGCTGCAGCAGCCAAGCCCCACCCACTGCAGCCACGCACGCTTGCCTCTGCACTGCTGTCGCCCCTGCAGCGGCTGGTGCTGGATAACGCCCATGACTACCGAGACATGGTGCTGCCGATTGAGAGCCCAGGCAATATGGCCCAAATCCGCACATCACTGGCGCTTCACGTGGCATCACACCTGCAGCGCACGCGTAACCGAGTCATCAAGCACGATAGTAAGCTGCGCTCTGCCGCTGCTGCTCGCAGAGTGAAGAAGCTTGCGTCAGCAGTGGACTCAGTGAAGCCGGAGGGGACACAGGGGGGGGCTGCGAAGCCACTCGGTGCAGCCGATGCCACAGATGCCGGCCAGGGCGCTGCAGATGACGTGCAGGAGGAGGAGATTGACGCCGATGCACTGCGGGACCAGGGCTTCGCGCGCTGTCGTGTGGTGGTGCTGCTGCCCTTCAAGCACATGGCCCTGCAGTTCGTGCGGTGCCTGCTGACCCTGCTGGGGCAAGGGCGCACAGTGCACCACCGGAAACGCTTCATGGAGGAGTTCGGGGACGACGAGGCCAAGCGCGGCCAGCCTGCACATGTCCAGAACACTGTGGGGGAGGCAGACTGGGTGGAGGATGACTTCAGCTCTGAGCGACTGGGAGCAGAGGCTGCAGCTGCAGCTGCCAAAAAAGCCCGCAAGGGAAAGGACAAGCCACCGCCCAAGCGGCCATCTGAGCACAACCAGCAATTTGCTGGCGATGTGGATGGTACGTGCTGCCAGCGGCAAATGTAGCGCTGAACACCAGCACCATGTGCAACCCGAACACTTTTCTCTTGCTTTGCAGATTCATTCCGTGTGGGCTTGTCCATTGCCAAGAACAGCATCCGGCTGTACAGCAGCTTCTACGTGTCTGACATCATCATCGCCTCCCCCATGGGCCTGCGCATGACAACAGGGGCGGAGGGGGAGGCGGACAGGGAGGTGGACTTCCTCAGCAGTGTGGAGATGCTGGTCATGATGCACACAAACACCCTGGAGATGCAGAACTGGGAGCACGTGCGGGAGGTGGTGGGCGCCATGAACCACTTGCCCACCAAGCCACGGGACACCGACTTCAGCCGAGTGCGCATGTGGAATCTGGCGGGGCTCTCCAAGTACCGCCGCCAAACCATTGTGTGCTGCGAGCACAGCACGCCAGACATTGCCGCCTTCACCCGCGAGCACATGCACAATGCACGGGGGCGGGCACTGCTGCACTGGCAGTACGCTGGCAGTCTGGGCTGCGTCATCCCCTCAGTGAAGCAGGTGTGGCATCGCCTGGACCTGAGCAAAGCAACCAAGGTGATGGACAAGCGCAGCAAATACCTGGCTCGCCATGTGGTGCCGCAGCTTCAGGCGGGCGCCACAGAAGACATGCCCAGCCAGCCGCACACCCTTGTGGTCACCCCCAGCTACTTTGAGTTCGTGAAACTGCGGAATATGATGGAGAGATCTGGCATGGACTTCGCACCCATCTCCGAGTACTCCTCACAGCAGGACGTGTCCAGGGCCCGCACCCTGCTGTTCCAGGGACGCGTGCCCCAAATACTCATCACGGAACGGTTCCACTTCTTCAACCGGTACAAGCTGCGAGGCATCCGGCACATTGTGTTCGCGGGCATTCCTGTGCACGGCCGGTACTACAGCGAGTTTGTCAATTTCTTGGAGGAGGCATCTCAGTCCCACGCCACCTCCGTGTTGGTGCTGTTCACCCGGTATGAGGCAGCAGCGCTGGAGCGTGTGGTGGGCACGGCTCGAGTTGCCCGCCTGCTCAACACAGAGGGCAAGAGCACATTTGTGTTCTGCTAAGGCGGCGCATACAACATCAAATACATTACACTGCAACTCAAGACACGACGAAAGGTGCACAGTTCACCCCCCGGGCTTTGTGCATGGCCTGCTTGCCAGGGGACAGCTCCATCCAGCTCAGCAGCGTGGAGGCCCTCTGGGCTGCCACCTCGGCACCCACGTCCCACACGCTGTCCTCCGTGGCGTCATCGGCCGCAAAGCAGGCCAGCTCGGCCAGCATGTGCATGAAGTCTCCAAAGTGTACTTCCGCGCCTTGCACAGGCTCCGCTGCATGCATTTTGGGGGCGGAGGTGCGACTGCTGAGGAGGGCGGCGACGGCCCGAGCCTGGGGCGGGGTGCCCCCCAAGAACCCTGCAGCAAGGTGCGTACCGGCCACCTGTACATCCACTAGGTCTGGAGTGACGGAAAAGTCCCTCACAAACTGCAAGATGAGCGCCAGGGGCACTGTGGTGACTGGCTGCGTGGCCCCAGCCTGCCGAGGCGATGCGGCAGACAGTCCCAGCCGGTGCGCTGCGTGCAGGTAGTAACGAAACACAGCCTTCAGCTGGTGTGTGTTCTTGCGGACCAGCAACATGGCTGCAGTGAATCCTGGTGCTTCTTGCGCCTGCGGCTCCCCAGGTGCTGACAGCGCTGCACCTGGTCCCGCAGCTGGTGTTGGGGGGCTGGCTTGTGGTGAAGGGGGGGGTGATAGCTCGGCACCTCTCGCTACCACAGGCAGACTTCTGGAGGGTGGGTTAGGAGGCAGGACCTGCTGGGGTCCAGGGGTTGCCCTGGACGAGCTTGTCCGGGCGGCTGGGCGTGTGTGGGATCCGGGGGACGCAGCGCGCAGGGGTGTGGAGAGGGAGGCTGCCGACTGCAGGCACGAAAACAGCTGCATGAACGGCTGCTGCGACAGCTCCAGGGCGTGGGGTGTCGCTGACAGCTTGTACTTGGTCTGAGCAACGCTGTCCCCCAGCTGCAGGGCGGCGTTGTCTCGCCAGGCCTTGTCCAGGCACTGTACCCAGGAGTCCTCAGAGTGCTCCGGTACCCGGTCAAAGGTGGGCTGCATAACGGGCCCCAGCTGCCACCCAACGAAAGCAAAGTGGCTGATGGTTTGCCATGCCAACTCATCCTGGCAGTTGAAGAAGCAGCTGCTCAGCCACACGTTCCGAGTCAGCGCCGCCTGCGCAAAGTGTTCGTCGTACGTGCGCTGCGCCACAGCCTGCAGCACGCCGGCGAACTCCACAAAGGACAGGAGTGATTTGCTGGAGCTGCTCTTGCTGGATAAGACACCCGCCAGCAGCACGTCCACATCAGCATATGAGAGGCAGGCTGACACAAAGCTCCCCAGGCGGCCCTTCCGCTGGGCTCGCACGGGGGAGGTGGCGCATAGCCCACGGCTGCGCAGCCACTCCCGGAACATTGAAACAGGAACACCATCAGCACCGCCAGCCCCCAAGAGTCGCTTGCGCTGGGCGATTTTCTGCAGGTGGGCAAACGCAGCCGTGGATAGTGCAGCCAGGGCGGCCTTGGTCAAGTGCTCCACTACGGGAGCAGACAGTGCCCGGGCTGCGGGCGGGGCGGCAGTGGCGTGGTGGGACAGTGGGCTGTGTGCAGACAATGAAGCAGCCGATGCTGCTGTGATGTTGAAGTTAGTGCTCTGAGTTGCGGCAGCAGCAGCGATGGCCTCGTCCAGGCCTGCCCGTGACAATACCTGCTCCACCAGCGCAAACATGTGCTCAAATGAGGTGCCAGCGCCATCCTCCGCTCCCTGTACGCGCATGTGGCGTCCTCCACCAACCAGATCCTCACAGCGGCGCCCAAGAAACGCCCGCACTGTGGACGCTAGGGCAGCGAAGAAGGCCTGCACCTCTGGGCGCTCGTCCTGCATGGCGCTGCCTTGCAGGACGGAACGCAGCGCGGGGGCCAACCAGTCAGGCACCATGCTGGAGGCAGCCAGCAGCAGCTGTTGTGGGTCGTGTGCACCAGCCGCTGCGTGGCTATCTGCCAGCCGCTGCAGCTCGTCCCGCGCCGCAGCCAGGACAGCAGTGCCCTCGTCGTTGTCATCTGCAACCAACGCTGCTGCCACCTTCTGGGCAGAGGCGGCTGCTGTGGACGCTGCCCGACTGGCCACCTCCGCTTCCACCTTGGACACTGCTGCTGTCCTGCTGTGCTCCACGGCCAGCAGCAGGGCACGGGCGTGCGCCTGGGCCAGAGCCTGCACGGCCTGGATGCCGGCAAAGGCGAACTGCTTGGCCAGCTGCACATGCTGCATGGCGGATGTCGCCAACTCCTCGCGCTCTGCAGTGAGCTGTGCCACCTTGGCTTCTGCCTCTTGGGCTCGCTGAGTGACCATGAGGAGGCTGCTGCCAGCCTCCAAACTGGGCAGGTCGCTGCTGCCGCCGAAGCCGCTTGCATGCAGCAGTGGAGCATCAGACAGCAGGTGTGGCGCATGTTCGCGCACCTTGCTCTGCAGCTCCTGGTTGGCTGCTTCCGCCGCCATGCGCTGCATTTCCGCCTCCCGCAGCCTGGCGAACCAGCGCCGCTCGGCGGAGCTGACCGCCATGTCCCGCTGCTCAACCGTATTACGCAGGCGGGAAGCAGCCTCTGCTGCGAGACCGTCTGTTTCCGCGACAGTCTTCTCCATGGCTGCTGCCCTTGCCCGTGCTGCAGCCAGCTGTGCGTCCTTGCTTGCCGAAGCGGACTGCAGGGCGCTCACCTCGGCTCGAGCAGCACGAATGGCTTCAGCAAAACGCTCCGATCGCTTCTTGTGGGCAGTACTTGTGGTGCAAGCTTGCTCCAGCTGCTCCTTCATGCCCTGTATCTCCCGTTTGAAGGAATTCACCGCCCGCTGCAGCGCTGAGATCCGCGAGCGCAGTTGGCCCGTGGTGGCCATGTCGCGTGAAGGGCTGTCTGTGACAGACGAGCCGCCTTCCCCGCGTGCCTCCATCAAGGCAGCTTGCAGGGTGTGCTCCCTGCCTTGGCTGGCCTGCAGCTGTTCCCGTGCGTCCTGTAGGCTAGAGCGCGCTGCAGCCATCTCAGCACGCACTGCGGCAAGCTCTGCAGACAGTGCCTCCGCCCGCAGGCCAGCAGCAGCTGCAGATCTGCTAGCTGCTGCATCGTCATGTATATCCTCGTGGGATACTTCCTCTCCTGCCTGTGCTGCACGTGTGGCTCGCTGTGCGATCAGCTGGGCCTTGAGTGCTACTGTCTCACCCTCCGCTGCGGTCATGGCCTGCTTGTGGGCAACGGCCAGCGCCTGCAGGGCAGCTTCTGTTGCTGCTGCGCTCGCTCGGGCGGTGTTTGCCTCCTCCGCTGCCCGTACAGCCGCTGCTTGATGGCGCTCAGCAGCGAGCTTCTCTTCCCGCAGCTGGCTGCTTAAGGCGGCGTGGCTGCCGGTGTGCTCGTTCAACGCGTCACCCATGTCTGTGATATGCTGCCGCAGTTCATCCCTTTCCAGCGTGATGCTTTGGAGCTGGTCTTGCAGCCTGTCCTGTGCAGCTGCTGCAGCCTGTGTAGACTTAGAGCTGGCACCGTGCATGGCCTGCACTTGGGCCTGAAGTGCGGCCACATCCTGCGTGGCTGCAGCAAGCTCTGTCTTGGCCATGTGCGCTGCGTGTTGTGCATCCTTCAGCGCTGATGCTGCAGTTGCAGCTTGCTTCAAGGCCGCCTCAGCTGCAGCTTCTGACGCCCCTTGCTGCTCAGCTGCAACGGCTGCAGACGCCTCCTTCACCTGCGACTGCAGGGGCGTGCGGTGCTCCCGTAGGGCCTGCAGCGCCCGTTCCAACTGTAAAATACTGCCCTGTGTGTCCTCCTTCTCCGCATCCAGCTGCTTGCGTTGCTTCTTGAGCGCCTCTACGGCTGCCTTGCTGTCTGCCACTTGCCCCTGCAGCGTGTCCTGCAGCATCCCACACTGCGCCTTAGTGTCCTCAATGCGCTGCAGCGTGGCTGAACGTTTAGCCTCCAGTGCCTGCAGTTCCTTCTCGTCGTCAGCCAGGCCCAGTTTCGCCACCTGCAGTGCGTCGCTCTCGTCTTGCTTCGCAGAGAGCACTGCTGCCTCGGCCTCGTCAGCAGCCGCCCTGGCCGCCTCAGCCTCCTCCTGCAGCTGAGTCAGGGCGTGTTTCTCCTGCAGTAGTTGTGCCTTGGCAGCTTTGACTGCGTCTGCTGCCCCCTGCAGGCGCCCTTGCAGGCGCTGCAGCTGCTCCTCCTTGAGCTGAATGTCCTCTTGGGAAGCACCAAGTGCCGCCTGCAGCTTGCGCTGGCTGCTGCGCAAGGCGTCGCCCTTGTGCTGCAGCTCATGCTCTTGCTGCCGCAGTGTAGTGACAGCAGCAGCTGCTGCGGCTACGTCTGTCTGTGCCGCTGAAATGCTTGCCTGTGAGCTGGCTCGCACCCGTGGCCAGTCCTCCGACGTATCGGTGCGCTGCCGTCCACTTGCAACGGCATCATCGTGGAGTTCCGCTGATTGTTTGTCCTCACTAGTATTATGGTATCCGTTCGTATGCTGCCCACCTGCGGAAGCTGCTGCTTGTGAGTCACGAGCGGATGGGCCGGCGGCAGCGGCATCGCCCCCGGAGCCACTGCTGCCGGCTGCTGCAGCCACTGCGCCAGACAAATCGGCTTCGGTTTCATTGGCAAACCTCCCACCTGTGTCCCCGGCATTCTCAGACACGCCATCATTGTCAGATGTGGCGGCAACGTCGTGGGCCACCGTGTCAGCTGGTGAGCTGCTGCCCCCTGCACCTGCCACGACCAGCTCCTCAACCGCATCTGTATCAGCTGCTGCAGCATCACTGCTTTGGGCCTGTGCCGCCTCCTGTACAGCAAAGGCCTCCTCTTCCTGCTGCTGCACAAGAGGCAGCAGACTGGAGGCAGCTGTGAGTAGGCGGGACGCCTTGTCTTCCATGCCTGCCGAGCAGGAGGCGTCGCTGAGCACCTGGGTGACGCTGTCGATCATGGCTGATATACCGGCCATGTCGCACTGTTGGGCGGCAGGGGCTTCGTGGGGCCCCGTGAGCGCCTGCAGCAGCGCATCCGCGGTGTCCTCCCGTGCCCGCCCTGCGAGCACAGGCAAGCGGTCGGCCAAGTGCAGGCCACCATGGGTGTGGAATGTGACCACTTGTTGTGGGTTCACTGAGAGCAGTGTGGGCAGCGACTGCGCTGCCTCTACCCACACGCCTTCGATTGTCGTGCCGTGCTGGCTTTGCAAGCAAGTCACGCAAATGACGACTGCTGCGTCAGCAGCTGCCAGCAAGCTAGCCTTGGGGCTGGTGGCCAATGCGGAAAGAGTTGCATCCAGTAGGCGTGAGACTGCTTCGCTGGCTGCAGCGTGCAGTGGCACTGACGCTGGGTGCTGCTTCAGTGCAGCCAGAAGCGCCGGCAGGCACATGGACGAGGCCATTTGGCGGAAGGGCAGTGCCGCGTCAGTGATGATGTTCACCAAGAGAGATGCTGCAGCCTCCACTCCAGCCTGCTGCGTTGCTGCACTGCCAGCTTTCAGAACCTTGGCAATAGCAGCGCACACTGCTGGGTCTTGCAACAGCTCAGGGTCAAACACGTTTAGAGCTGACAGAGCTTCGCACAAAATGCTGAAGTCCTGCTCTTTGATGCTGCGCACCAAAACTGGAAGAATACGCTTCTTTGTGGTATCATCACGTATGCTTGGGAAATCGAGCATAGCATTGAGCATGCGAAGTGCCGCTGCATGCACAACGGGAGTTTCAGATGCTTTGGCGCACTCGTCAAACGCATGCAGAAGTGTTGCTGCGCTCTGCCCAGCCTCTGCTGCTTCCATACTCTGGACCTTTTGTGTTAATTTTGTGAAGAAATCCGATCGAGTTTCTGAGCTCTCCATTGTGTCACATGCCATTTCGGCCAACTCGACGATTGACGCCATTTCTGCACGAAACGCAACCGACGATTGAGCTTCCCACAACGAATTCTCAAGTGCAGGGTTCACTCCAACTGTATGATCTTGAGCCATTTGGCCCTGGTGCGTTGCTGATTTCTTAGAAATGTCCTTGAACCTGCTCATGCTGCTGAAGCGTGAAGTATGTCACGCAGGCCCCCCAACCACATTCACTCCTTGACACAAGGCTGGCTCAGCAACTATTTTGACATGTTTGCGTGTGGCCTCATGAGTGCGTATTTGGGGGGGGGGGCTTATTTTTAATTAAGCACGGCTGTGCGCGTGCTGGCCCTTCAACGGCACAGATGACTCCCACAAGCATGCTGTAGAGGCACCCGACGATTTATTGCCATTACTGTCTGAATGCGTGTCTCACACAGGTACGGAAGGGGGCTCGCAAGCAATCTTGGCTTGACCTCTTGGCTTGACCTAACTGCTGAATGTATAGGCAGAGCACCAGCTTTCAGGCTTCAGAAACTGCCACTGCTAGAGGCCGAGGCACCGCTCAATCTGTCCACGCGGGCACCCCGGCTAGGCAGCTGGGGCGTGTTTGTGATGGCCTCTGCTGAGGTGATGTCCACCTGGGTGAAGTCCACGGAGTCGCCCCGTTGAAGGGACTCACTCCTGGAGCCCTTGGCGGCCCCTTGTTGCGCTGTGGTGCCAGTAAATGCTTGCCCATCGCTGCTCTGCATGTTCCGGACATTGCTGATTGAGTCGTTTCTCCAGAACCCCCCTGATCGCTGGTCCACCCCCTGCACCCCCTTCATGATCTCGCGCTGGTACTGGTTGGGGCACAGCCCGGGACACATCTCATGCAGAGACTGCCCAAGGGCCTCACGCACGCCGCGGCTGAAGCCATACACCAGCGCATTGAACATGCCCTGGGAAGAGGAGAAGATCTGTTGCAATAGGAACAGGGTGTAGGACTGCTCCCCTGTGCTCAGCTCATAGGTGCGGTTGATCATGGCTGGCAGCCACACAATCACCAAGATGAAGGGGTACACCCGCAGCTTGCGTGTGGTGTTGTCGATTTGCTTGGCGCTAGCTTGGTCTGCACCCGTTTTGTAGGTGCGGTTGATGAGACGCACTACACGCGTGTACACCACAGCGTTGAAGATGATGGCCAGGATGAGCGGCAGGTAGAAGCCCACGATGCGCATAGCCAGGTACTTGTCCTTGATCCAGCACCAAGCACCGGCGGGCCCGTAGCCATTGAATGTGAATGGGATGATGGCGACAATCAGCGGGATGCCGTAGCAGGCAACGTAGTACCACTTCACGCTGGATTTCACCTCATCTGCTGTCAAGCGCAAAAACACGCTCATGTATAGTGTAGCAGCAATTGCAGTTGTCCACAGTACGCTACTCAGGCTGGCAAATGTTTCAATTGCGGCTTGAGCGACGCACAATGCCGATGGGTTCTCCAAAGCCTCTGGATTGCTGGTGTCCAGGGACGAATCTGGCGTCACCATGAAATCAGCAATTTGATTGATCAAATCATTGAAAGACAAAATGGCCACTCTGTGTACATGCAAGGTTGCTGCTTGGTTCACAGCAGAGGAATTTGCAGAAACTCACAAAGTGAATGCGAAGCGTCGCAGGTGCAAATACCGAAGCCAACAAATGCAAATGAAGCTGGAACCAATGAAGGAAAACACCGAGACGATGATACTGGCAAGCTGGATGTTGTTGATTTCGTCATTCGAGAGCCCCATGGCAAACTCGTAACTGAAGCGTCGAGTCCAGGCAAAGGTGCTCTCAGAAACATGCACAGGAATCCTCTCTGGAAGTAAGCTTAGCTGGAAACCAGTGCCTGGAAACGAAATATGTGGCACACAGTGACGATGGGTAGGTGGCAGTGTTGATTTTGAGTTTGCTGAACAGCCACAATTGTGCTTTGATCGACGTTGCCCGCCAGACGCGCAGTTACGAGGGGGTACGACTCCGTGTAGGCAACAGAGCTGTGCACACATTTGCCCCAAACAGGGCAGCACTAAAGCCCTGCCCCGGCATTCGATCACCAATTAAATATCATCTGACGCAGGCATTCGCCAGCTCGTCTGGGCGCTCCGCGAAGTACAAACACGCCGAGAGCAGCCACATGGCCAGCCGCCTGTCCAGTTTGAATTGGGAGAAGAACTCCCCCACCTTCTCCCGGGGCAGCATGTGCGCCCAAAGAACCCTGGGCAGTGCCGGCAGTAGCTCCCCACTGCTGTGCACTGCTGCCTCTACAGGCACCTGCATGCCATAGGGGGAGCTGCTGCCCCCCCGCCGGTGGCGCCCCTCAGACCGCCAAGCGGAAGGCTGCAAGTCCACCCCTGGCGCCGAATTGGCCACCCAGCCACCCAACAGCTGGCCATGCTCCCGAACCCACGCAAACATCAGCGTGGCCCCTGGAACAATGCCCCTGGCAGCGCGCGCCACCGGTGTGTCAGTCGTTGTGCCCAGCAGTCGCCGGCGCACACACTCCTCCCAGGTACGCTCGCTCATGCCCCACACCATGCCAGCGTGCTGATGTGGCCCAAAGTGTGTGCTTACCACTGGCAGCTTGGCCACTAATGGGTGCACGTAGTCTGGAGACAGCAAGGTGGGCGCCTTGGGCCGCCGAGGCCCAGCCGCCGCCAGCAGCAACTGCATGGCACTGGGCAACAAATCGCCTGACAGGCATGTGGAGTCACCGACGGGATCTACAGGCGTTGAATCTGCCGAAAACTCGTTCTCAGACAGCTCGTGGTCTGCTGCAGCCGGGCTCTCTGGTGCACTTTGGGGCGCTGTGGGGACACTGTGCGCAGCACCCCAAGGGCTATCGGGCGACGGGGAGTCATCACAGGCTGCCGAGAAATATATGTTTGATGCTACAGGGGCAGGTGGTTGGGGTGTGGCATGCTCAGACCTTGATGCAGGGAGCTCTGCGCTTTGAGTGAATGACGCTGCGGCTTGCTGGGCTGCATGGGCAGCTGGCAAAGGAGTTGTCCAAGTGCCGGCTTCTGCAGACGCTGGGAGGAAATCAGCATCCGACTGCTCGTGTGGAGAAATTGGAGAAGGGGACTGATCGCTGTCTTCGAAGCCCTGCAGTGCCAACAAGTCCATGTACATTTCCAAACTCAAATTGTGCCTGCGAGAAGCCATGTATGGTTGTCCCAACCAGGCCGTGCGGGCTGCCTCACATTTCAGCAACCTTGATAAGTATGGCAGCAAGTCCTTGGTGGCATGATGGATTTGCTAAAGCTTTGTTGATTTGCTGCAGCAGTGCCTGAGGAGAAGGAACGTGAGAAATTGCTTGTAGTCAACATGAGTGGCCCAACTCACAAACATGGGCACTGAGTCCGACATAGTGACCAGAAGCTGCGAAATATAGCCGAATAATTGAAGACCTTGGCTTTCGCACTGTGATAGGGAATGATTTGCCCGCAGCTTGTCTGCATCAAAATAGCATAGCTACCAGCATACATTTCAGGGCCCTTGAGAATGTGCCAACTCCATTGCATTGCCCAGTACAAGGTGCTGATTAAAATCGCAAGTAAATTAAACCATTAGTCATTCAACTGGCACAAGAGCGCTGTGCCTGCCTTGATCCAGTGGGCTGGGTCCTTGGCAGACGGCAGGTCCACTTGCATAACCAGGTTGGTGCTCATGCCTGTTGTACTCAGGGTGCCTGCTCGTACAGACGTCTTGTATACTGGGGCAGAGTAGTCACCTTCGGGACAAGTGTAATTCACCGCAGGGATGAAATGGATAATGGGCATCAAGCTGTAGATCTCGCCCGGGCGTGGGTCTGCCACGGAGTGCGCCTCGGCGTCCCAGCGTCCCCCATCCAGGAACAGACCATTGATCAACACACCGTCAGAGGGCACTTCGTCTGTGCGAATGCGTTGTGGCAAGATGGGCTTCAGGATGCGGAAGGAGAAGGACAGGGTGTCGATGGCGATGGAGTACTTGCGGGCGTGGTTCTGCAGGGTGCCTGTCATGAAGCCCTGGGGGAAGAAGAAACCGCTCATCCAGAACACACCTGGCTGCCCACTCACCAGCCACTTGCGCATGAAGGCGATGCGGGCATGCAGGTCGGTCACCCATGAGGCCAGGGGCTTGAGAGATGGGTATGCCACTGCGTCCCAGTTGTCAGGCACCTGGTTGTTCAGCAGTGCTGAGTACATCTTGTCCAGCTCATCAGACATGAGCACTTCGCCGCGAATGGCGCGCTGCAGTTCATGCAGCGAAGAGTCCATTGCGCCCAGCAGCAGGTTGAAGCGGGCTATTTCCTGCTGCAGCACGGTGGCCAGGGAGTCCATGTGCTCCCCCCGCATGATGAAGGTCTTGGGCCCCGCTTCCTCCTCAACCAGCTGGGAGGGCAGCGCGTCAGTGATGGCCGTTGCCAGGGCTGCCACAATTTGGTCGGGGGAGGCTTCGCCGTCCCCTGCAGCACCTGCAGACCTGGGCTGAATGGACAGGCACGTCTTCAGGATGGAGTCGCTCTCCCTAGCTTGGAAGGCGATGTTGGCGTTCATGTGCATGCCGAAGATCTCTGGCGGGTCGTTCAGGGGAAGGTTCTCCACAAACTCCCTGAGTCCCTGCAGGGACACGGCTGGGGGCATGCTGTACTCCTTGGCGTCGGAGAAGGTGTAGCCCTCCTTGAGTACCTGGGGGGTGTAGAACTGCGACAAGATGGTCATGAGGCAACGGCGGTCCAAGTCGTCAGTCACGCGCCCTCCATAGTTGATCTGCCCTGTGACATATGTGAGGGCGTCCCAAGGAATGATGGGCTGCTCCACCAGGAACTGCTTCAACACTTGCATGGATGTCTCCAAGTCGCTGTCATTGAACTCATAGAAGATGTTCCAGCCCAGGGGGCCGAACTTACGCCGTTCTTGGATGAGTGCGTGAAACATGCACAGGCCGAAAGCCAGGCGCTGCCACACGGGCTTCTTGGCCTGCCCCTGCATGCACCCCGGGGCATCCTCCTGGAAGACGCCCTCACACTCATCGTAAGGCGTCCATGTGTCCAGCTGCGCCAATGAACGGGACAAGTTGGCCACCACACCCTTGGGGGGCTCATTGGTCAGCTTGGCGCCCTGCTGCAGCACCGGCACCGGGAAGTACGGTGCAGGCATGGAAGTGAGGAACAAGCGGAAATCGGGGTGCACTCCACTGGCGACGTTGCCGGCGCTATCTTGCAGGCCATCTACAATGCGCTCAAGCTGTGGCATCCAAGACTTGGCCAAGTGGCAGTTCTGCAGCAGAACCCAGTCACCAGTCAAGCAGGCGTTGTCAATCAGGGCCTGCGCGCGAGGCCCTTGCCCCTGCCCCAAGGAAATTAGCTTCAAGCGCTGGGTGTAGTTCTTCCGCTTGGCGAAGCTAAACAGCATGCCTGTGGGGTCGGCTCCCACCGACAGGATAAACACCACTGGGGTGGATGCATCTGTGTCGCTGTAAATGTCAGCCATATTGGCAGCTGGGGACAGCACGTACTTCTTGCCCAGGCTGGCAATCACAAACTCCTTCACAGCAAACATGAGTTTCTCCTCCCGGAAGCACTTGAGCACCAGCATGCGCTGCAGGGGGGTGAGCTGCCTGTGCCACACACCAGGGAGGGGCTGCTCATGTGGCTCATCGCACACGATCCACGCATGCCACGCACAGCGGGTGTCAG
>Ga0307982_1002561_pt1 | contig 14654 bp, 8 predicted proteins | sample OrgLakmetagen989_FD_201847 | JGI IMG/M metagenome (GOLD analysis project Ga0307982, IMG submission 201847) | Saline water microbial communities from Organic Lake, Antarctica - #989 | ecosystem: Environmental > Aquatic > Non-marine Saline and Alkaline > Saline | place: Antarctica: Organic Lake...
CACTGCACGAACCAACAAGTACAACAAATTGCTCCACCCCGCGCTCGACCAACGCACGCCGTCCTGTAGTGAGCACTGCCCTGCTTGTGACGGAAGTGACAGCTGCCGCCCGCAAGCCTGCACCAGGAAAGTCAACGAGGCTGTAGCAAGACTGCGTGTTTCGGGAAACGGACAGGCAAGGAATACAGCTGCCGGTTCCAGCAGCTGCATGTGTAAAACCGTGCTTCCCGCAGATTCTTGTTGGGACAGGTGGGCACAAGTCAGATGAAGATGCGCTGAGACAGCGAATTGCCGCACCTTTGCCGATGGGTTTTGTGCCAAAGCGTTCAAAATGGGTGTCACAGTAGACCACCACCCAGCACAGCGATGCAAGTTGTACATGAGCACCTCCACCAAACGCACGAGGCTGAAGGGGGGCAGTACAGCCCTACCCTCCTTGATGTGCCGCCGAGAGGCACTGCCTTTCGCAGGGCTGGCTGGCGGGCTTGCTGCAACGACGGTAGACACAGGCAGTGCCTGCAGCTGCACCACTGGTGAGGCAACTGCTGCCGCAGGGGAGGCCAGTTCCGCTGCAGCAGTGCTGCTTGACGCTGAAGCCTTGCCCTGCCCAAGGGGTGACTGGTCAAGTGAAGCTGGTAGCTGGGTCGCCTCTGGGGCAAGTGGCGATGGAAACACAACTGCCTCGCCTTTTGCTGCGGAGGCAGAGGCTGCTGCCCCCCCCCGCATGCGGGCGACGAGCTGCTGCCCCCGTGACAACCAGCCGCTGGAGAGTGACGATTCTTTATCGTTGGCCATGACTGTACCCACATCGTGGACAGCCTCCAGTGAGCTCTTTGCCGCTTCGTCGGCCAGAGATGCCAAAGACAGGTCCATCAGGGCTCGCAGCACGTGCTGGAAGGAGGTGTCAGACAGGTCACCCGTTGCGCCAAACAAGGAGCCCATGGCTGAGAAGAGGATGCCCATGTCATCCGTCACCTCCTCTTCCTCAGGGTCGGCTGCTGATAGTGTGAATTGCGTGCCACTCAAGCCCATGGGGGCCTGAGACGACACTAGCCGAGGCGAGGCCTGGAATTCCAAGCCTGCGCTGGACGGCAGCGAGTGGCTGCTGGCTTGAAAAAGCTGCCCGTCCAGGAGCTGCGACGTGGGTGTGTCTTGCATGGCACGCATGAGGCGCTCCCACTGCGTGGGTGCGCCACTTCGACGGCCGGCTGTCACCCCCGTCAGCCGTCCGAGGAAACCATAGAACTGCGCCACAGTGTCCAGCACCACCAGCCAGGATCGCCCCAGAATATTTCCCAGGCAATGGGTCATATTGAACAGAGTCTTGAAGACCACAGCGTGTTTCTCTGCCAGCTGCCCCCGCAAGTAGTACACCCGGGCCACGGCAGTGCGCACTGCCCCGCGGGCACTGCGGGAGGCAGAGTGGCGCCCCCACAGCCCACCAGCACTTTTCAACAGGCGCTCAAAGCCGCCTGTAGGCTGCCAAAGTGGCATACTGCTATTACACAACCCAACTAGGAAGGCGTCGCGAGCTGACACAAGAGACAGGCTGCCACAGGACGCCGCAAAGCTCTGACAGGCACGCAGCACGCTCTGCAGCAACACCAGATCGCTCGACACGGCCAGGGTGGACGCAAACGAAACTAAAATCGGGCGCCAAACGCTCTCTATCATCTCTGCAATTGGTTGTACGCCAGTTCCGGGTGCGGGCGCGGCAGCAGCAGCAGGAGTGTCCACCCGTAAGTCTGGGGAAGCTGACTGGGCTGCTGCAGCGGCAGCCTGCAGCTCCGGGTTGGTTGAAGGATTGACACTAATTTTGTCTGTCAAGGCAGTTGCAGCTGCGCTGCGTGCAGCTTGGTCCTTGGATGCGCTGCGCTGAGCAGCTGTGGCAACTTGAGTGTCGCACGCGTACGCAACTGACTGCAGACAGCGCAACGCCAAAACCAGTGCGTGCGCAAGCGAAAAAACACCGTCCGCCCCAACAGCAGCAGCAGTGTCTAGCGCGATGATGTCGCTTGGGCACTTGGCTGTGTACTCCTGCGGGCGTTGTGCGCTGGTGCCGCCACTGACCATGTCCCGCATGCGCTGTGTGAAGGAGATGGCCCCCGCTCCAGCGCGGCCGGCAAGGCCTGTGCTTGGAGAGTCGTGCCCCGATACTTCGTCATCATACCCCCCACCACTACTTGAGCGACGGCGAACAATGGTGGCTGCGTCACTGCTGGCAGACTGCTCTGCAAGGGCATCCGCCATGGCGTCACTCAGCTGCTTCAGACTCGCAGCGCTGGGGGGGCGGCTTGCAACGCCTATCACGCCATGGGCATTGCGAAAGCCAGCCAAGGAATGCAGCATACTCTGCAGTGGCGGCCGCACCTCGGGGCTGTCCAAGAATGCGAATCGTTCAAAACTCTTCCAAGCTTGCTGCAAGGCCTGCGGCGTCAAGCGACCGTACATGTACCCGAATTTTAGCATGGCTGCCTCGTGCTGCTCATCATCATCACGAATTGCGGCAGGGATACTTTGCGCCGCCTCGTCTGCAACAGAGGGGTCGCCCCCCGAGCCCTGGATGGAGGGGCCCTCCGCAGCGCTGAGCAACACGGAGTGAATGGGCACTGATGCAAAACAGCACACAGCCAGCTGACCCAAAGCACGGGTCAGTGGCTCCAATATGGGTGCAGCCTGGCGTTCACTTGCTCTGGCAGGCGATGCAGCCACAAGGTCGTGCTGTGCAAATGCGCTTCGAGTCACATCGGCCCTGCAGAGGATACCCCCAGCACACTCCAAGGCAAGACACAGCTTGAACACTGGAAGCGCTTCCAAAGACACAATCCCGTCTTCTCGTGGGGTGTCGGTTGAAGGCGAGCCCTCTTCTGTGGGTGGGTCCCCTAGCGCCCGGTGGGCACCTTTCAGGATGCGAGCTCCGGCTGCCCCGTACCGATGCCGAATCACGCCAGCAGGCACAGCCGCAGCATGAAGTGGTGCTTGCCCGCCCAGCTGTGATGTCTTGTTGCGCTTTGTGCTTGCGGGCTGCCCGAGGGGGGAGCCAGCCGGGGGTGCAGCACACGCCATGTGTGCGCCCTGCTCAATCACCTCCGTCAAGCAGGGCAGGGTGGCCGACAGGCACTGAAAACAGGAGGTGCCAACACAAGTGGCCACTGTGCGCAGCAGGCGAAATGAGTGCAGCAGTGTGGAAAAGTGGTTGCTGGTATTGGTGACTCCCACCACAGACGGCAACACCCGGTGCAAGAGGACTGCCTGGAACTCTGGCGACGCAATGAAGAGCCCAGCCTGCTCCACAACGACGCTGTGCAGAAGCTGCAGGGCGAGGGTTGCAGAACAGTTGCACTCCAACCATTTTACAGATCGGCTTGCAGCTGACAAACTCAGGTCTTGTAGCAGCAGCAGTGCACCTTCGGATGAGGAGCCTGGCTGTCTGGCAACATCACTCCCCTGCCGCCTCGTCTGCAGCAGAAAAACATGCACTGCTTGTCTGTAACAAAACAGTGCCGACATTGCTTACCTCTATATGATTTGCTCTCTCGAACAGTAAGCTCACAATCTGTGGGATGAAGCACGCTGTGAGATCGATAGCCGCAGCAGTTTCGCCGACGTTTCGCTCACCTGGTGTAATGTAGCACGCGAGCTCCTGTACAATGAATCGTCAGTCTCACGCGTTAGACGGAGAAGTAGATTCACAGAAATTCGGATAAATTCTGCAGTTATGTGGTAATCCAGCCTGCCTAGCAGCATCGGCATGATTTGAAGTGCCTTCAGCTTCGCTTGTGATTTGGCAGAGCACTGCAAAGAGTTCAGGTAAAATTGACCGCCTGGATGCCGAGAGGAACCATACCTGAGCTTGTATTGCATGTAATATACCAATTTCATCCCCAGGAACAACTGCATCAACAGCAATGAGCCGTTGAATGCAGGTCAAAGATGACAAAGACATATCTGCAGGCGAAGCAGCATTCATCAACACCAGCAAATGCGGTGTGAGAAGCTCTGAAACGCGCAAATCTTCGCTGTGGTTCAGAGTGCGTAATTTCATCAGTGCTCGTTCAGCAGCCTCCTTGACAGCTGGAAACTTGGATCGTGCATTTTGAGAAAGGCCAACCAAGTCTGATGTGACCTGGCGATGTGATTGCGATGCCATGAGCTCCCGTGCGCCTCCAGCAGATGAGGTGCAAAATGATACAGTTCTTCCCTGGTTGTCGGTGTGGATACAGTGTGGCAGACTTCGCTCAAAGTACACTAGGCCCTCGGCCTCAGTCAACCAAACAAACACAAGGCCTACCAGCAGCAAAGAGCGCCAAGAAAACAGGCGACAGATGCAGCACAAGAAAGGCTCTCGACAGAAGCAAAGGAGTTGGGTGTTTATTTTTTCCAATGACCTGTGTGAGAAGTAAGGGCCCGGAAGTAAGTGGCAGCGAGTGAGACTGAGCGAGGCAAGGGGGGGAAGAGCCCCCTGCTGCACAGGTGGGGTCGAAGTAATGGCAATCAAATTTGGGGTCAATCTTGCCACCCAAGTACCAATTGCCACTCAAAAGACGAACATTTCGTCTTCACTATTTCACTATGTGCCGAGAATGGCACGCTGCGCTGCTTCTCAGCCTCTCCTGCTGGCTGGGCCTCTCGACGCTGGGCCCCTACGGGCCCCTGCGATACAGGGGGAGGGCACCGGTACCATACCACTGCAGCACCCCATCGTAAAAGCCCTTCCAGTGGCTGTGGTATGCAGCTGCAAGCCATTTCTGCGAGATTGATATTTCGGCTGCATTTCGCTCACTACTTTCAAGAGGGCTAAATGCTTCAAATTCTTGAATGCCGAGTTTCACAAAACAAGCTACTAGCACTACGTCATTCAGCTCAGGGGGAGTAGACAAGTAGACCACGATCTACAAAGGATTCCCTGTTGAGCCTTCGTCATTTCAAAGTTTTGGGTCGGGCTCCACAATCTCTGTGGAAACTGCCAATTTTTTTAGAGAACTGCATTGCGGCTGCACTGCGCCTGCATCTTTGAAGATTCCAGTTGCTGCGGGATAGAAAGCAAGCCTGCTCCAATATGGTGCAAGAAAATCATGCACAAACAGGTATTTCACAATGGCTGGTGCTGACATTGATGTTGGTTTCCCGAGTTGGGCTGATTGGAGGGCTACTTGTGGCAGTTGTTGTGGTCGCTGCGACCAACGCAAGCAGGGCTGATTCAGACAGTAGGCAGGTTGTGGATGCTTTGGCAGCTACTGCTCCTCTTTTCGAGCCGCAAAATAACATTTTGCCTGCTGGGCATATTATGGTTGTGTACCTGTCGGTCGGCGCTGCACTTTTTGCAGCTTTGGCGTGCAGCTGGCCATCAGCTACTTTGAGAGATTTCGCCGACAAGCTTGGGTGCGTACAGTAGCGCGTGTGCTTGCCTGCTTAGTGTTATCCGATTCACATGCAGACACTGTGAAAACCTCATGGTTGTGTCTCTTCGCAGGTCTCTTGTGTATGCGGCCACCGATGCTTCGTCCAGCCAGTCGGTGGAGGCCTACAAAGCGTCCATGTCCCGGGAAAGCAATTCTCATTCGGAGGGTACCAATGGTGCTGCTGTCCACACACCGCGTGTTGACGCCAAAGCATCCCTGGGCACACGACTGGCGATGTTGCAGGAGGGCCTGTGGCAGGCCAGCAGCCGGGCGGCGGCAGCAGGCCTGTTCCTCGCACCCTTGCTGGTCACCTTGCACATGCTCGCGTGTGTCGTGCCTGTTTCAGCTGCCCCCACAGATGGTGCTCTTGTGTCAAGCTGGGGCGATCATAGAAGCAAGGCATATGCCGGCGCCGAGCTGATAGGCACGGCTCCAGGACAGTGCCTGTCGCTTTGGCATCACTGGTTGGTGCTGGGTGTATGCGTGCTGCTCTTCATGTGCTCTTTCATAGCAGCAGTTTTGCAGCGATTACACTTTCCTGAAGGTCCTGGGCAAAGCGGCAGCATCCTGGGGGCCACCATCCAGCCATCACAAGCTGTGCTGCATGACGCATGGGACTGCTGCACAGCCGCTCTTTGTATTGTGGGCCCTGTGGTACTCCCGCTGGGTGTGGTCGTGCTGCTCCTGCTTGTGGGCCAGGCTGCGATGCTGGTGCACTGGATGCTGCGTGTGGCCACGCCGCACTTGTGGCAGTGGTACACTGTGGCCGCATGGCACGCCCTGCGCCTGGGCCTGTGCCTGTCCGCGCTCGTCGTGGTGCTAGCGGGAGGCGCGCCATTCAACTCACTGAGTGGGGTGCTGTTGATGACTGCATGCATATCTTGCCTGAGCAGCTCCCTGGCGCCCCTGTGGCTGTACTGGCTGACGGTTCAAACAGCTAGATGTCCCCAGTACACTATCAGCAGCCCCCGCAGTCAAATGCTGTGGCTATCTTGGCGAATTCAACGACTCCATGCTCCCTCTGTGGGTGGCAGATTGGCTCAGCTCCACAGGCGCAGTAGCTCTTCTCGGCTGGCAGGGGGCGCTGGGGAGCAGGAGGAGCTCGCGCAGGGGCTGCAATACCTCCATAGGCTTGCAAACAAGCCTTCGACGGGGCCCAGTGTCGCGGTTGAATCGCTCATGTACGCTTGTTCTGTACACAGAGCTTTGCGCGTCAAGTCGGGGGGCAGCACAATCCCGGAGCTGCTGGCGCTGCAGCACCTGCTGCACCTCTCGCAGCGGGCAGAGGTACAGGCTTACGTCAGCAGCCGGGTGCACATGATTCAGGAACAACTGCTTGCCCAGCAGCTGACATCGAACGACACAGCTAGGTCGACCTTGCTGTCATCTGCAATGCAGCACGTGGCAGTGTGCCTCGGGGCGCAGGCCGTGGTGTGGCAGTCGCTCTCCCGTGCCCAGCATGAGGTGCAAATCGATGCGCTGCACGAGGCAGCAGCTGAGCTGTATGCTGCCCGGCTGGAGGTAGAAGGCATCATGGAGTTCATGAGCGCCCGCTCACACTTGATCAGTGCGGACTTGCTTCATGTCAAGGCTTTTTACTTGCAGCACATACTGCAGTTGCCGGACGCTGCAGCCCAGGTGCAGAAGGGGGCCATTGATCTGGAGCGCCGAGCAGCTTTCAGCACGAAGCACGGAGCAGCTGATGGTGGGGATGATGAGGTGGACATCTCCCTGGGGCTGCATGAGCTGCGCCTGTTTGAAGAGCCCCCCAAACGGGCCTTGAGCACTGGCTTCAGGGCTAGCGCGCTGCTTCGCGGGATGTTCCAGGGCGCCCATGCCCAGAAGGTGGACAACAGAGACAATGCAATGGCAGCAAACCTGTTTGAGTACGGTCTGTTGTTGTTGTCGCTGCCGTCCCACAATGCAGCAGCCGGCACCATCCTGCAGGTAAACGCATTCGGGGCGTACCTGCTGGGGCTGCAGTCTGCTGACACGGCGGTTGGATGCAGCGTCATGGAGTGCATGCTGCCTTGCGTGGCTCAAAGCTTCACACAGGCCCTACATGATGCCCTTGGGTCCCAGCAAGCCACATGGGGCGACTGGCTGGACCGGCCCCTGCTCATCCCGTTGCAACTGCCAGACGGCACTGTCGCCTTCGTGTACGCGAGTGCATCGCTTGCTCCACCCATACTGAGCAGGGATAGTCGTAATGGCCAGCTAGATCTGCAATGTGCGCTGCTTGTGCGTCTTTTGCCGGTGACTGTGCTCAACTCCGCTCGAGCCAGCGCCCTGCTGTGCTCGCCCCGCAGCAATACTGCCTGGGATTACACTGATGTAGCATCGCAAGTGGCGTGGCTGCCTTCGCATTTGAGAGATGTTGCAGGCGTCACCATAGGGCAAGCCATGCAGCGTGCTTCACGCCCACGAGTGCGCAAGCGGCAGGGCTTGTGGGCAACATCACTGGCACCCACAAATGCACCAGGGCGCACATCTCATGCAGCACCGACATATGGAACACAGTGGACACCTGCAACTGACTCGCGCGTGTGTGCTTTGGCCGTTCAGTTGCCACAAGCACGCCTGGGTGCACACTTGGATGTGCTTCTGGTGGGGCTCGGGCAGCAGGCAGCCGCGGGGGGGGGTGGGGGGGGGCTTGCCTCGCTGCTCCAAGCGTTCCATGACGACGATGGCACCAAGAGTGGCACGGGACATGATACAGGATCGGTGGGTGGGGCAGCTTCGGACGCCTCTGACAGTGGATCGTCAGGAGAGCTGCAGGACACTTTTGGTGCACAGGCGGAGAGCGAGGCGATGACGGCAACAGAGGCTCCACCTGGGCTGCATCCCGCCCAACAACTCGCAGCTCCATCTGAACGGGGTGCATCCCCAGCAAAAAAGGGGGCTGGTGTCCCGCATGCTTCTGTATCCAGCAGTGCCATCCTGAGGCTAGCGCTGTCCACCTTCACTCTGAGCGCCTTCAGCTTGAACGTGGCTTTCAAGCGCGCCCTTGCTGTGGGCATCGTCATGACAAGCGTCTTGTTTGTGTATAACCTCATGCCAGACGTTATTCGCCCAGAAACTCTGCGCTTCTCGTTCCAGGCGGGCCTGCGGAGTAGCTTGCTGTTGAGCAGCAGTGTGCTGCCTGCGTCAGCTGCCCGTGTGCGCGGCCTGCGATCGGCACCCTGGCTATGGACTGGCTTGGCGTGCTCCAGTAGTGCAGCTACCGTGGATCACATGTTTGTGTCCAACTGCAGTTTCGCCCCACCTCGTGCCGTGGCGACTCAGCTCGCACTGCAAGATGCGCAGGTTGCCACACATGTCCTACGAGAGCTGCAGCGGCTAGATGCCATCATATTTGCGGCAGTTGATGCCACTGAAAGCCCCCGGCTTACACAACCTCATCTGTACAGTGTGCCTTGGCCCAGTCGGCTGACAGAGAACACCACTGACTCAGCAGAGGGCGTGTGGTCCAAGCACACGGCACGCTACGCCTTACAAGCTGGATGTTGGCAGAGCTCCAGTGCGCTGTGTGCTGCACCTTTCACAACACCCGCCGCTCTTAGTGGCGTGCGGTCCAGCATGCAGGCTGCAGAGCTGGTGCTGCGGCGGCATGCTGCAGAGAATGTGCAGGCAGCCTACGTGACCAGCACTTTGATCAATTTGGCTTCAGGTGTGGTCATGGGAATTGTGGTGGCAATCGGTACATTTTCATTTGGCTGGAAAGTCAAGCTGATGCGTCGCTGGGTGTTTCGCTCCCTGCGGGGCATTCCCAGCTCCACTGCGCTGCAGCTGTACCTGGGCGTGACCCAGCTGTACGACAGCATGGTGTATAGCGTGGGGGCGGGGGGGGGTGGGGGGGGCTCAGATGATGAGGCGACACACGATGCACTCGAAACGCAGCAACTACTGTCGTCCCGGAAGGGGGGGTCCCAGGGAACGCCCCAGACAGGCCCCCTGCGCACCCCCCTGACGGGCCCCTTGGGCCTTGACGCTGACAGGCGCACGGTCAGAAGCGGCAGTGGGGGTAACCCAGAGCTGCTGCCGCCGGGGTTGTTCGTAGACCCCAGTGCAGGAGGGCAGGGTGTTGGTGGCTTTGGCTCCTTGCATGGCAGTGCCGGCTCCCCCGGAGAGCGCAGGGGGGGAGGCACCGCCTTCTCACGCAGCATGCGCTTGTCAGGGGGGGGCTTGTCCCCCATGCGCAATGGAGCTGCCAGCACTGTATCACGCCGCATGGGCCGTCCACCGCGTGCATTGTCCGGCTCCATGCGCCTGGATTCAGGCTCTGTATTGGGCTCCCGTGCAGGGTTCGGGGGCAGTGTGCTGGGCTCACCTGCCGCACGGAGCGCCATGGGTATGGGGGGGGGCATGATGTCCAAACGCTTGGGCTCACAGGTTGGTACGCCCGTGTCTAGCGTGCTGAGCGGTGGCCTGCCCAATGCGCAGGGCAGGGGGGGGCACCCGGGCAGCGTGCTGTCCAACACACACAAGAGTGTGGCCAGCAGACAGAGCTCGCAGCTATCATCCGCCATTCTGGGTATGGGTGCCTTGAACATGGCTGCCTTCCGCAGCAGCGCTGACACCAGCACCCTGCAGCTGGGGGCAGCAGGCGCGCAACAGGCACAGCTGCTGGGGGCGGCGGCATCAGGGCAGGCTGCACATGGGTCGCGAGCGCATACAAGCCGCACTGTGAATGAGTCCTGGCGGTACTTCTGCGTCGTGCTTTCCTTCATGGGCATCATGCTGGCCTTGGTTGTCGTGAACATCGCCATTTTCGTTGGCGTCTCCGCCTGGCACCGAGCTAACATCATCAACTCCGAGGCACGCGTGTTCTTATTGCATGACTCGGCGGCTCAGCTGACAAGCGTGTCGTCTTCCCTGATGGGTGCCCTTGACTTGCCTGCTTCAGACAGTGGCCTGTACATGCCGCCAGCAGACGCCGCCGCTGCTATCCTGCATGCAGTGGAGGCCACTCGCGACAGCTTCCGCTTGTTGGCACTGGGGGGCGATATTCAGTACTTGGAGCATGCGACACTTGCTGGCGCTAGCAACGACACAAAACCAGTGCCACTGGATGCCCCCTTGGGGCGTCTCTTGTACCAGGACGCTTGCACGGAGGAAGCCCTGGGTTTCGACGCTGCAGCAGCTAGCGTCACCAGTCCACTGGTGCTGTCGGCAGAAATCCCTGCGTCTCTATCGGCAACCGTACTGAACAGTGCACCTGGCCATGCCTGGCATCGTGCACAGTGCGTGCTCGTGGAGAATGGCGTGTTCACCCAAGGCTTGCAGGCGGCCGTGGCGCTGCACGCCTCCCTGGCCAGGGCGGCAGCGGACCAGCTGCTGGCCTCCGCAGCAAATGCCAGCTATGCATGTCCCACACACGTGCTGGCATCAGCCCATGATGCAGTCCTGTTGGCGAATCGCAGCGACGTGAGTGCGGCTCAAGCAGCCGGCTGCGCCCGCCTTGTAGCGCTGGCTGCCCGGGCCACCCGTCTTGAGCTGCTGCACCTGTCTGCCGTCCTGCGACGGGCAGCAGCCATGGATTTCGTGCATGGTATGGATGCACACTTGCAGTGGAACGTGCTCATCATGTGGTACTCCATGATGCTGCCCCTGGTGAACGGTTGGGTGATCCTGGGCGTTGCCCTGCCCATGTTCCAGTCCCTGCTGCAAGGAATTGTAGCAGATCAGTTGCTGCTGACGGTACTGCCACAAGCCTTACGCGATGCAGTGCCAGTGAAGCAGCGCATCGAGCCCGTGCTCCGGCACATCCTGCGCACAAACCAAGTGTAAGGGCGTCAAGGCTCACCCCCCCCTGTGTGCCCACTTCAATGTATTTATGGCTTATATGTTTTAGTTTTTCATCTGGCTAGCATATCGTCTCGTGCCCTGCGTCCTTTCTCTGTGAGGAAGCAGCAAGCTGCAGAGTTTGAAACTGGCGCAATTTCCGCGGCATCGGCATGGCACTTCCTGCCCGTAAGGCCAGAGAAATAGCAGAGAGCTGCGGAAACGAGTATGAAATACTGGCGGCTGGTGTAGCTCGCCTGCTGGTGGCATCACCTGACCCAACTTGCTGGACTCATACCGGGCTCACAGGGGCATGCGTGTTTATCTTCAATCAGTCTGCTGACCACCACCTCATGCGTCTGTATGCGTTAGACCGGCACGACTTGGTGTGGGAGTTTGAGCTGTACGAAGATTTTAGTCTTCAGTTTGTGTCAGACAGGCTTCTGGCGTTTGAAGTCGATGACTTTGTGATGGGACTGTCATTCAGCTTGACGACAGACGCTGAAGAGTTTTTTTCGGCTGTTCAAGACGAAGCACCACGATCAGCAGACTCCTTGCAACTGGTCATGTTCAGAGATTTGGAGAATAAGCAGCGTCTGCAGAAGGGTGGTGGTCTGACTCGTCTGTTTGGCTGGCGCAAGGCTGCTGACGGCGCCTCCAAGCCAGCAGTGGACGCCGGCGCATTGGAGGAAGCGCTGCAATCGGCACAAGGCGTGGAGATCGTGCTGAACGCAGACGGCGGCATCGATGTGGCAGCATTATCGCCTGCTCTGCGCCTGGTCTTCAAGCGCGCCGGCATCCGGAAGCGGGACTTGAGGCACCGCAGCACCGCGGCCATGCTACTGGCGGTCCTGCAAGAGGTGGGCGCAGACATTTCAGAGGCAGGCACGGGAAACACCAGCCCCCCCGTGGGTGGGCCCCCCAGTCTTGCCGCCTTTACCATTCAAGAGGAGCCTGAGGGCGACATCGACGATGAAGACGAGGAGGAGGGGGGTCAGGGGGGGGCTGGCCAGGGCATGGTGGAAGAGCTACAACAAGACCGCCCCGCACCCATCATAGCCAGCACCACTAGCACAAGTGCTGTGCAGGCGCCTCCTGCCCTACAGACTGCCCTGGCACGCCCCGCCCTACATACCGCCGCCCCTGCGGCTGCCCCCAGTGACACCCCATCCCCCCCCCAGCTTCCAGCAGGGGCAGTTGCAGGGGCAGGGGCAGGCATGAGCACGGGCACAGGCGCTTCGCCGAGCAGTGCCGCCTCGCCTTCGCCGCGCACTCGCACCAAGCGCTCCTCCATGGCAGCGTTCCACTCCCCCACCCCCCTCGCCGCCGCCGCCAGCCCTGCACCCGTGGCGACTCTGGGTGGCACGCCCTCCCCCACTGCTGGCGCCAACGGCAGCAGTCCCCGTTGCAGCACGCCGGCTTCAGCCTCGCCTCGCACCCGCCGCATGTCCCGCCGCATGGTGAGCGCAGTGCACTCCGCAGCCGCGTCACGGCAGGCCTCCATGGCCTCGCTGTCGGAGGACCAAGGTGCAGCAGCTGCAGACGAGACTGCTGGCGGAAGCAGTGGCACCCACGCCCAGGACGCCACGGCGGCGGTGCGGCCGTCGCTGAGCGGCGCCATTGCTGCGGCAACTAGAGCAAGGGGCAACCGTGTGGCTGGGGGCAATGCGCGGACAGCGCAGTCATTGCCGCCGCCGTCTGCCGGCAGCTCCGGCCCCTCCCTGTTGGCGCAAATCAAGGCCAAGGGGGCCACAAAGGAGGGGCTCAGGCACGTGCGACGCCCCACAGATGCGCGGAAAAGCATCGTGGCGAAGTTCTCCAAGCAGCCTGGGTCGGGGCCGGGGCTGCTTGGCCAGCTGCAGGCCAACTTGGCGCACCGCCGCATGTTTCTCAAGGAGGAATCCAGCGACGAAGAGGACAGCGACAGCGAGTGGAGTGATTGATGCAACCCTGGCGCAATTTTCACGTGTAATGTACATTGAATTATTCCTGATAGCTCCCAAGATGGTCACCTCTACGTGCGCTTTTGCTTCGAGCTGGTTGGAGTGCTTGCGAGACAGACGGAGGCTGGCCACAACACGCCATGATACCACCACGGCAACACGAAAAATGATACCAGCAAAGCCACAACAGATAATGTTACATGATGCAAAAGTTCTTTGAATAAGCTTGTGTGGGCTGCAAGCAGCACATAAATGACGATGGGGGCTGCATACAAGCAGAATAAGATCACCATGGCCGCGTACCAAGCATAGCCTTGCACGCGGGCTGGAAGCCACCAGGGTGCAGAGGCACGCCTCTTCGAATACTGGGCCTTGGTAATAATGGCCATAGATGCAAACAAAATGCAAGCATGCATAACGCACACCGCTATTGCCAGCTTGCCATCACGCACTGCGGCGATACCCATTCACAGCGGAAGATTTTTCTCCGCCGCAACTGGGCAGCCTTCAGTGTGTTTGCAAAGGAATTGAACTTGAATTGATTTCAAGTGAATTTGAGAGTCAATTGCAGATGAAATAGAGTGTCCAACACACTTCCAATATCATCTTTTGCCGAACCGCTAGTGCTACTCATCAAAAAAATCGACGAGTCCCGTTGAAATGGAGTGCTTGGCAAGCATCACCTTGAAACCATTGCCTGGCTGCGCTGCCATCCTCTGGGCAATGGCATCACTCCTGTACATGATGCGGTCTTTGCTGAGACGCACATTGCACATGACGGCCTCCTCCACAATGGTGTGCGTGTCCTTGCCTTCGTTGTTGCGGATGGCCTCCACCGCAGCAGGGGTGATGCGGCCCACGACCTCTGCGATGTACTTTGGAATCGGTTCAGCAGAGATGTGTGCTGCCGTGCCGCCCAGGCGCAGCTTCATCTCTGCCGAGTCCACGCCACTGCTCTGCACCGCGTGCACCGTGTTGGTCACCGCGGCGCAGCCCTCGTGCCCCATGATCACCAGGAGCGGGGTCTGCAGGGCTACGCAACCAAACTGCAAAGAAGGTGCGTGTGGTGGCTGCTGTAGTCGCTGGTGGGTGCGTGCGCGGCCTCACCTCAATAGAGGCGAGCGATCCTGTAGAAACGATGTTGCCGGCATTCCGCACAACAAACAAGGCCCCGATGCCGCAGCCGAAGAGGAGCTCGGGGGACACACGGCTGTCTGAGCATGTGAGCACAGTGGCAATGGGCGTTTGATGCGTTGCTGCGGCTTGGCGATGGGCTTCGGTCACGTGGGGACCCAGGTGGTCAATCAGCAGGCTGGCAGCATCTCCACTGCTGTACGCGGCGTTCCCGCAGCGCAGCATGTCGAGCACCTGCTGGGGGGATAGCGTATTCCCTTCAATTCGCTGCCCTGTGGATTGAGCTGCAATGTACCTGTTCACTTCATCGTGCATTGGGGTGGTGGACAGGCAGCGCCTGGAAGCGGGGCCGCCTGCAGCACAAAAGCTGCTGACGCCAAAAGTACCACGG
>Ga0307982_1002563_pt1 | contig 14652 bp, 18 predicted proteins | sample OrgLakmetagen989_FD_201847 | JGI IMG/M metagenome (GOLD analysis project Ga0307982, IMG submission 201847) | Saline water microbial communities from Organic Lake, Antarctica - #989 | ecosystem: Environmental > Aquatic > Non-marine Saline and Alkaline > Saline | place: Antarctica: Organic Lake...
AAACGGGTGCGCGCGTGGATTTGTGTGTGGCCCGGACTTATAGGTGTCCGCGTTGTTGAAGTCGGCAGCCGTCGGCACGAACCAAAATCCCGAGCCGTCGGCCCACGTGACTGAGGCCCTCAAGAAATGGGAAGAAAAAGGCAAGAACCGAGTGGCTAGATTAGCGAAGAAATCAAACAACTCCTTTGGGGCGAAAGCCAGTGATAACAAGGGGAGCGGCAACACTAATCAAGGCAGCAGTGATAGCGGCGGTGGCGGTGGTGGCAACAGCAGCAGCGGTGGCGGCGTGGATGCGTCAAGCTCTCCGAAGGCTACCACCAGCAGTGCAGTGCTCGGGGAAGGCACCATGACCACTCTAGTACCACCGTCGAAAGTGGAAGACAAGCGCACCATCGCGGCTTTGGTGGCGCATTTAAACGACGTGGGCAGGCTGGATCTGCGGAGCCATCCCCGAGTAAGTCTGTTCACCGCTGCGTTGTTGACGTGCCAATTACTTCCTACAGTGTACTAAACCGTCGAGTCAATGATTGTTTCCTAGTTGTCACGTATAATATATGTACTCTGCTGTGATATAACATTTTCAGGTCCGAGGAGCCTCGATGGAGCCGCTCTTGTGGGCGTTGTACCGGACCAAAGGGGTGACCGAACTCGACATCAGCCACAGCAAGGTATTGAACTATGCATTGCTAAGTTTGTGCTTACAGTGCTAATATTAAATGTTATCTCTATTGAGAGTCTTCCAAATTATGATCGCTTGATGTGGTGTCCTAATATGGGCCCTACGTATTTTTAAAGCTTTTTCTTATTGTTCACGAATTGATCACTTTCGGATTCGTCCTTCTTACTCTAATTTTATTTTTTTGTCGGCCAATGGCGCGCGTCCTTTTTTTTTCAGGTGATGCCCTCAGGAGCCGAAGCTCTCAGGTTGCTTGGGTTTTCACCGTCCGTCACTTCGCTTGACCTCACCTCATCTTCCATCCGTGCCAGCGGTGCTTCTGTGGTAAATTGGAGATATAAACAGTATCCCATAGTGTGTTTGACTTGTGCGACCCGACCTTATACTTGCATAGTTATTTTTATGAACTTTTAGTGCATTCGAGTTGTGTCATTTTTGTTTTAGTTATACGATTTAATACATATGGTGCCCAATGCGATGATTTTGCGGCGTAGAGCGCATTCTTTCATCCCTATATGTTGCACTTTTGATGGTCCCAACACTCAACTCAGATGGCCCAAAATTACCTCGGTCGCCACGACGGGTGCTCGTTGACTTACTTAAACTTGAGCCGCAATCACATTAGCGCCAGGGGGTGCATCGACGTGTGCAATGCTTTGTTGCGGTCTTGCCCTAATTTAATGTCGCTGGACCTGTCGGAAAACCACATTCACGGCCCCGAAGCGTGGGCTTCGATTGGACATGTACTGGACGCCTCGCCTAAAGCGCCTCCGCCGAAGTCTCTTCACCAATCATCGAGCAGCAACCACCGTAGCCACAGCGGCAGCAGCAGCAGCAGTGGCGCAGCAGCAGCCGATGAGGACGGCGCCGCCAACTACAAGCACGTCGCGAAGCGGGCTGTCGCCGCCAAAGTGATGCAGAAATGGGGTGGCCTCATGAACAGCCGGGAAAGGTCGCGAGAAGGTGAAAATGGAAACAGGGGGGCTCGAAAGAGTGCAGCCGCCAAAGTGGGCGGTCTGTTTTCGAAAATTTCAATGTTGCAAGTGCGTCGGAGCAAACTGGAAAAGGAAGAAGAGCAGCAGGTACGAGCTCTTCCTAGCATCCCTTAAAGAATGCATTAAAAAAATACTCAGGAAACATACTTTGGGAAGCTAGTGACAAGGATTTTTTTTTCAAAATGATTTTTGATTGCTTCTTAAAAACACCTCTTTAATATCTGATTTAAAAAAACTCAGGAAACGTACTTTGGGAAGCCAGTGAGAAGGACTTTAAAAAAAAAAATGATTTTTGAATGCTTCTTAAAAACACCTCTTTAATATCTGATCCTGAAACAGATGGCGAAGGACGCGGCCAGAGCCGCCCGTGTGGCCGCCGCGAAAGCGCAAAGCGAATCCGAAGCTGAAGCTGCGTCGTCGGTAATTTTAGTATACTTCGTCACATGTATCTATATTGAACCCCCTTTACGTAGGCTTGATAGCATGATATAGTTTTTACCCGGGTGTTTTTTGGCCGTGACATACTATGCATTGTTTCGTATGATCTTGGCCTAAAAGCCGTAATGAATATCCCGATGTTGTTGTCTTGATGGTTCAGTTACGCATATCTCATCTGGTTGCACCTGCTTTGGCATCCAGGTGGCGAATTCGCTGTTTGGACAATCGGAATTCGGGAAAGGCGTTGGGAACGGGCCTCCGTCTTTGACCTGGGTAGATTTGTGTGGCAACGAAGCGTGCGACGAAGGCGCGGCAGCCATGGCGGTGTGAAACATTAGAACTATACACAAATGAATAATAAATACCCACTTTAAATTTGGCCTTATCTTTGCAACGCTACTGTCGTAACTTTCGAGTTGTATTTTGTAATGTTGATTCATTTGGTCTGATATTAATCTCTCCCTCACCATGAGCTCACTTTTTTTAAACATACCAATCGTTTTTCACACTCTCTGGGGCCCCTCTCTTTGTCAGTTTGGACTCGAGCGAAACGGCACGCTGACGCACTTGAACTTGAGGAGCTGTTCTCTGGGCTCCAACGGTTGCCGCTCGATTCTCAACGCCGCTCGGACCGCTCGGGCACTGACGTTTATCAATGTGGCCATGAATGGAATTGGGTAAGTTTATGCATATGCACTTGAATTTTGTTGCTTTAGCAAGTCGCTGCATCTTTCTTGCTTTCTCTCAATCTTTTCTTTCTTATTCGTCGTCTTGACGGAGGGAGTGCATGTCCCGTTATCTCTCTTACATTATTTGTGTGTTTCGTTTTATCTCGCTTTCAAAAGGTACGGCCTTCTGCCAGCCGCCAATGCCCTGCCATCTTCGTCTTCTTCTTCGTCATCGACTTCCTCGCCTCAAGCAATCATGCCGAGCATAAACAGTAGCAGCAGCAGTAAGGGTTATCCTAGCAAAAGCAACGCTGCCAATATGGTCGCTCTATTCAACAACGACAGTGGCAGCAGCCATGGCAACACTTTACGCTGGAACGACGACGATAACGGCAATGGCAGTGGGAGTTATCAGGGTAGTACACTGCATTATCCTTCGCGTGGCGATGGTGGAAACGGATTCAGCAACAAGAGTGACCCAGGTCGATTTGGAGTGCTCAAGGGAGGCGCTTTGTCCCGTAGCACTGGTGCTTCCAGCTTATTCGGTGCAGGAGGAGGAGATGGCAGTGAACCTCTGTCGCCCATGTCGCCTCACGCAGCGGCTAATGGCGCTTATGATCGTGGCACCGGTGCATATAGTGGTGGGAACAGTGGTAACAGCAGCAGGAGCAGTTTTCGAGAAGTATCGATGACGCCACCATTGCACGATTTACTGCCTGCGACACCCCCAACTGACAGCGTGACTTTAGCTTCGGTATTTATTGTTTCTTTTGATCAAATGAATGAACGCAGTGAATTATGTTACCACACAATATGTCCCTCTTTACTTTCCCTTGCGCATTGAATCCAACTGCAATTGTATACTCCACCGGCTTTGGATATGTCTGCATTCTACCCGTTGTTTTCTTTTACTCTTTTTCATCTATTTTAGATCCATCGCGAGCGAGGCACCCTGGGACCAATGGTCGGCACTTCCAACAACAATCCCCGAAGCATCCCTTTCAAAAGCCCGAGCCGGTCAGGCTCTCGCCCGACCTCTCGCCCGACCTCCCGTCCAGGCTCTCGTCCAGGCTCTAGACCTACCTCCCGTCCTGGGTCTTCTCGGCCTGGGTCACGAGACGTTAACAGCAGCAGCAGTCGCGCCAACACCCGCCCCCCACCCGCGAAAGACGTGGGCTATATTAGGGACCAAGTGCCGTGGGGTGGGCTCGATTCCGGCGATGGGGTATTACATTAGAGAAATCTTTGCTCGATCGTTTGCCCTGCGTCTTCACTGAACCGTAGGCTTAAGATTGTGTACTTACGTATCCTTGCCTCCTCTTTTTTCAACTCATGAATCCCGTTGCCGTTGTACTCCTTTATGTACATTTTTGAAATATCTCACTTAATGAGCTGTTTCGATGCCCTTTTCTAATTCAGAGCACTAGCGGGGGTTCAAAGAAGCACAAGTCGAAGAATGGCGAAATGAGCCTGATGTTAGACATGCGAATACCTCATGGCTTTGCAGACTTAAACAAGTAAGAGCTCATTATCTTCCTTGTACGACCATCTATTGCGTTTCTCTGTTCCCATTTCTTTTGCATTATCTACTACAATATCCTCGTCCCTTACATAAACATACATGATGGCACCTTCTTTCGATACCATCTTGCACTCAAAGTTTCCGCCGCTGCTTTTCTCTTGATCCAGGGCAAATCTGACGATTCTGAAGCTCGAACGGTTCGGCCAAGCCGAGCAGCTGGGGATGGCCATTGGAATGCAAATTGTAGGCATTGCGGGCAGCAAAATCAAGGTATCGATGTAAACAGGCAATTTGAGGGATTAGTCATGAGATTCTGAAGCGGTTGTTGGAGGCTGGCTTACTAAAACGTTCGTTTTGTATTCTGTGCATATCTATCAATCACTTGATTACTTTTGAGGCACAGAACAGTACTTTCATTGGTTCTTTTTGTCTCACGCGAATCTTTGCACGTGTATATCTTACCAGACCAAAAACGAATTCGAGGAAATCATACAGCAACTCCAAGAAGACGATATCGAAGAAGTGCCTCTGCAATATGTCGACAACCGAAAGGTATTGTTGAGGATGTTTCACCTTTGACCTTGTGCTCGTGTCCGTAATCGTATTGGTAATTGCACGCACGAGTCATGGATATGAGTTGCGTGTAGTCCACAATTCTCTCGGTCCCTTAACATGTCCTGTTTGACAGTTTCATGTTGTTTACACTTATGGGTGCATGCACGCAGGTCAAGAAGGCCGCTCTGGGCATTGACGACGACGACGACGGCCTCGACCCACCTCCGCCAGGCACCCTCTTGGCCACCGCCACCGCGGCCTTCCTGCACCGCTATTTCGACCAGTGCCCGTGGTTGCTGCGGCTGAATGCCTCCAACAATGCAGGGGTGCCGGGCGTGCTGATCTTGAAGAAACCTGAATACAAAACAGGCGACTTGGTGGAGGTATGAACACTCCTGTTGTGTGTGTGTTTTTTTTTTTGTTGAAGTCTTCTTTGATTGATTGATTTTTCGTTTTCTTTTCTATCTTGTTGGAAAGAGCGCATGAAGCACTGCCACAGTTTCTTCGTTCATGATTCCAGGCTGTCCAGACGCATTTATCGTTGGCGTGTGTTTACTTCATTATTGTGCTTTTATGACTCCATATAGGTGGATTGGCGCGGGCGTGGGCAATACTTCAAAGCGACAATTTTGCGCGTCAACGAGCCGTCGCAGTCGTTCGACGTGAAGTACGACATCGATAAAGTGGTGGACCAGCTGGTGCCTCCCTATCGCATACGGGGCTACGTGAAAGAGCGTCCTAACGATCCTCGCCCACCTGCCAAGTACTAAACGGCCACGCAGAAGTAGGGACGGACCCGTGTCGGTTCATTCTGAGGTGTTTTTGCTTTGAACCTAGCATCAAGGGAGTTAGTAACGAGCCAATTATTTCCAAAAGCGCCGGCCGGGCTCCCCCGAATGTCGGCCCTGATTAACTGATTAATCAAACGGGTATAGCTCGGGGTCTTGTAAGTGGGCATGCTGTAGACCGCAGGAAGCTTAGGACGTAGGTTTACGTTTACGGTTGATGAGGAGTGCGAGAACGCACCTATGCGCTTAGACCATTCGTGGCTTATATGCCCAGGCGACTTTACAGATTACAGGTGATGTACAGGAGGATGAGCTCGATCAACTCCAGCTGCTGTAATTAAAGGAGCTCGCGTACGACCCTTGCATAGTATCTTGGTGGCATCAAAGCAAGCACGTCTTCTCCTCTGTAGCCACACAAGAAACCAAAAACCCGGATTATACGACTATACGATTATACACCTACTTATTTGTTGCGCCATAGAATTACTTCAATTCTCCACATGGGTTCTACTTCGATTTATTCCGTGGCCTTAGAGCTCAACTAAGCTGAGCATGAAAGCGGGGTGAGGAAACGATCAGAAATTCCTTATCCAAATTTGCGTGGTAATTCCGGTTGGCTAAACATTGAGAAAACAAAAAAAACATATGGGCACTTCAACAGACAACCATGCATGCACAAGAAGAGACTCGCCATTTATTTGTGGTGTAACAATCATAACAATCCAGATTAAATCCATATGACTTCCACAACGGAGGTGTATAGGTCCCAATGGCACGTTATTCCAAAGCCCTCGCAGAGCTGTGTGGTGTTTAGAAGTGTAGAACCCAAAAAAGCTGGGACCGACGGAGCGACCAAAAAGTCCTTCAGGCGGTCGAAGGCGGTCCAGATGTACAGTCGCCTTTGGCCTAGACAAATTACATGACTAAACCAAAGTCCAAGAACTCCCTCGTGTATTTCTATATCTCATTAGCGTTCTGTGAAGAACATCAAAAGTCCTTACTTGATGCCCAAGTTAGAGCCCTGTTCCCCGTACAATGGCTCCATTTACGCTACACGCGGGTGTTTCTGGTAAAATTTAGGCCAGGCAAAGGCCTGCTCGTTAACTGAGAAACCCTCCGGAGTAGCAGCAGAAACATTTAGAACTGAAGCATGGAAGCATCCTTATAGTCCTCCTGGTGCGCCCCGTGCCCTAATCCCCTAATCCGTTATAATGTCGGCTTGAAACAGAAATCGCCGAGAAGTTCACCGACGCATGATCCACATAAGTCTTTAAATAAGGAAAGAGATTTACTCCCAAGCTGACGAAGGCCCAGTATTCACTCCTCAAGTAGTGAACACTGCGTCGTGAAGCCGGCGCCGCGCGTCACAAATAGCACTAAGGTACCAGCGCCCAGACACTTCACGCCGTAGCCACAGCTCGTCTTCTTGAGCAGCACGTGAGACACAGCCTTCGCGGTCTTCTGCGTCGTTCCTCTCCTCCTTGCAGCGGCTGCCCGTGTCTCCTTCTTCGCCCTTTCCGATGGTTCTTGCACCGATTCCATCCATGCGTGCTGTGGACGTTTGTGAAGCCATAACTCGTACACGGTCGCTTAAATGGCGCCAAGGACTCAAAGTCCACCCAGATATCGTGTCTTCTTCATCATCTTTTAATCCTGCTCTATGACTGACATTGGCACCGCCAGCGGTTGCGCCTCCTGTTCTATCGGGAACCTCATCAGAGGAATAGCTGTTTTGGGCTACCTTTGACCATTCAGTAAAGACAGGTTCCCCTGTTTCGTCGTCTTCGCTGCTTCCGTGAACGGGCACCCTACTCGCACTAGTTCGGTCCAGCAACAGCGCAAGCCAATCGCGAGAGAGCTCGGACGGCGGCGGCGGCCAGTGCGCTGGAAAGCCCACCAGTAGACCCTTGCTTGCAGTTTGAGCTCCATGGGTCGTGGTGTTGCTACTATCAACACCTTTAACTTTTCTGCGACTGCTGCTATCTCTGCTATCGCTGTTCTCGTCGCCGGTATCGTCAGTAACACTGCCCCTCATTTCAACCCTTAACGGAGCTGGAAACACCCACCCAAGGGCTTGCATGCTCAAACCACTTCCTTCACCAACAAATGGAGTCATTTTGAAATCCTCAGGACAAACTTTCGTTCGGTTCGGATGGCGCTTCGCACTATCTGCAGTCGACGTCTCAGCGTTTGCTCGAACAGCCTTAGCTTGGCATTGGTTCGCCACCCAAGACCAATGTGGGTGGTTCGGTGGAGCATCTACGATTGGCACAGCACCTGAGACTATTGCTTCGTAGTGGCGAAAGCCATCCAAAGAATCGCCTAGTTTACGAGATATGAATAACATTTAGACGCAAACGCAATCACTGACCAATACAGTCGTGGAATTCACAAGAAACAAAGCGAAAGAAATCAAATGAAAATGATTACAGAAGTTAGCTTGCAGATCTGAGATTCGGACATGTTATTTTACAGCAGCCACTAGCCCTAGTACTCTCCTAGTATACCTCGTGGGCTCGGCACGACTAGAGCTCGTTGGTACATGTCGCGAACAGCTGAGGGAGCCAGTAATTGGTTGGCAGCATCCAGCGGGGGGGCTACATCTATCGGTGCGCTTGCATCAACCAAGTGAATCGAGTGCGGTGCACCTGACGTGGTTTTCATTACACGCAGAGATAGCGACCAAGGATTGAAATGTATCACAAAAATGGTATCAAAAAGAAGATACTCTTTCGACAAGAGCAAAAGTGTGCGCGTGTTTTTTTTTTTCAAAGGGATCACGTTCAGGGGAAAGGGAAGAAATTCCGGTGTATTACCGAGGCCACGAAAGAGATTAACCATCGCATGGCGATGAGGTGTGACCGCGGCAAAACGGTAACTCCGCAAGCCGGCAAAACTCCAAAGATTTGTCCTTCCGTCGCCTTCTTTAAGATCTCCCCCTTCGCCTCCATTGTCACCAACGCCCTTGCTTTCATGCCTAGGCTTGTCTCGGTGCCCGTGCTGTCTTCTTCCACCTCTGCCTTTTATTTTGTTGCCTGTGCCGAGGTACTTTAGCACTGCAGCGGGCCCACTTTCATAGTCGCCCAGAAATCCCGTGTACCATCCGACAGGCACCACAAACAGCCGTTGCTCCTTCGAGGAAGAGGTTTCAGAACTCTGGTGCCTACCGTCTGCAGTGTCATCGGGAGTAGAACTACCATGTGCAGAAGTTGGGCGGTCGGCAGATGAACTCGAAGAATTTGACACTGTAGAAAATACCCGAGCCGCCTCGCCGTCATCATTGCCTGTTGCTACCGATGCAGCTGCCGCTCCACCAGCCAAAAGGTACGTGCGCAACACCAGCGGTGGCGGTAGCGATCTCGGTGAAGTCTGCTCGTCTTCCCGACCTTCCTGGTCACTTTGTTGCAACGTCGCTGCTTGGTCTTTTGGAGCTCGCCCGCTATAGAGAAGCTGAAGTTTCGACGCCCACGCAAAAGCCCAGTCCCTCACCGGGCCTTCAATTGCAGAAGCAACATCCGGCGGATCTTCCTCAAGAAGAAGATCAAAAGTTGATGGTGACGAAGAAGTGCTCTTTGCAACATTCACGGGGTCAGCATCAGCAGTAATATGAGGAGATTTGAACAAGGCCTCTGTGTTTTCGTCGAGCCTAACTACTTTCAATCCCTTCAGTTGGGGTGGCCACGCGTAAAACGGCGGTGGGGGCTCGTCGTGCACGTGTACCACCTGTGCATGCAAAATTGAAAAATTGATGAAAAGGCATGGGGTGGCCATGTTTATTTAAGAAGGATTTAAAAAAACGAAGTAACACAGAGCGCGAGCAATCATAACAAGATGCATACCGCTGCCAGCCAAGGTTGCCAACGGGCCGCTAATGTGATAGAACGGTCCATTGTCGTCGCTCCATTTCCAGCTTCTCTTGAGTTTCCGGTCGCTTCTCTTGGCGTGCTCGCAGCTGCAACTTCGTCGGGGCTGCTGCCGCGAGCAGCGGTGACTAGCACGACGCGGAGTTTTGAAGACGACATCGAAGAAGAAGAAGAAGCAGCAGAAGACACGGATGGGGGTGGTGCACAGGGCCCACAACTGAGCCGTCGCTGAGGACTCCGAGCTGAAGTGTCTTCCACTCTTGGATTATTGTGGTCACCGCCGCCGCTACTGCTGTTTGTATCGCTGGTGTTGCTGCGGTTTGGATCTCGAGCAAAGGCAATCATTTTCGCGCAAGCGGCATCGGCAGCAGCAGCCACAGCTGGGTTCCAGGTAGGTGGATCAACGCACACGCGCACATCTGCGCCACTGTGCATGCCAAAAGAAAGCGAACAAAGTTATTATCGAAGAACAACAGAAAACAACGAGAGGATGTTTTGAAAGAATCTGAAGACAAACCGCATTACAAGCATGAGCGTGAATTTTATTTCTGTAGCACTCTTGCAACAATATGGACCCGCCTACGTTGTGTAACGGTAATTTATACGCACTACATGCGTCGTAATACCTGCCCACGAGCCCCCCTAAAAGGTCTCGGAGGATGTAATCTTGGTAACGCCAGTGCGATGCATTCCGAAACAATGGTGACTGATTCATAGGCAACTCCGAGAAGAAGGCGTTGCTGTCATCGAGTGTAGCCTCAGATGTGCTCCTGGTAGCCTGATCTTTGTCATCCCAAAGAGGCGCCATCCCGAAATCCAAGCCAACAACAAGCACAGTCCAATCTCCTTCTCCACCATCTTCGACAACGCGAGGAACCTTCGGTACAGGTGCCCTCAAATCTCCGCATAAGCCAAAAGGCTCGCCTCCAGGACCACTTTGATCGATATAATAGTTGTCGCCACGGCTACTGCTACTGTTGCTTTCGTCACTGCTAGTACTAGCTGAAGAGGTCGATATTCCTGGAGGTAATTGCAGACCAAGCGCACTATCTACATCTGCAAGTGTCCAATTATGATGCCTCAAGTTAAGAACCGATGCAACTTCAGCGCGAAAAGCAGCAGCTGAGTCAGCACGGCGCCGTTCCAGCGCATTACAATGATGATGAGTCAGCTTTGCATTGTTGCTCCTGCTGCTACTACTACTACTACTACTACTGGTGCTAGTAGTTGTGAAGTAGCTCTTGTCACCAGGATGGACGCCTTTGTCATCCTTGGGTTGTTCGTCCACAATTTCGCCTCGTGAAGCCAGCGCAAGAGTGCTTGGTTCATCAGAGCACTGCCAGCTAATCCAAGCGCTGATCTGCCAATCTAGGTCCGAGACACACGCACTCGCCTGAGAAAAAAAGAAAAGAGCAAACTATGATTGATGGCGAACTAACATAGGCAATTTCAGAGGAAAGCTTAGTAATGAAGCTAGTATGATGTGATCGCGTTGGAAATCTTTCTAGTATGGAAGTAGCTAGCTCTGTCAAATGAAAACCTCGCTGGGAGCGACGGCATTCGCGCAGGCGTGCCCATATTGCGGCCGCAAGGCGGCCTGTATTGAGGCTAACGATTGCAAGTGCGGCGCGCTAGCAAGGTCTAGTGGCGCGTCGATAAATGTCTGTGCTAGCATGGCTGTAAAAGTGCCGCTGTATTTGCATGGGAACATGGTTCGTTGCTTTGCCTCAATACGTAAAAATGTTCGTTGTGTATGTAGCTCTTACACTTTGGTGCAACCTACACTTGACACAGGCTCGCTCAAAGCATGTTACTGCATTGTTGGCAACCCATGAAAGGTTGTAACTTATCGGTAAGTAGATGCCCTTGATTGCACCAATGGCAGTTAGCTTGCCAGCTCGTCTGGCGAGTAGTTCCTGCTATCTGCAGTTGCCATGTTGTTGCCATGCAATGCAGCGTAATGACGACTTGGAATGACGACTGACGACGACTACAGTGTAGTGCAAAAAAAAGAAGGACCCGTGCTCGCAACGACTACGACGAAGAGACCGCTTACGAAAGTTATATGAACCCCGAGCCAGGCTTCCAGTCCGGCCCGGGGGACTCAGTAGACGCCGATTAGATGGAACCCTGCCTGTTAGTTACTAAATCCAGTCCCCCCTCGGGGGGGCTCAGAAAAAAAAGAAGGAGGAAGACGTTGGAAACAACGTTCGTTGGGACGTCATTCTGATTTTCGCCTGTGCCCGCGCCCGAGTGCCCGAGTCCAATCCTACGACCTATGTGTGGCAACCCCATTGTTTACTGCCGGGAAGTTGCCTCGGACGAAGCATGCTGCGCGCTTTTGGCACGCCACGTGACGATCCTCGGGATCCTTTGTCCTATGAACATTATTAAGTGGGAAATCTTCGAGGTACCTCCAATATCCTTAAACGGCTTATCGTAAGTCAATAGAGCCCTTCAGGGATGTTATCTAGAAATCTGTACTCTAGAAAAGAGTTTAAGAACCAGGCCCATGGGATTTGTTCACTCGTTCCTGGCTTGTTGATTTGTTCAGAAATTTCAAAACCAGTCAAACTTTCTAAGGACCCAATTTTTCTGAGCCCCCCCGAGGTGGAACTGGATTTAGTAATTAACAGAAAGGGTGCCATCTAATCTTTCACTATTTCACTACTTTCTATTAGAAAGAGCCCTTTTATTGGAAAGTCTACAAATCCGTGAAGGACTCTAATGTTCCAAATTTGAACCAGGTTCATGAAATTTTTTTACTCGTATCTGGCTTGTTGATTTGCTCAGAAATTTCAAAACCAGCCAAACTTTCTACAAGGCCCAGTTTTTCGAAACTTTCTATTAGAATGTCTACAAATCCGTGAAGGGCCCGGATGTTCCAATTTTACCCTTGCTTCTAAATTTAGCCAGCGCAACCAATAAAGCAAACAGAAAAAGAAGCAAAGAGAAAGAGAGCAGGGTGCTTAATTGGCGCTTATTGCAGATTTCATAACAACGCAAAACCTGGCGAATTGGCTTTAACAAAGGCCCCTAGCCCTGGCGGCAAAAAAACGGCCTGCCCGATTAGGCCTGTTCTGAAAGCAAGTCTGCAATTCAATCGCAAGTAGCCGCTGGTGAGCTCTGCTCGTGCGAGCTCCATCAGAGCCCCCAGGTCACCCACGGCTGCTTGGCGGTCACTTCCACGCGGTCACCAACTCGCACCGTGCTGCCCGACGCCGCAACTAAATTCTGCCCAAAGTACACTTCGTCGCGCCACTTCATAGATTTATTATTAGGCAGCAAGGAAAGTAGAGGTAGAGTATGAAAATAATGGCACAAGGCAGTACCGTGATATTGGCATACTACACGAAATTAAAGATGAACACTGCCATAATTGTATCATACTCGCAGAATAAAGAAAACATCAAGAATACCTCCAGACAACACACTCGATCTCGTTCATTATAATAGTTATTATCTGACCGAGGGTTTGAGTTTCAGGTGTGCGCCGGTCCGGAAGGTCCTCAGGGTGCGCGTAGGCTCGGCTTCGGCGCAGGGGGACCCGCCAAACCCTTGCGCGTCTTTCTTGGCTCCTGCGGTCACGCCGGGCCTCGGTGAATCGGCCACTCCAGTTGCCTGGTTGGTGGTGGGGATCTTGCAACGGCTGCACGGCTTCACCACCTGTGTATTGTTTTGGTTGGGTTACAACGATAGAGGCGATGGCATCGGCAAGAGCTTTGAGGTTAGGAAAAAGGAATACTTTTTGAAAGACAAGTCGATGACAGACGCAATTCTGCACAAGAAGAAGGATAAGGTGATGTTGTCTATAGCTCGTGATCGTCCGCGTCTTCATTTCAATTGTGTGTATAACCTTCATGGCCACGTTGCCGATGCTCAGCTTGAGCCATTGGTCTTCTTGCCAGGGGCCGTTGCAGCCTTGCACGACGATGTTCGGGCGGAATCTAGTGGCAGGGCACACGCAGTGAGCACATGTCCATACACGCAGTGATTCGTGACACACACACACACATGTAAAAGCAGTGTCAGCATCAACGATAATTGAATAAAAAATTGAGTATTTGAGGAAAGCAAAAATGTAAGGAGACAAATGGCACAAACTCACAGGCATGGTCAGCATTGAGAATAGTATCCAGGAAGGCAGCAGACTTAACATGTATGCAAAAACAAATCAAGTTCCTTTATTACCGGTTCATCGGCAGGGCAGGGAATGCTTTTGCATTTGGAGCTCCTGCGTTCTTCGGCGTGTTTTGTTCCATGCGTGCGTTCAGATCCGCGAGGGACTCTTCTGAAGTGAGCAACAGCGGAAAGCCGTCGGCATAGCCGGTCTCAAATCCCGATGCGTACCTGATAGACATGGACAAAAAAACAGACAGTCGTTAAGTAGGTGAATATAAACATGTGAAGTAGGTGAATATAAATATGCACCGATAAGCACAACTTACGGCGACAATAAGCATGCATGTCAGACAAAAAGGTATGTCAAAATGGTGAACGTGTAAAGATTGATTTATACTTGTATTATACGGATAAGGAACCGAAGAGACGGAGGAACAAGAAGAAGTGATTTCAAGGAGTTCGCTAGTACTATATCCACGCACTCAGGAGCGCACGGGCGACGGTAAGAGCTTGCGCCGCCAGGGAAACGCACCTTTTGCACAACAAGCACGCAAGAAGAAGAAGAAGATAAGCGACAGCAAAACATGAATTTAGAGAGTGGTAGCAGGAGCGGTCAAGTTGTATGCATACACATCTTTCGGTGCCTTGAGTGGTGTTGCCATAATTCAGTGCACCCTTAATGACACTTTACGAGCGTGTCATCGCTTGAGCCCATTCAACGATACCGCACATGGTTCGAATCATTCTCAATCCATGATTCAACACGAGCTTAGTATGACTTCACACCCAGACCCTAGATCCTAGACCCAGATTAGATCACACATGCACATCCATACACATCGCTTCATTTATAGGCCCATAGGGGCTCACCAGCCGCACGCCCGGTCGATTGAGAGCTGTGGCCAGCCAATCAGCGGCTTCGTCGCCTTGATCCACGCCCGGGCACACCTCACCCCACACCTGAGGGGGTTATGCAGCAAGACGGAGGGGGGGGGGGGGTGATATAAGCAGTTCGAAACAGCGAG
>Ga0307982_1002564_pt1 | contig 14650 bp, 11 predicted proteins | sample OrgLakmetagen989_FD_201847 | JGI IMG/M metagenome (GOLD analysis project Ga0307982, IMG submission 201847) | Saline water microbial communities from Organic Lake, Antarctica - #989 | ecosystem: Environmental > Aquatic > Non-marine Saline and Alkaline > Saline | place: Antarctica: Organic Lake...
AGCAAGATGGGCAGCGTGATGAGTGAGAGCACCAGGTGGCCAGCGCCCCAGCAGCCGTCGCCCGTGACGGTGTCCAGGTTCTCAGCCTGACTGCCTCCACAGCCAATGAACTCAACCAAAGCCCCTGTGAACAACAGAACATGCACTTGTAGTATAAAACGCTTATGGGTAATACATGGGACGTGTCAGAGTCTGGTTTCAAGTTGTAGGAAGTCTGCCTGGGTGGACAGCGCCACCACACCCCGCCAAACACGCTCACATGACCACTTCCGCAGCGAGAGCCAAGCAGGAAATGCAATCCACTGCCTCAAACATACCTAGAACAGGAAGAAATAGGAAAGAGCCACTCATGAATGCCACTGTGCGCCACATGCGGATGATGCCACTGCTGAGCGGCCGGTTGTGCCTGCAAAAGACGAGGCACGGCGTGACACCAAATTCACTTCAAATTTGCAGAGCAGCTGTCCGGCAAGGCAGCATACTCGCTGCTCGCTTCAGCAGCAGTGCAGCAGGCGAGTAGGAGATTTGAGCATTCGAACACAAAAGTTTGTTTCAATTTCGAAACCAGACATGCACTGCCAGTCGTGAACTTACGCAGCGCTGTAACCAACATACACGCCCAGACCAGTGAAGGCGAGTGACCACACCAGCGCGCAGCAGAATGCAACAAATTGGTATATTGGCCCAACAGAAAAAATGCTGAGCACCTCAGCAGCACTCAGCATCCAAGATAGAAGCAAGCCTGCAATATGAATTCGATTACGTGAGGTATTAGGGTTTCATAACTTCACGCTCTTACCAATTCGATCGGCCACGGCTGCTAAACTCGAAAGTGGAAATAAGAGACTTTGAAACAAGGTAACTAAGCGCCCCATGATGTAGAACGCATTGTTAATGCTTGTGGTTTCGCGCATAGCTAGGCGAAGTGAACTGCGAGGACAAGCCAAGAATGAAACGCCAGCGGCTCGAGCAGCTTCCGCTTCAAGCTTACCCCGAAAAAACATCACCGATCAACTTGAGACTAGAGCGTTCTTTCTTTTGATGCTGCTCCTGTGGACGAACAAGGTTGACAACGTTACCTGTGGAGTTCAGCGCAGGCAGCGCCACAGCGAGTCGCGCAAGCCGAGACTTTCTCCCAAACCATATGTCTGCCTCAAGCTCATGGAGAAGAGTACAGTACACGCTTACCATTGCTCGATTTAGATGCTGTTAAATAGATGAACGGGAGGGGGGAGGATTGAAGGCTGCGAATCAAATTTTGTCACTCTGTTGCAGCTGACTGATTTTCTTCACAGCAGCGGAGCAGGTGCAGCTCGGGCCTGGCTTCTCAACCAATGAGTCAGCAAAGAGACTTGAGAAGTAGACAAGATTATGAAGTGGAATAAGTTGACCGCTCTTTCCATGCAAACCGTCCCAGGTTTCGAAGTTGGGCGAGGAGGGGGGTAGGTAGTACTAGTAACTTCTTCTGTGATGCGTGCCTGATTGCATTTTTCGCTGCACGAAGCTTGCAGCGTAGACAATTGTTTATACTCAGCCACGCAGCCAAGCCGCACTACTGGCGCACTGGCATGAGAATCCGGTGCAACTCGTCAAACTGCTCACTCGTGATGAGCCCTGAAGACAACGCGGCCGAGCTCAGCAGCGCAGTTGCTCTGTGTCGATGCTGTGCGGAGCCTGCAGCACTGCCGGCAACGCGGGCGCCCGTTTGGTATACAGCCACAAGGCTGTGTGCAGCGAGCCGCAGGACAGCAAATAGCACGTGGCGCACTGCTGGGTGGTGTAGCACGTCGGAATTCGGGGCAATGCTGCCGCTGCCAGCAGCTGCACGGCGCCAAAACTGGTCGCTGGCTGCACCAGAGGGCAGCAGGCCCTCCCGGTCCAACACAGCAATCACATCCGCATGCTTCCCTGCACGGGCGGCATCAGAAGCGCTGAGCACGCTAATAAGCTTGCTGAGCACTGCTATATTGTCTGTGTATCGGTTTCCGTCCAGGGGAACTGCAGAGGCTTGCAAGCGCGCGCGCACGCTGCCGCTGCTAGCTGCGGCTTCGACAGCACCTGAGGGGGCGTCGGCCAGGCGGGCCAGGGGGCTGCGCTGGAACTGCAGCGCCGCATCCCGCCACTCTGCCGCACTCTGGCTGCCCACCACCGCGTTTGCCAGCTGCATCAGCAGCGTGTTCAGGGCAGCGGCGGAGTTACATGCCCGCAAGTGGCACTGGTACGCATCCATCCAGCGACCCTCCTCGCCTGCGCGCTGCGCGGCACGGGCAGTAATCTGCAGCAGCTCCCCCGCGTGCAGCTGCGTGTACGTGGAGTTGGCTGCGATGGTATCCAGCATGCCGTTGCCCTGGGGCGTCAGGTCGCTGCTCAAGTTCCCCGCGAGGCTGTCGTATGCCCGTGTGGCATTCAACAGCTCAAACAGCAGCTGGCTGCGGTCCCGGGCTTCGCTGTGCGCAGTGCTGGCGGTGCTTGGGGTGGATGCACTGGGCAGGGGGGCACAGCCCACGCTGCCAAGCACCGCAAAGTACTGCGCAGCACGACTGGGGTCCCCTCGAAGGCGCTCCTTGCGGAATTCGGACAGTAAGGTGGTCAAGTCCAAGGCAAAGGCCCCTCGCTCGAAGAACACGCCAGCTGTGTCGCTGAGCAGCTGAAGGCCGCTGGCTGGGTTGTTTCCCCGCACCGCCACTGGATGCAGCAGCAGCCCCCCAGCGGAGGGCAGGCCACGCGTGGCCAGGGGGGACACTGTGCGCAGCAGGCCGCAGTGGTGTGCAGCAATGGCCAGGTGCACTGCGTCCTCCACGGCGCTGTGGGGGTTGCTGCCGCCCCCGAACTGCGCCAGGTGGGACACAGCGGCCTCGGGCTGGCCACACAGGAGGCACACCTTGGCAAAGTCATAGGGGGTGTTGCCCTCGGGGTCCCACTCTTGCGCCCCCATGTCCAGCACCACATCGTGCCCCAGGTCGCACAGGGTGTAGGGGGGCTGTCCATCCCCCCCCACCCACGGCGCCTCAGCCAGGGCCGCCAGGGAGGACGCCCACAGGTGACTCCACAGGAAGTCCTGACGGGACGCCGTCACTGCCGACGTGTCCACGCCATCCTCGGCATCCACCAGCACACGGGGGTCCAGCAGTTGCAGCACTGCAGCACAGAACACATCCGTGCCCCCGCTGCCCGGCTGCAGGGTCATGTAGTCCACATCCTGCCCCCGCGCCGACAGGGCGTCCACTGCTGCACTCACCTTGCGCAAGGCGTGGACCTGCTCCTCGCTCAGCTGCTGCACGGCGGCCTGCCCCGGCTGCCGGCCGTCGTAGGGGGCGCACTGCACGGCGTGCAGCACCCCCAGCACGCCCTCCAGGGCCAGCAGCACAAGGGAGCGTGGCTGCGTGGGGGAGTTGTCGCTGGCGAACTCCTTCACAAACTCAATGGCAGCGTGGCGGCGGCCGGCGCTGTCGCCTGCTGCGCCGGGGGACAGCCACGCCCCGAAGCGCAGCAGGTGCCACAGCGTCGCCCAGAAGGGCACTTTAAGCCCCCCTGACAGGGTGACGTGCTGCGTGGACCCCAAGGCAAGCTCGTCCCAGTTTTTGCGCAGACGCAGCTGCATGTAGAGTGCGTGCCGTGCGATGACTGCATCTGCAAGGGGACCAGCGGGCAGTCGTGGGGCCCCCAGGGAGGACGCTGGCGTCTGTGCCAGCACCGTCTCCACCACCTCACTGGAGTACGCCTCCACAAACGCCAGTGAGCCGCCTGCCCAGAAAACCCCCAGGGGGCCGAGCATAGGTGACTCGTCTGCGTCCCCCGCCAGGTACGCCTGTGCAAAGGCGCCAGCCCTGGGGTGGGAGGCGCCCCCCTCCCCCCGCGCCACGTGTCGCAGCACGCGCCAGGGCAGCAGCAGGTCCGACGCCAGGTCCGTGTTCATGCCTGCGCTGGCCAGGGTGGCCTCCGCTGCAGAGGCCAGCTGGGAGACGAGGGGCAGCCCTGCACTGCTGATGCCGCTGGGAGGCGTGAGCAGTGTGTCCACGGCCACGGCATACTGCTCCACAGAAGCTGACAAGGACTCCGTGACAGTGGCGAGTGGAGCCTGTTGGGATGAAATCAGGGCAGGAAGCACCTGGGCAGCTGCACCGGAGCCGCCTGCGCTGCTGACTGCAGCCGTGCTCAGCTGCTGTGGCACACTCTGTAAGCCAAGAGACACAAGCAAGTCGCGCTTTGTGCTCTGCCATTCAGCGGACATGTGTTCTGCCAAGCTGGCTTCACATTGAGCCAAAGTTCTGCTTTTGGCGTCTTGAATAGATGCTGCCACAATGTGGTCATGCTTTGTACGAATAAATCTGGAGGAGCGGAATTTGAAAAAGGAGCATGAAGTATACAGTGCTGAACGTACGTCTCGGGGTCAGCAAAATTGGTGGAGGTGATTGAGCTGATGTTCATACTGTGGGGCTGTTGCATGCGTTCCAGTAGTTGGGCAACCTGCGCGTGTATTCAGTGCATGAAGCACTCGTGAATGTCCAACGGTAAGCCGAACTCACCCCCGCAGCCTGCATATGATCTTGGGCACCAGAAGCACGAGCCAAACTGCAAAGCAAATGCATTGACTTGCATTTTGCCATACAACGCCCGGGCTACAAACCTTTTGTCGGATTCAGTGTTCACCTCCGACGCCATATGTTGTGCTTGAGCAGCCAGAGCGCCAAAGTTACGCTGGGCAGAAACAATGGGTGAAGCGTTTTGCAAAATAAATGAGCCGGTGCATCGAACCTTCATTGGTCCACCTTGAAACTCAGAGGCCAGAGCCTCGGCCATTTGAGCCAAGCGGCGACCTTCATCCATTCTTGGGTGTAGCTGAAAACCTTCGGCCAGCTGACCCTCACCAGCAGCTGCGCACCTTCTTCAATGGCACAAGGAAACTGCGGGCACTGCTGGGAATAAAATGAGCAAATTGAACTGAATTGCGAGACACTGCGCTGATTGTCCAGGTGCCCAATCCTGGGGAGGTGCCATGCGGCATGAGCCCCCCCAAGGAAGCGATATCGTCAAGACCAGCGCGCTCACTGTCCGGCATGCTGCTGTCCATGCCCGGATGGTGGCATGTTGTGCGGGTACATGCCGTGCTGCTGCGGCTGCCCCTGCTGGTAGTAGGCCGCCGGCCCCCCCTGACTGCTGGGGGGGGTGCTGGCCCAGGGGTTGCCAGACCAGCTGGGGGGGGGGGGGCGCCATCCAGCGGGCTGCCCAGCGCTGCCACCCCCCCCCTGGCCTGCACTGCTGTGGGGAGTCCCTACCCCCCCGTCGCGCTGCGTCGGCCAGGAGGACCCCCCCCCTGCCCCCATTTGCTGAAACGAGGGGCCCCAGTATGCTTGGCCCTGCGACTGCATCCAGTTTGTGCTGCCCAGACTCTGGGAGGGGGTGAGATTTGAGCCCCCATGCACACCCCTTGGAGTCCACCCGCTGGCGCCAAAGGAAGTTGGGGAGAAACCTGCTGCGTGTCCCTTCGAGTCCCACTCAGGGTCGCCCCCGCCGTAATACGCAGCTGAAGCCTGCTGCATGCCGTTTGCTGGGCTGAAACCAGGGGGCATGCCACGCGAAAAGATCCCTCCCGGTTGTCCTGGGGTGTACCCCCCATGCAGCCCCTCCCCCTGCCGGGCATCTGCGCCCCGCATGCCTCGGCTGCTGCCGTTGCCGTGTCGGGGGGGGAGCGGCAGAGAGGATACCGCCAAGCGATCCCCAGGGAAGCTGCCGCGGGCCTTTTCCCCCGCGCCCCCCCCAGCCTGCATGCGCTCCGTGTCAATGGGGCGGCTGGGCAGGGGGGTGTCCCCCATGTCGCGCATGTCCTCCCGCCGGGCAGTGGGCGGGTGTGCACTGGACAGCGTCAAACTGGGGGCTGCCCGCACTTCTTGCCCACGGTCACTCAGGCGCCCACTGCTTCCGCCGTTGCCGCTGGCGGGGCTGCCGTGCATGCCCCCCCTCCCGCTCTTCCACGGGTTGGACGTGGGCGTAGGGTGATACTTCGCTGCCACTTGCGGGTGAGGGGGGTGCACTTCTGTGTCTGAGCTGCCCTCCCGCAGCCGCTTGGTGCCCCCTGAGTTCTTGGAGCCCAGGCTTGAGGTGGCACCGCCCCCCCCCCCGATGCCGATGCCGCGAGCAGCGGCAGCAGACACAGCTGCTGCCACTGCAGAGTGGGGAGCAACCCCCCATGCTGCCGACGGTGACTGTCCAGCGTTGGCGTGCGCTGTGTGTGCTGCCTTGTGGCTTTGGGAGTGAGGCGGAGCACGCCCCCCTGCCTGGGCCCGCTGCGCCTGCTGGCTCTGCAATAGGCGCTGCACCTGCTGCTGGTACAGGTGCTGCTGCATCTGCTGGTGGAAGGACTGCTGCTCAAACACCTGCTGCCGCGCCTGCTGCGCCGCGGGGCTGTGCGCCGGCACCATGCCGTGGGGGCTGACAGAGAAATGCCCCCCCCTTGCACCCCCCTGCTGTCGCTCCACAGCCGCAAGGAACGCTGAGTCGTCGATGGAATGCCGGTGCACCATGCCAGGTGTCCCAGATGGCGACAGTCCGTTGTTTGCGTCGTGCTGCGCGTAGGGCAGCAGGTTTCCCGGCAGGCCCCGGGCTCCGCGGGGGAAGCTGGCGGCGAAGGAATCTTGGGACTCAATGCGGCCGGGGGCGCTGGGCTGGTGTCCCATGGGTGCGGAGGCGCTGTGCGCATCGTAGTTCCACGGCAGCATGTTGCTGCCGGTGCTGCTTCCTGTGTACATTCGCACGGGGGCGCCTCGCTCGCTGCTTTCCGTGCGACCAGGCTGCGACATGCTGTGCGCCAAGTGAGAAGGCGACAGGCCAGGGTGGCTTGATAGTCCCCCTGTTCCAACCCGCGAGTGGGCTGCGGTGTGAAGTTTGCCCACAGACCCAGACAAGCCTGCAGCAGGCGGCCCCTGAGTGCCGCCAGCCAGGATGTCTGAGCCTGGACCGTGCTCCCGCCGCTCTGCTTGCTCCCGCATTTGGCGACCTGCAGACAGGCGGAATACATGAAACTAACAGCAAAGTCTAGTGACCGAGAGCGGCGCAATGAGTTCAGTAGCGTGGGCGAAATGTCAGCTTGTGGCTGCTGCAGTGCACAACGCACCTCGAACGAGCTCAGTGCGATCTGGGATGTGCAGCCTGCGAGCTTTGCGCAGGGGAATCCAAATGCGCTTCCGGGCATTTGTGAACCTGCAATGGTGTTGGGGTGCAATGTGGGGCTTTTGGCGAATTGCATCCAGCCGAAACCAATGGTCTGCTGGCTGAAAAAGCAAAGCTTCGCGGAGGTGCATGCCGCATCACAGGTCTCATTCACCGAAGCGTGACGCGGATACTAATCGTAGTTGGCCCAAGGAAAGACGTACCAGTGATTCAGTTGTTGACCACTGATATTGGCTATTCTGCATAGCTCTGATTTCTCTCTCTCAGTCGGGTAAGCTGCGCAGCACGTTGAAATGATGTGCGAAGTTGGACGGCACGCATCACAGCTGGCTGTGTAACCCACGGAAGTCAAAATGTTCCACGGACAGCATCCACTTCATCAGAATTTTCACTGAAAACTCCTCAAGCTGTTTTGGGTGTCGACGCTTGATGACCCTGAAAAAAGCAAAGTGCACGCGCTTGATGATTAGCGCTGCCGTCACCTGGACAACATTGCCAAGCGGCGAGACTCACCGATTGCGCTTGTGGGTAAGGGCAACAATTTCGTCATATGAAATGCCCATGCTGCGAAAGCATTCGCCGATGTTGCAATAATGAAAGCAGCTCATTGCGGAAAATCCTGCAGAGGCTTGTCGCGTAGCGACCCGATGGCTCACCTATTGGCGTACTCATCTGCATGCAGCACAGCTGTAGTCTGGTTCTGCACGTATCTGATCTGAGACACGTCGATCAGAGCACTCAGCAGCACGTCTGCGGGGTCCTGCTGCCCCTGAGAAGTGAAGTTTGCCTGCGAGGAGCCGTACGCATGGCTTGGCATCCGAGGCCGCCGCTCAGGCAGGGAACCGGCTTGCGGTGCCCTCTGCCCGCTGGCAGCCGGCGCTGGGCCCGCAACGCCTGTGTGTGGTGCCCGCGACTGCATGGTCCCAGCTGTGGCTGCGTGCTGCCCTGCACCGGCTGCTGGCGCAGCGATGGCTTGTCGCTGCGTAGCGATGGAAGCCAACGTGTCCATGACAACCAACTGTGCCTGCAGCTGATGCCGTGTCGAAGGTCAAAAGTGGCACTGCAGTGAGATGGGGGGAATCTGGTTCACAGATACATACAAGTCTGTACATTAGTAGGAGTTACTTTTTGGTGACATGTGTGACCGCCTCTTCATGTCGCCGCCCCAGCCGCGACGCCAGGCCACCCCCCCACACAAGCCCAAGCCAAGGAATCTCCGCCCTGTGACATGACTGTAGCGCTACCGCTCAAACAGCATCCTCTGAAGGTGGTGCACTCGTGCGTGTGTGTTATGTCCAGTCCGCCGGACTCTTCTGCAATCGGTACGGTCGCTCAAGCCCCTGTCAAAACGAGCCCAGAAATTGCTCCAGTCCCCACAGCAGCGACTTGTGCGCACACGCACTCCAGCACCATGGAAGGCGCAGCACACCACCAGAGACTCAAACCACCTGTACAGCGCCAGAAGTCGCGCAAGTCCGTGCCGCTATTTAACCCGCAAGTGATTGGAGCCTTGGGCATGGCAGCAAGTTCCTCGCCAGCCGGCGCCTCGGCAGGGCACGGTGAAGACACGGAAGAGCTGCACTTGGGTGGTACAAAGGCAAAGTGGGACGACTCAATGAATGGAGAAACTGGGATGACATTTGGTCAGCGGTTCTCTGTGGCTGCAATTTTAGTGCGAGGTGAGTGGATTGCCCTGGGGCTTACAGAGTTCAAAAGCCGCACCCTCGGCACCTGTGCACAGATGCCATCGAAAGCCGCCAACCAAACTACAAGCGCATTGCGCAAATCATTTCCGAGTATAATGTTCAAGCTGCACATGCTGCTGAGGACTTGAGCGATGCAGTCGGCATGTCCCCAGGCTCCGGCGCCCTGCCCCGAGCAGCCGCCGCCTCTCCCTTGGGACCGCCCAAGCGCAGCCGCCACGGCTTCAGCTTGCAAAAGCAGTGGAGCACCAGTGGGATGCACTCTGCACCTTCCTCCCGCCGCAGCCTCTTTGCGTCTGCAGCAGCCCCGGTGTCTGAGCGGGGAGGTGACGAGGCCTGTGGCTGCGGCGCCTTGTGCTGCGACGCGGGGGCGTGTGCATCCATCGCCGGCGTGCGCTGTGCTGCAGCGGTGTGCTCTGTGGTGCACTGCTGCGCGTGCTGCCTATGCAGCGACGCAGCCACTGTGGGCGCCGCCGCCCACGCCGCCGACCGCCCAGACGAAGACATCCAGTCCCGTCGCGGCACAGGGCGCTGTCCCCGTCCCTGCAGACGGCGCACCGCCCGCGCCCTGCACCATCTGGTAGCCTGCGACGACTCCTCCTGGCGCATGAATGTGCTGCAGTCCCGCCTGTACAAGTCATTCGTGCAGCTGGTGGCGCTGCTTCATTGTGTTCTTGCCTTCTGGGAGTATGTTCCAGGCTGTGTAGACTCCCCCCCCTTCAGTTGGGGCGTTGGTGTGATTGAGCTGGTGGCGCTGGGCGTGTATGCAGTGGATGTGCTGCTGCGCGTAGCGACCCTGGGCATTGGCAGCTTCTGGGACAAGAAATGGAACTCTGTGTTCGCGCTGGCCACGGCTGCGGCCATGCTAGACTGGGTGTTGTTCTATCCCATAGCCCTGCGCACTGTGTTCCGTTTTGCTGTTCCGCTGCGCCCCATGCTTTTCATATCGAAGAAGTCCTCCCACCGGCGTATGCTGGCTGCAGTGCTGCGCACCATCCCCCGTATTTTCGACATCACGGTGCTGCTGGGCGTGGTGCTGGGCTTCTACGCTGTGCTGGGCATGCAGTTGTTTACGAACACGCTTGTTCCAGAGTACAACCCGTCTTGGGACAACTTCAACACCTTCGGCGCTGGGGCGCTGTCCATGTTCATTGTGAAGTCATCCGAGAATTATCCCGGCATTCAGAACACTGCAATGGACTCGCGACCTGTCATCGCACTGTTCTTTTTCATATCAGCGGTGTACGTGTTGTTCTGGTTCATCGTCCCCCTGTTCCTGTCTGTGGTGTACGACTTTTACCAGGAGAGCCACAGGGCGCAGGCCAGCGCCAAGCGCCTCAAGTCCTACCCCCCCCTAGTCCTGGCCTTCCAGATCCTCATGCACGGCGACGGAGACAGGGAAATGGACTACGAGATGTTCCGGGCGTTCCTGCCGCACGTGTCCGCGCTGTACGACACCTCTGCCGTGGCGCGACCCGTGTTCACGGCGCTGGATGTGGACGCCGACGGCAGCATCACCATCTTGGAGTGGCTGCACCTCCCTGTGGCGCTGAAGCTGGGCGCTGTGCAGGCCAGCGCCACCTTTGCCGAGGACAGCGAGGACGAAGAAGACAGTGACGAGGGCCCAGGGGAGGACAGCGATGCAGACAGCAGGGGGGGGGTGCAAGCAGCCGAGGGGGGGGCGCAAGCAGCTGAGGGGGGGGCGCGGGCAGCGGCACCATCACCCCCTCCTCGACCCCCTTCAAGGCCATCAGCGGCTCCCAGCACATCTGCGCCCCGCAGTGTGCACTTTGGCGCCGATAACACCGCTGCCCCCTCCCCTGCAGCGCAGTCCCTCCAGGCGCCGCTACTGGGAGCCACAGGGGGGGAGACGGCGCAAGGCAGCTCTGGACAGCTGCTGGGTGGATCCCGCAAAGCTCTGAGACGAGCCGTGGCGGCACATATGGCTGCCAGCATGCCCTGGTACAACCAGCAGGTGCCCTGCTGCTCCTCTGTTAGCCGTTTCAAGCCGTACAGATGGGCGGTGTCCAAGGCCGCAGCAGTGGCGGTGGCGGTGCTGGCCACCTTTTGGACTGAGCATAGCATGCGCAAGTACCGGGAGTGTGCCGTGGCGGGGGCGGGGGGGTCCTGTGTGAATTGGGGGGAGGCTTGGCACGCCATCGCTGCGTGCGTGCTCATGCTGCTCACCGTGGTGGATGTGGGCGTACGGGCACTGGGCAGCAAGGGGGGTGCTGCCGCCTGGTGGCACGCCTCCCGTTGGCACAAACTGGATGCCCTGTTGGTGTCCTGGACCACGGTGTCCGAGCTGACCCTGCTGCTGTGCGTCACACACGGAGTGCCTCTGTCCTTTGCTGCCACGCAGGTGCTGCAGGTGGCCCGTGCGGCGCGTGTTCTGCGCTTTATCACGGTGTTCCGTCGGTTCCGGCAGTTCTTGGATTCGCTGGGCTCAGTGGTGGTGGTCACTCTGCGCATGACTGTGATCTACATCGCCATCACGTACAGCTTCGCAGCGGTGGCATACCCCCTGTTCCAAGGCATTCCAGGGGATGCGGGGGCGGCCACAGGGGTAGGGGACCATAGGGAGTGGGACTACAGCACATTCGGCACCACGTGGCTGGTGCTGCTGCAGATCACTGTGGGCAACAACATCAACGACAACATCTACACAGCCATCTACGGGCGCAGTCGCTGGCTGGCGCTGTTCTACGTCGCGTACTACTTTCTGTGCGCCACAGTGCTGCTGGAGATCGTGGTGGGCGTCACCATTGAGCTGTACTGCGCTGCGCAGGAGCAGCGGGCCGTGGAGGAGCAAAACAAGGCCCAGGCCAAGGCTGCCCGGGTGGAAGCCAAGGCTGCTCGGCGCGGCAGTGGGGGACCACGCCCCCCCACTGCAACTTTCGACTCCGTGTCCAGCCGCCGCGTCAGTGACGCCGGTGGCGCTGCAGGCATCTCAGGCTTCAAGCCACTGGTTGTCGCACAAGAAGCTTCCATCCTGCGAGACATCGCAGCTGTAGCAGGGGGGCCCATGGTCAGCAGCTCCTGGGTGCAGGGGGGTAACAGTCGGCCCAAGCACAGTCAGGAACGCACTCGCAGCCGAGCCCGCACCAGCGGTAACCTCACCCGCATGGACACAGACCTGCTGTCCTTAAACTCCACCGTTGGGGCGAGGTCGCGTGGCGACCCGCTGCTGGTGGGTGCCATGGGGGCGGGTCGACCCCCCTTGCTCCCGATTTCCCCTGCAGCGCGCGGTGGGGCCACCCCCCCTGTCTCCCCAGCTGCCGGCGGCGCCACCAGCCACTCCGAGGGAGCGGCCTTCACCATTGATTTCGTGGGGGCGCTGACAGGGGGCAGCCTTCTGGGGGCAGCGGCCAACGCACTGCACTCTGTGATCTCCCCCGAGGAGCTGCAGCTGCTTGAGGCAGCACTAGCGCAGCAGGAGCGTGCGCTCATGGCATCGGCGCCGGATGCAGTGCAGCGCCGACACCGGGCAGCGGGCCCGTCGCCCCTGGCAGCTGCAGCCGGCAGCTTCTGGGGGCGGGTCGGCTCCACGGGCAGAAGCGGCTCCACGGCCGGCACAGAGCTGCCGGCCGCCCAGCGCAGCAGCAGCGAGGAGCGGGGGGGGGGGTCGTCCTCCTCGCAGGGGGGGCACCACGCTCTGTGGGAGTCGGGCAGTGACAGTGACTAGCCTAGTGGAGGACAGTGCTGGCCATGGCCAGCATAAATGCGGCCTGCATCCGTCAGCACTTGCGCTTCGTGGTCAGCGCTTGCGCCTCGCGGGGGACTTTTGGGGGGAGGGCTCGCCGGGTTGAAAGCTCAGACCAGTTCCCAGACATTGATATTGTTCGGCGAGGTAGGCACTAATGAAAGCTGAATCAAATAGTATTCGAGTTGTTGTTGAGTGTGTGGCGATTCCTGTCAGCACACCATTCAGTGAAGTTGGGCGTGAACCCGGCCTCTGGAAGCTGGTGTACACCACCTCAGATTATTGGCAATCCCAGGGTACAACAAGCACCAGCTTGGCTCAGATGGCGTGGAGACGATGTTTTCATGCTGTTCCTGCAGCATCGCTGCTTGTGGCTACTGGCTCATCTGCTGCAAGAGCTGCTGACAAAAACTCTGAATCGGGCGAAATCTCTGCAAGCAAGCTCTCGCAGACGAATTCCCATTCGCTGCGCATTCGAGCTTCAAGCACAGGGGAGCTCCATAGAGACTTGCCGCATATGCAGCATCTACGCAAACAAATGCGTGATCTGCTTGAGGGCAGCATCTCCGCTTCTGCAGCCCCACCCCTTGGGTACCCTACGCTCACCCACGTGAGGCACTGTGACTCGTACACCATGGGCTTTGACGGCTACCACAAGGCGCCAGCTTGGGTGTATGAGCGGTATGATGGGCACGGGCAGCATCCACGCACGCCTACACTGGGTGACGGCTCCCCGCTGGGGGCGGGGGCTGGCCCTGGCACCCCACACGCCGCCAATCGCAAGCGCAGCTACTTCCACAGTGATGGCTCCCTGCCGCCCTATTTGCAGGTGCAGCCCAATGTGTACTACGGCAGCGGTTTGGACCGTGGGCACATGGCGCCAGCAGCGGGGCACAAGTTCAGCCAGTGGGGCATGGATGACACTTTTCGCATGAGCAACATCGCGCCGCAGGTGGGACAGGGCTTCAACAGGGACTACTGGGCGCGGCTGGAAGGACACCTGCGCAGACTGAGCAAGCGCCACGGCGCCACTGTGCACGTATTCTCTGGGCCTGTGTTCACCCCCACTCCCATGCTGGCCCCCCTGGACAATGGGGGCAACAGCGGCAACAGCGGGGGGGGCACCGACTCGGATGCACCCCCGTCTCAAGCAGTGCTTGTTGCTGCATCTTCTAGTGCTGCAGAGACTCACCGCCGCATGCAGCAGCTGTACAGCCCAGATGGCATGAAGCCGGATGCTGCCTTGTGGTGGACAGTGCACCCCTGGCTGGGCAAAGGGCGTCAAGGGGGGCTCACTGCAGTGCCCAACGGGTTCTACAAGGTGGTACTGGTGGAGAATTTGCCGGGCGAAGCAGAAGGCTCCAAGAGCAAAGGACGCCCCAGGTACCACGTGGCAGCCTTCTTGCTGCCCAATGCCCGCATCGGGCAGGACACCCCCCTGAGCGACTTTGTGGTGCCCCTGTCAGCACTTCAGGCTGCCGTGGGCTTCGAGTTTTTCCCTGCTGTGGACTGCGTGGCGATTGAGGGCATGGATGCGTGCCTGTTGGCCGGCGGTGCTGGACAGTTCTCGGAGGGGGGCTCGCCCGGCTCACCCACAGCCCAGATATCGCTATTGGGGGGGGTGAGTGTCAAACACTTGTGCACAGCAGAAGGGGGCTGCCAGCTGCCACAGCCAAACTGGTGGCAAAAAAAGAGCAAGGGCGTTGCCAAATAGAGCTATTTATAGCATTGCCTGCGTGAAAAGGCAGCTGGGCCCTGCGGTATTCATATCACTTGCATTCAATTCACACTTTTAGCGCTCATTTGCACTCCCTCAGCTGCAGGGACAGTGGGACAGTGGTAGCTTGCTGCTGGGCTGCCTCGGCTGCAGGGACAGTGGCAGCTTGCTGCTGGGCTGCCTCGGCTGCAGGGACAGTGGTAGCTTGCTGCTGGGCTGCCTCGGCTGCAGGGACAGTGGCAGCTTGCTGCTGGGCTGCCTCAGCTGCAGGGACAGTGGTAGCTTGCTGCTGGGCTGCCTCGGCTGCAGGGACAGTGGTAGCTTGCTGCTGGGCTGCCTCGGCTGCAGGGACAGTGGCAG